>Ga0116185_1005023_pt1 | contig 10558 bp, 7 predicted proteins | sample AD_JPNNA7_MetaG_FD_89754 | JGI IMG/M metagenome (GOLD analysis project Ga0116185, IMG submission 89754) | Active sludge microbial communities of municipal wastewater-treating anaerobic digesters from Japan - AD_JPNNA7_MetaG | ecosystem: Engineered > Bioreactor > Anaerobic > Digestate | place... | reverse complement strand
TCTCGTCGGCCGTCAGCGGATTTTCCTTTGTACCCTTGGCATGATCTACGCGCGCGGAGAGGCGCCGACCGTCGGTTGTGGTCACCTCGACGATGGACGCGTACACCTCGGGCCAACCGCCGTCCAGCTCGGGGTCCGCCACCATGCGGGTGGCGGCGCGGAGGCGCGCGACCTCTGGGTGCCGGAGCCGGTCTTCGAGGATGTCGTCGATCGTCACGCCGCCGAAAACGAGCCCGACGGGAAGAATGTACTGGGCGCAGTGGGACTTCAGCTCGTTGTTGTCGATCATGTGGGCGCCGGACTTGGGGAAGCGAAGGACGATGGTCTGCACATCGGCGGACGTGAGTGTGTGCTGGCGCGCGATGCCCAGCAGAGCGTCCAGCCCGGGATGCGTGAAGGAGCAGCTGGAGTAGAGCTTGTAGGCGAACTCCGGTGTGTGGAAGTGTTTTCCCCATTCGCCCAGCAGGGCGTCGGGATGGCGCTCGCCGGAGAAGGCGGTCTACGCGTCGTATTTTCCTTCGAAGGGGGTCGGCGGGCCGCCGAACCCGAGGGAGGCGAGATACGCGGCAGTCGTCCCGTTTCGAGCGGCCAGGCCTGGATTGAACGGCCGCGAGTTCTCGGTATGATCGGACGCCCACGCCAGCAGGCCCGATGCCTGTTGCATGGCGAGCCCCAGGGCGATGCCGAACTTCTTGGGGTTGAGCCGGAAAAGCTTCCCCGCGGCCGCGGCGGCGCCGAACGCCCCGCAGATGGCGCTGGGGTGAAAGCCGCGGTTGTAGAGGGCCACGGGGTTCAGGGCGTAGCTCACCCGGCAGGTGACCTCGATGCCGAGGATCATGGCCTCCAGGAACTGCCTCCCGCCCGCGCGTTCCTTCTCGGCGACCGCCAGGCCGGCCGGTACCATGGCGGCCGGGGCGTGCAGGATGCCCCCCACGTGATGCGGCTCGATGTCGCAGTAATAGCCTAGCGTCCCGTTGACGAGCGACGCATTGACGCAGGACGTCTTGAACCTCTGGCCCACCAGGCTGGACTCGGGCCGACCTCCCAGCCGCTTCGCGAAGTCCACCAGAATGCGCGTCGCGGAGTACTTGGGGTTGGACGCCGCCAGCATGGCGCCCACCGTGTCGAGCAGCATCAGCTTGGCGTGGGCGAGGACTTCCCCCGGGACATCCTTGAGACGGAACGCGGCCAACCGGTCGGCGAGCTGTGTGGAAAGAGGCACAGAGTGTTCCATCCGGGCACCTCCGCTGGATAAATTCGCACGGACTGCGTCGTTTCTAAACCATGGCCCAGGCGGCGTCAAGAGCTTTCCCGGGCGTGGGCTGCCCGGCGGCTTTCGGGTCCCCGGATGACGCGGGGGCCGGCGACGGAGCGGGAGACGCGCGAAAAACTCCCGGCGTCCCGTCCGGATGCGATCACCGCCCGACACGGAATTGGCAGTTGACATGTCCAGCGGTACGAGATAGCGTGTAACGCGACATTTCCATACGTGACACGCGCGACCTGGCGATTCGCTTGAAGTCCGTGAAGCCGATATGATCCCCGCCCTCCTTCTCCTGCTGTTCGGAGCGGTTACCGCCGGGCTGTCTTTCCAAATTCGGGTGGGGACCCTCCGCGCTCCGGGCCCGGGCTTCTTCCCCTTCTACCTCGGCCTCCTTCTCATACTCCTGGCGGGGATCCACCTTGCCCAGTCGTGGCGGTGGCGCAGCGACCTTCCCGATGACAGCGCGGACGCGGCGCCGCATGGCTCCTGGCAACGGGTTCTCCTCTTCCTGGTGGCCACGGTGCTCTCCACGGGATCGCTCACAGTCGTCGGGTACCCACTCGCCGCTTTCGTGCTCATGGCGCTCCTCTTGTACGTTCTGGGTGTTCGGCGCTGGGCGCATGTCGTGGTCATCGCGGTCTGCGCGGCGGGAGCGTCGTACGCGCTCTTTGTCCGCTGGCTGCAGATCCCGCTGCCAACCGGACGTTTCGGTCTGTAGGGGCGACGCGTAATGGACGCGCTGGGCTCGCTGCAGTACCTGGCGACCGGATTCGGCGTGGCGACGACGTCCGAGAATCTGTTTTACTGTCTGGCGGGGGCTATCGTCGGGACCCTGGTCGGCGTGCTCCCCGGCCTCGGCCCGATCGCAGGGATCGCGCTGCTCATCCCGGCGACCTTCAATCTGAACGCCACCTCGGCCATCATCATGCTGGCCGGGATCTATTACGGAGCGATGTACGGGGGATCGACGACATCGATCCTGCTCAACGTTCCCGGCGAGACCGCCTCGGTCATGACCTGCATAGACGGCTACCAGATGGCGAAAAAAGGCCGGGCCGGGCCGGCCCTGGCCATCTGCGCCATCGGCTCTTTTGTTGCGGGCGGGCTGGCCATCCTCGGGCTGGTGTTTCTCGCCCCGCCGCTCGCTGAGGCGGCGCTGGCGTTCGGGCCGCCCGAGTTCTTCTCCCTGATGGTCTTCGGCTTTGTGGTCCTGAGCAACGTGACGGGCGGCTCGCTGATCAAGTCACTGATGATGGCCGTGGTGGGCCTCATCATCGGGACCATCGGGCTGGATCCCGTGTCCGGCAATCCCCGCTTCACATTCGGATATGTGTCGCTCCTGGGCGGCATCGAGTTCGTCGCCGTCGCGATCGGCCTGTTCGGCATCGGCGAGGTCTTGATGAATGCGGAGCAACCCGTCGAGATCCTGGAGCAGCGAGTCCTGGTGCCGCGCCTCCGCGACCTCTATCCGAGTCTCCGGGATCTCAAACAGTCCGTGGGCGCCATCCTGCGCGGGACAGGTATTGGTTTTGGCGTGGGCCTGGTGCCGGGCCCGGCACCGGTCATCGCCACCTACGCTTCCTATATGGTGGAGAAGCGGATCTCCGATCACCCGGAGACGTTCGGGCATGGTGCCATCGAGGGTGTCGCGGGTCCGGAATCGGCGAACAATGCCGCCTGTCAGGCCGCCTTCATCCCGCTCTTCGTGCTGGGGATTCCCTTCGCACCGCCCACGGCCATTCTTCTGGGCGCGCTGCTCATCCACGGCGTCAACCCCGGACCTGCCATGATCGCGGAACATCCGCAGCTCTTCTGGGGCGTTGTGGCCAGCATGTACATCGGCAACGTCATCCTACTCCTGCTCAACCTTCCCTTTGTGCCGCTCTTCGCCAATATCCTGCGCATCCCGAAGAAGGTGTTGCTGCCGCTGGTCATGCTGTTCTGTCTCACCGGGATGTACAGTGTGAACAACTTCATGCTCGATCTCTGGGTCATGCTGGGCTGCGGGGCCCTCGGCTATCTCATGCGTAAATGGGCCTACGAGGGGGCGCCCCTGCTCTTGGCCTTGGTCCTTGGTCCGAAGCTGGAGGTTGCTTTTCGCCAAAGTCTCATGATCTCTCACGGCGGTTTCGGCATTTTCGTCGAGCGGCCGGTGTCGCTGGTCTTCCTCGTGGCCACGCTGGGCTTCCTGCTCCTGCCGCTCCTCCGGTATACCGTTCGATCTCTCGGGCATCGGGCCGCCGCGGTGTAGGCGGTGCGCATTCGCCCGGGAGAAGGAGGGTCATCATGCGAAGTGTTGCCGGTATCGTCCTGGCTCTGACGCTGTGCGCTGGACTGGCCGGGGCAGGCCTGGCCGCCGAGTTTCCCGCCAAGGAGGTGCAGATCATCATCCCCTGGGCGCCCGGCGGCGCGACGGACTTGGTGTTCCGCGCCCTGGCGGCCGGCACCTCGAAGCACCTCGGAAAAGCCGTCGTCGTAGTCAACAAGGCGGGCGGAGGGGGCGCCGTCGGCTACACCGAAGCCATGCAGGCGCGCCCGGACGGCTACACATTGGTCACGGCCGTCACGCCGCTCACCATTCTTCCTCACCAGGCTACGACCACCTTTACCTACCAGAGCTTCGATCCCGTCATCAACGTGGTCCAGGACCCGGCCATGTTCCAGGTGCGGGCCGACGCCCAGTGGAAGACGCTGTCGGAGTTCCTGGAGTACGCCAAGAAGAATCCCGATACGATCACCGTGGGAAACTCCGGCGCGGGCGGCGGCGTTCACCTCATCGCTCTCGCCTTCGAGAAGGCTGCCGGTGTGAAGTTCAACCATATCCCCTTCGCCGGCGGCGGGCCGTCTATCACCGCACTCCTCGGCGGGCACGTCCACGCCGTCTCCTGCTCCCCGCCGGAGGGGATCGCCCATGTACGGGCCGGGAAGCTCCGGATCATCGCTCTGTTCTCCGAGAAGCGCTTCGAGGCGTTTCCCGCCGTTCCCACCGTGCGCGAGCAAGGGGTGAACTTCGCGATGGGCCAATGGCGCGGTCTGGCGGCCCCCAAGGGAACCCCTCCGGATATCGTCAAGACGCTCCACGATGCCTTCAAGAAAGGAATGGAGGATCCGGGCTTTGTCAAGACCGCCCAGGACATGACCGTCAACTTGGCGTATCTGGACCCCGTGGAGTTCGGGAAGGTGATGGCCGCGGACCACGACCGCTACGCCAAACTGATCCAGGAGATCAAGAAGCAGTAGGGAGCGAAGCGGGGCATCGAATCCCTCGGAGTGTGACCTCAGGAGCGCACGAATTCGACTGGGAGAATCGCAGTTTACGGATCGTTTGAGGAGGCGAATGTGGCCGAGAGAATGCTCCGGATCAAGGACGTGGCCGCGCGGTTCGGTATCACCGAAGAAGAACTGTATTACTACGGTCCCCACAAGGCCAAGCTGGAGCCGGCACTGGCTCGGCGCCTGTGTGGGGCGCAGCGGGGCCGCCAAGTGCTGGTCACCGCCACCACGCCCACACCGGCGGGAGAGGGCAAGACGACCATGGCCATCGGCCTGTCGATGGCGCTGAACCGTCTCGGCGTCAAGTCCATTGTCACCCTGCGCGAGCCTTCCTTGGGGCCGGTATTCGGCATGAAGGGTGGGGCCACCGGCGGCGGCGCCGCGCAGGTGCTGCCGGCCGACGAGATCGACCTCCATTTCACCGGCGACATCCACGCCGTGACCGCGGCCAACAACCTGCTCGCGGCCATGATCGACAATCACATCCACCAGGGAAACCGGCTGGGCATCGACACGCGGCGCATCGCCTGGCGCCGGGTCATTGACATGAACGACCGCGCCTTGCGTGAGATCGTCATCGGCCTCGGCGGCCGGCAGAACGGTTTCGCCCGCGAGGACGTCTTCACCATTTCAGTGGCCTCGGAGGTCATGGCCGTCCTGTGCCTGGCCGAGGATTTCCCGGATCTGAAGGAGCGCCTGGCGCGCATGGTCGTCGGCTACACGTTGAAGGGCAAGCCCGTCACGGCCGCCGATCTGAAGGCCGTGGGCTCCATGGCGCTGCTCCTCAAGGACGCCATCAAGCCCAACCTGGTGCAGACCTCGGAGGGCACACCCGCCATCATCCACGGCGGCCCCTTCGCGAACATCGCCCACGGCACCAACTCCATCCAGGCCATCCGCCTGGCCCAGGCGCTTTCGGAAATCACGGTCACCGAGGCCGGTTTCGCCTCGGAGCTGGGCGGCGAGAAATTCATGGATTTTGTCAGCCGCACCGGCAAGTTCAACGTGGACGCCGTCGTGCTGGTCACCACCCTCCGGGCGCTGAAGTACCACGGCAGTGCGGGTAAGAACGATCTGACCGAGAAGAACCTGGAGGCGCTGGTCAGGGGCTTCGACAATCTGGACAAGCACATCGAGAACATGCAGGCTTTCGGGGTGCCCCTCATCGTGGCCGTCAATTACTTCCCCAACAACGACGCCGAGGAGCTGCAGTTGACCCTGCGCCACGTTCTTGATCGCGACGTCACGGGTCTGGTCGGCGATCCGTACAACAAGGGCGGTGAAGGCTGTCTCGATCTGGCCCGGGCGGTGACAGAGGCGACGCGCTCCGGGGCGAAGGTGAAACCCATCTACGAGCCGGAATGGAGCATCGTGAAGAAGATCGAGACGATCGCCGCCACCATGTACGGCGCCGCCCGCATCAACTACACGCGGCAGGCGCGGAAGGATATCGAGTCTCTCACCGAGCTCGGCTACGACGGGCTGCACGTGATCGTCGCCAAGACTCCGAATTCGCTGTCCGACGACCCCAAAGCACTGGGCCGGCCGCGTAACTTCGCCATCGACGTCGATCGGGTCTTTCTTTCGGCCGGCGCCGGTTTCGTGGTGGCGGTCTGCGGCGAGATCATGCTCATGCCCGGCCTTCCTCGCGAGCCCGCCGCCGAGAGCATCGACATCGACGAAGCGGGAAACATCAGGGGCTTATTCTGAGGTGTTCGCCGAGCGACACGGTTCAGCCCTCGGTGGCGCGTGGCGTTGACCGTTGGGAACCGATGCAGCAGTGAGGGCGCAGGACGCGATCTGCATCCGCCCGCGCGGCGGCTCCGACGACGCGAGGACAGCCATGAATACGGACACGCTGAAGAAGACAGTCTGCGAACACATCGATCGGCGCCGGGACGAGATGATTGCGATCGCCCAGCGGATACTGAAGCAGCCCGAGCTGGGGTACCGCGAAGTCAAGACGGCCGCGCTGGTCAAGGAGGAGCTGCAGAAGCTGAATCTGCCCATCCGGGAAGGCCTTGCGCTCACCGGGATCGAGGGCACGCTGTCGGGAAAGGAGGCGGGCCCCACGGTCGTGGTGATGGGCGAGCTGGATTCGGTGATGGAGAAGGCGTCGCCCGTGGCCGACCCGGTCACGGGTGCCGCGCATCTCTGCGGCCACCATATCCAGGTGGCGAGCATGCTGGGCTGCGCGATGGGCCTTGCCGGCGCCGGCGCGGCGCACCATCTGTCCGGTCAGGTGAAGTTCCTGGGCAGCCCCGCCGAGGAGTATGTGGAGGTCGAGTACCGGTTGAAGCTCAGGGCCGACGGAAAGATCAGTTTTTTGGGCGGTAAGCAGGAACTCATCAAAATTGGCTATTTCGACGACGTGGACGCGGCCATGATGGTCCACGCGTTTGCCGACACGCCGGAGCCGGCGTTTCTCATGAACGCCTCGAGCAACGGCTTTCTCGCCAAGTTCATCCGCTACGAGGGCAAGGCCTCCCACGCGGGGGCGGCCCCGCACCGCGGGGTCAACGCGCTCAACGCGGCCTGCCTCGGGATCATGGCGGTCCACGCGCAGCGGGAGACCTTTCAGGACGAGGACGCCGTCCGGGTCCACCCGATCGTCACCAAGGGCGGGGACGTGGTCAACGTGGTGCCCTCGGATGTCCGGATCGAGACCTACGTGCGAGGCCGGAACCTCGATGCCATTCTCGATGCCTCGGCCAAGGTGGACCGGGCGTTCAAGGCGGGCGGGGACGCCGTCGGCGCGGGAACGACGATCACCAACGTCCCCGGATACCTGCCGATTTTCCAGGATCGCAACCTCACCGCGATCGCCGGCAGGAACGGCGGGACGCTTCTGGGCGACCGGGGCGCGCTGGAGGCAGGTTTCATGGGCGGGTCGTTTGATGTGGGCGATCTGTCGCACCTCCTTCCCGTCGTCCACCCCATGGTGACGGGGACCCGGGGATACCTGCATACCGCCGACTTCTGCATCACGGACTACGAGGCCGCGGTCGTGCTGCCGGCGAAGCTGATGGCCATGTGCGTGATCGACCTGCTGGCGGACGGCGGCGCGGAAGCCCGGCGCGTCAAGAAAGAATTCCAGCCGCGGCTGACCAAGGGGCAGTATCTCGAACTCATGCAGCGCCTGTCATAGCAGGCAGACGACGGCACTATGAATGATCGGCTTCGACCGCCGGACGCCCCTCCAGAAGATCCATCTCACGGAATGGGGTCAGGTCTTGAAATATGAGATCGTGACCCCAACACAACGTCCTACTGATATTTCAAGACCTGACCCCAACACACAGTGCTCTTCGGGCATCCGAGGGCGTCCGCCTTGGTTTATCGCCGGCGAGGTTTCTTGGGGCGTGCCTTGGGCTTGGCGGGGGCCGAGGACTGCAGCCACCGGTCCGCTCCAGGCGTGGCTTTCCAGACATCGAAGAACGCGTCGGCGCAGAGGACAGCCTCCTCGACGCTGCCGAGGGCGTACGACTCCGGGAGTATATCCGGGAACGCCGCCTTGCCGGTCAGATACTTCGGGACGTGCCGATTGCTCTTGATCGCGTCTCGCAATCGCTCCCGGGCCGTCGGGCTGTCGCCTTCCTTGCGGAACATCCAGAGGGCCCATCCATACTTCCACGTCGCGCTCGGATCGTCTTCGTACTGCGTCAGCAAGGCGCCGGCATCGGCATCGCGCCCCGCGACAAGCAGCAGCGGAAGCAGGACGTCGCGCACACCCTGATTGTCGTTCGGGTTGAGACGGAGCAGATCCTGGCACTCGCCGATAGCCTCCTGGCCTCGGTTCATCGTCTGCAGGCAATGCGCGAGGCCCATCTTGGCCCGCATGTATGGACGCGTCTTGACGATTTCCCAGAAGTGGCCAACCTCGTTCCGCATGGTCTCGGGCCCGATGGCCCGCTCGCCGGCAGCGATCGCCTGGCGGTATAGATCGAGGGACGCGTCCGGTTCGGTGGCCTCTTCGGCCAAGAGGACGTACGCATCGGCGCAGTCGGGGGAAAGCGCCAGCGCCTTGCGCGCGAGCTGGGTCCGGCGCCGGCCTCGCGCATCGAAGGCGCGGTACATGAGGTCCTGCGCCTTTTCCAGCGGCGTCGTGGCAGTCGAGGGTCGCGCATCCATCGGGCCGGAGAAGCGGGCCTGGAGCGCCGCGTTCGCCTCATCGATGTTCTGAAAACCGGATTCGGCCATGAAACGCTCCACGTCCGCCACGGCTCGCTCCATGGCCCGGCGATCGGGGATGCGTCCCGGGTAACGCTTCGGCGGCGCGTCGAGCGGCTCCAACAGTTCGGGGAGGCAGAGCGTGACCGTCCTCGGTCCGTCGGCCGTCCCGACGTCCTTGGACCAGCGGCCCTGGTCAATCTCGTCCTCAGTCGTCGCCGCCAGCGCCCGCAGGACACCTTCCATGTCGGCGAGGGTGCGGGCGTCGGGTCGGCGCACCTCTTCGCCGGGGCCGAACCAGACCGCCACGGGGTATGCCTGATCCCCGGCGACGGGAAGGCCGTGTTCCTCCCACAGGTCCGCGTCGCGGAACGACATGTCGCTTACGGGGGCATAGAGGATGGCCCATTTTCCGTGCCGCTCGAAATACGTCTCGGGATCGGACGAGTCGAAGAGGGCCTCGAATTCCTTCGGCGTTTGATAGAAACCCACACCGAACGTCTGGCCCGCGCAGCCGAGGACCGTCAGATGACGGAGCTCCTTGGCGATCGAACTCTCCACGTGGACGAGATCCTCGTCGGAAAGATGCCGCCAGGGTGCGGCCCGATAAAAGTCGTGGGCCGCGGACGCGAAAGCGTGCATGCGGTCCACCGTCACCCCGGAGCCATCCATCGCGTCCGGCGGCAGCGGTTTCCCGCGCATGTGACTGCCAAGATCCGCGAGGACCGCCTTGAGGACAGCTAACTCCTTGACCACGGTGACCGCCACGCCGACATCGCCGAGTGCCTGGCGGAGATAGCCGGCGAGTTCCTCGGTCGCCACCTCGACGCGGCTGGGCCGGCAGCCCGCAAGCTGCCGGTTGAGGCCGAATTCCAAGAGCGCCTCAAGGAGCAGGGCAGGATCGTTCGCCCCAGTCTCCGTGTCCATCTTCTGGTTGACGAGTCCGGTCCGGAGGCTGACCTAGAAAGCGCACCACGGGCGGTACGGCTTTCCATCCGGCCCCTTGTCGACCCAAGCGGGCATCCGGACGATTCCGCCCTGTCAGGCCTCGGCGGGATTCCGGGGGAGTCGGGCGAAGCGTGCGAGCATCTCAGGGGACGAAGCCAAGACGGTCGAAACGGGAACGCTCCAGCGGTACGGCCACCCTATGGAAATAGCCCGCGCGGTTGCCTTCCTCGCCTCCGATGACGCGAGCTACATTACCGGTCAAGTCATCCGAGTGGACGGCGGCTCGCAGTGCTTTGCGGGTTGAGGACGCAACGCGCAACACGGGACCCCCCGGGCCGTGTCGTTGTCGTAGGTTCCGAGCCGAAAGCGCGGGACAGCGCGTGATGCCAGGTCCGCGAGAGGATCGCTGCGGCGCTCAGACGCTCTGCGCGAGAATTCCGTGGGGTGAAGGCGCGTTCCGTCATCACGGCGATGCGGCCGTGGAACCGGCATTCCATCGTCCGCAACGAACCTCGATCCCGTTCTATCGACGGAAGATCGTCGGGAGGGGCACCCTCGGCATGGTCTTGGCCTACGGGACGCGTCATTCCTTTGCCGTCTTCTTCAGCCCCCTTTCTGGCTGATTTCCATTGGAGCCGCGAGAAGGTCTCCATCATGGTGTCGGTGAATATTTTCCTGTACCGGTTTCCGGCGCCTGCGGCGGGGATTCTGGCGGATCGGTGAAGGGTCCGGGTGTGGATACCGCCGGGGGGCCGCCGTTCTGGGCGTGGCGATCGCGGGGTACGTCGGGGCCGGGAAGCTCTGGCACTTCCATAGGCTTTTCGGGCTCCTCGTGCCGCTCGGCGACGGGCTGGCCGGGTGGCCTATCATCGCTCCCGCCTTCACGAACTGGTTCGTGCAGAC
>Ga0116185_1005018_pt1 | contig 10566 bp, 10 predicted proteins | sample AD_JPNNA7_MetaG_FD_89754 | JGI IMG/M metagenome (GOLD analysis project Ga0116185, IMG submission 89754) | Active sludge microbial communities of municipal wastewater-treating anaerobic digesters from Japan - AD_JPNNA7_MetaG | ecosystem: Engineered > Bioreactor > Anaerobic > Digestate | place... | reverse complement strand
GTATAATTGGATGCGCCTCATGGCTCACTAGCTCAACTGGCAGAGCAATTGACTCTTAATCAATGGGTTCAGGGTTCGAGTCCCTGGTGAGTCACAAAAATATCCTCCTTTTGGGAGGATATTGTATTTTATGGGGTTCCGGCTCCCCCAGGGAGGGGGTGATATCAAGTCCCTGGTGAGTCACAAAAATATCCTCCTTTTGGGAGGATATTATATTTAAAGGGGTTCCGGCTTCCCCAGGGAGGGGGTGATATCGAGTCCCTGGTGAGTCACCTTAAAATCCCCGCCAAGGGGATTTTTGTTTTCCAGCGGGGTTCCGGCTCCCCCAGGGAAGGGGTGATATCGAGTCCCTGGTGATTATCCCGTTCTTCTCCTGGAGGAAAGCTTGTCAATAATGATGTTGCCTGCATTTTCCAGTTGATCCCGGAATATGATGGTTGCTCCATATTCATTGGCGCGTTTCTTAAATTCTTCCGTGGATTCCTTCTCTGAATTGGTGATCACTAAAAACGATTTTGCAAAGATTCCACCCAAACCATCCTTGATTGCCATTAACTTGTTAAGCACATTTTGACCCTCCTTGCCTTTCAAGGATCCGGTTTTGCACTCCACCACCCCCAGCTTACCGTGGACGGTACAGGCAACATCCAGCTCATTGGCAATCCCGATTACCTCAAGATTTTTGCAGATATCCATGCATTGACCGGTCTGATCGAGTTTATCCCAGACATATGCTTCCAACCAGCGCCCATTCAGAAATCTTTGAGCATTATTATAAATAACCAGATCCCCATTCATTTCTCTCGCCAACCCCAGGTCCACAAGTTGTTGGGTAAAGGCAGCGTCCAGGTTTTTATGGGGCAATTGAATGTGATAACTGTTATCTTCATCCAATACTAATCCCGGCTTATCAGTCATGAGTTCATGAACATCCCGGATTGTTTGCCCCAGGTTTTGACTGTTGGAGAACAGGGAAAGCCAGTGGTCAATTGTCGGACTGAGTTTTTCCCCGGTTTTATCCGTCTTGAGTTTTTTTCCATGAATCTCGAGGTGAAGTGCAACGGGAATGCAGCGCAGATCGAAAGGCTCAGCATTGACACCCCCGCCCCGGTTGGAGGGCAGGTGAGTGTAGATTCTTTCCGCTTCGGTATCAACATATAATGCCCCCTATGCTTCCATGGCTGCAATATAGGCGCCAATGGACATGGGCTTGGTTCCGCCGGTGACGTTGATGGTGATTCGGGCACTTTCTCCCGCCCGTTGGATGATTTTCCGACAGGCTTCAGCAGTTGAAGAAGGATCCATGGGATCCACCGGATCGGGGTGCAGTTCCCACACCCAGCGTTGCTGGTCTTGCATGGCTTCCTGCATGGATGTCGCAATTTCTCGAAACCGCGGGTCAATCCCCCCCGTTGGGGTACCGGAGGCAATCATCACCACGCGATCATACCCTGCACCTTGCTGAAAGAGCGGCAGGATGTTTTGCATCCGCTGGACCGATACCAGGCAGAGATAGATGGATTGAGTTGTCATGATTTTCTCGAAAAATAAATCAGGTGCTGTCTCGCTCCAGGTATACGTTGACTTCATCATCTGCGCTGTTTGCTTCAATCTTTACAACCGTGCATCTCACCATCTGTTCTACTTTAAAGGGCTTCTCCTGGGTTGCACTCTTGGGGAGGATGCCGATATAATTCTCCGGGCACCCGGCAAGTTCTCCCCAATATTCATTGCCCTCAATGGCTTTTATGGTGAATCTGACACGGCTACCAATGCTCAAACCCTCGCCGGGGGATTGCTTCTGCACCGGCGTTTGGGGGGAGGATGGTCCATGGCTGGTGACAGGGGAAGCTGCGTTCGCTGCCGGGAAAACCCTCAAGGGATCCGGAAGAACCGGGCGATCCTTGAATTGATTGGGTTGGATGGTCATGTAGCGAATTGCATTAAGATTTGGTCCCGGAAAACGCAGCATGGTGAGCAGCATCTGGATGCGCGGCTGCGCCCCGTAAGGACCGCCAACCCCAAGATGCCCGGTCACGTAGGCTTCAAATGCTTCGTGATAGGTGGCAGTATTTTGTCCTTCCTTTGGTCCGCCATCATCCCATTCCGCTTTCTGGAACAAATTCTGGTAGCGGTGCTGCCGGTCCTGGATTTGCAGGCTTTCCACCCGGATTTTCACTGATCCCAACCCCAAAGGTTTTGCCATGCCCAGCCTGTGGCAGCGTTCCTGGTTGTCCCCGGCGGGCAATTCAATTGCCCACAGCAGAGCGCCCAGCTCCGCTGCAGTCAGGTTTTCAAAATTGATCTTGAATTCAAAAGTTAATTCCGTTTTCACTGGCTTGATCAGGGTATCCTGGGTGCCCAGGTTGGGTTGATTGAATACATGCAGGTGGCTTGAAAAGTCGTTCCCGCGGTGCCAGTACAGCTTGTGCCCGCGGATCTTAATGTTTTGTGGAATGTCTGCGTAATGCTTCAACTTTCCGCTGTCATCAGGCTGACTTTGTTCCAGGTAGTGCTGGAAGGTGGTGGGCTTGGGTCCGGAAAGGATTTGGGGCTTGATGAGTTGTTCGGAATGCCACGGGTCCGTGGTCACATCAACCCGCCGGGCATCACTGAACCGCACCCTGCCGGCGTAGTGCTGGGGATGATCATTTCCAGGGTCTTCATCCCGCACGTACCCAAAGATGGCGTCAGTCATGTCAATGATGGAAGGATCCCGGATTTCTGCGGGAATGAAATCGTGCGGCGAGTGCGGGTAGAGCAGGCGGAACATCATGGTGGGACCAAAAAAGACCAGGTCGCCGTGGCTGTCCACCAGGTAAAAGAGGGGGGATCCATCCTTCAGTTCCCTTGGCGTGTTTTTAGCCTCCCGTGAGATTTTGAGGTCCTCCTGGTAGGCAGCCCAGATGTCGTCGGGAACCTTAAGCCACTTGTCTTGTGGAATTGTAGTATTGGGCGCATAGATCACACAGTGCATATGTTTTGGGTGTTGTCCTGGTTGCGGTGGAAGTTTCCCCATTTGCCCCGATTCAATCAACACACCTTCCTCCCAGCCGGGCTGTCTGGTTCCTGTCCTGGGTTGAACAAACCTTGTTATGGCAATGTTCAGGATCAGATCAGCCGTTCCCCTCTGCCCCCGGTTGTCTGGAACCCTGGCAGCAGGTTGCACATACACATCATATGTTCTGTGTGTCCCATAAGATCCATGTGTCACTTGATTTGCGTCTGTGTAATTCACATGCACAATACTTTCCCCAAGGTGTTCCTGGGCAGGCTGGATGTACCAGTCACTGCCACGCCTGCGCAGGTATCCCCCGCGGACGGAGCGATTGGGATACGGCAGGGGTGTCTGATTTTGCGTTCCCAGGAGCTGGCTGCGATACTTGATTCCAAGGGAGGATCTGTCTCCCACGGCGCGATAGACAAGCTTTTTACCGGTCACCCAGTCCACTTTGCTGTAGCTGAGAATTTCCACCAGGGTGCGCAGCATGCCGCGCAGGGAACTGCCGGGGATGACCGGCTCCTTGGAAGGGTCCCCATGGTGAAAGAAGGCGGCAGCTTCCGCCGGGTGTTCCACCAGGAATGTGTGAAAATCCCCGGCATACGCCTGGTGTTGTTCAGGGGTGAGCATGGTCCGGGTGTAAAGCGGAGTTTTCGTATCCAGCCTGCAAGTGATGGTTCCCGTGAAGCGCTTGCCGTCGTAGCTGTCATGGTCGGGAAGCACTTCCGCCGGGATAACCTTCTCCGGCAGGGGAATGAAATTATACGGCGCAGTTGCAGTGCGACCAGCTTGGGTTGGATTTTGATGCGTCATTTTTCCCCTCCTTTTTTCAATTGAAGCCGCAGCAATCGGCTGCAGCACACATATGCCTGTCCCTGGGGATCCTCCGCCAGGTGGTTGCGGATGAACAGCCTGAGAGGTCGGTTGTCCAGGTTGATGTTATGTAAATCCAGGGGGACGGCATGCTGCAATCCCTGGGCGCCATCCGCCACCAGCGAAAAATCACTGCCGGGATTTTCCACATGATCCCCCCACAGGATGTAGCCCTGATCAAAATACCGGTCTGCCGGTTCCGGCAGGTCGTGGATGAAAACACCCTGAAACGCAGTCCCATCCCGCCAGAGCCGCAATTCGCCATCCTCGCCAAACAGGTGCAGGGTTTGCAACCTGGATGCATCCAGTGGACGGGAGGTGGTGAGCCCGCGTGCAGAATCCACCCTGCCCCAGGTTACGCCGTCATCAGCAAAAGCCAGCAGCCAGGCTTCCTTGCCAGCCTGCCCGGCATGCCCCTTCAGCCAGGTGGAGATGTCCCCATCCGCACCGGGATTGTAAGCGCAAGGGGTGGTTTCATAAGAGAGCATTTGAGAAGAAGAAGGTTTACTCATGGTGCCCCCCAAAATCATTCATGGAGTGGAATTGATCGACAAATGTTTGCAGTTGTGCGGCATCAGTACCGGATACATGGACTGTTTTTCCATCGCCCGCTTGAAATATCCATGTCTTTCCTGCAAATTTCAGTTCTGCATGCAAGCCTTTCAACTGACCTCGTCCCACCGAGGATTCTCCCCCAATGGTCAGGTCCCCCATCCAGATATCCTTCAGCAGCAGGAGCAGCAGACCCACCTCCCATTTCTTTGGATCCTCCAGCCGGATGTGGATTCGAAATTGGGCGCCCTTTCCAAAAACCGGCTGCTCACTGAACAAAGCCTCCTGGAAGGTGCTGCCTGTCAGGCGGTCGATCTTGATGCGGCTTTGCACAAGGTTCACCGGGTTGGCAATGGCGGTCTCATCCACCCAAACCCGGCTGGCGGTTAACTGCATGTCACTCTCGTTGTGATAAGCGTAATTTCCAAAAAGTATATTGGCAATTTCCCTGCCGGGCTTGTCCAGGGTATTGGCAATTTTTACAACCCGCTGGCGCAGGGCTCCTGCCAGGCTGGTGCCACTGACAACAGGGTTTCCGCCAGAGTGCAGGTGAACAAAATCAGGTCCACTGTCAGAGCCGGCATCCGCCCGGATAAGGATGGAACCATCCACACAGACATCAATGGTTAAGTTGCACTGCCGTTGTTGTGCAGCTGCCCGCTCAGCATCGGTCAGTGCCCGTCCAAGCAACCGCCTGGCAATTCCTTCTCCCTCCACCGGCTTACCCGGCTTGTATTCCAGCCAGGCAAACATGCCTTGCGGCTGGGTCATGTCAAAACGCTGGATAGCCCATTGGGTGACCTGGCAGCGCCCAAACCCGCGCCGTTTCCGTTTTCCCAGCCGGATTTCCCCCTCCTCGAGGGCAGTCAGGCAAACTGCCAGTCCCTCCACCAGCTGGGTTCCTCCATTCTGGGGCACAAGCAGTTCAAATTGCAGGTTGAAACTTGTGCCTGCTTCCAGGAGTTCATAATCGAATTTCTTTTTATCCGCCGCTGTTCGGGTTTGAGGATCAATTGCCACCCCATCGCGGAACTCCACGCCAGGTTTATTGCCAATCGCATCATCAATCACCAGGTAGCTTTCCCTGCTGGTGGTGGTTGAAACGGACCCAAAGAGCGTTTCCGCCAGCCTGGGATTTTGTAAATGCAAATAGTTTCGCAATGCACCTGCAATGGTGGCGCCTGTCAGCAAAGCCCGCCCTTCCAATGGGTCCCGAATCAACGGCATATCAATGGGGCTGTCTGTATCACCCGTTCCCAGGTGAGTGGGAGTGACCAGGACCAGTTTGCCCTGGACCAGGATCCGTTCCTTGAGATTGCGTGCATTCAGGTATTGTGCACTCATGATACACTCCCCTCTTTCTGGTGATCGCGGCTGGTTTTCCGAAGCAGACCTTCAACCAACCGGGACGCATACTCCACTTTCAGTTGCTCAGGGATGGTTACAGCCACCCCGCCAAGGGTTGGGAGGTCATCCTCTGCTTCGGCAAAATGGGTTTCCCAAATCTCCTCTTTTTGCTTGAGCCACTCGAACAATGATTTGCGGACTGGTTTTCCGTCCCTGTCCCTGGTTGCCACCCGCGCCCGCTCCAACTGTTTTTTGCTGGATTTTAATCCATCCAGGTGGGTTACAACCGGCTGATACGACCCTTCCTGCCCGGCTTTTCGGGCTGCCAGGCGCAGGCGGGAAAGTTGGGAATTGCTGATCTCTCCCTGTAGGGATAGTTCCGCCACTGCGGCGGCAAGCCTGTCATCCAGCAGGGCTCTCAGGCGGCGCTCCAGGATGCGCTTAAGGAGTACATCACTTTCACCGGTTGGAGGAACCAGTTGAGTAGCAGAGGCTTGGCTGGTGGCAGCGCTTCCCCCCTTTGTCCAAACCAGCTTGGGGGAATTTGTCCAGTTGACAGCCACCCTGCCGTACCCTTCCACCCTGCGTTCCCCAACCCCGCTTTCCGATATGGAATCGAGTAAACCCGGCTGGATTTCACCGGCATTATAGGTAAATACACTGCCCGCCTGTATGGCGATGGATTGTGCCAGCGGCAGCCCCCACTTCTTGTTAAACCCCCCCACAATCCGTTCCCTGATGAAGGCAGATTTGTGTGTTTTTTTCAGCACCGGCTGAAGATCAAGATGATATTGACCATCTTCCCCACGCAGGATGGCATCGCTCAGAAGGGTGATGGTGACAACCCCATCGCTGGAAGAACTTCTCTGCCCGGTTTCCTGCCAGTTCTGTTGGATATTTAAACTCTCCACTTGCACCTGACCGTACTCTGCAGCCAGGGACCCCCCCAGCAGGATGGTTTTGTCTTTCAAAAGGGACTGTATGGTTGCCAATACTTCCAGATCCTTGCTGATGATGACCCCTGCCAGCACCTGTCCTTCAGCAAGTGCCTCATACCGGAAGACAAAACTTTCGCCAGACCTTTTAACCATGCGCTGGTTGCTGCCGTTATGCACGCGGATGGTTCGTTTTAAGGAATGCAGCCAGATGTTCCCTGTTTTGATGACAGCAAAGTCATCCGGCGGTGATTTGGGATTGGAGAGATCGGCATCCGGATTGATTGCGTAATCCGTTATGGATACGGGATTCTCATTTTCATCCTTCTTGGGATATTTCAATGAAAACGGTGTTGGCAGCATCCGCACGCCTCCATCCCATGATGGATAAGCGTTCAAATAACATACCGAGCCATTGAAAAACAACTTGCGCCCGGTATCGGTCTGGGAAATATCCTCTCCCCGATGAATCTGCAAATATTCCCGGATAACAGCCCCGCGGATGGCACTGCCGGGGATGTAGGGCAGCGTGGTGGTGCTGTTTTCCTCCCCGGCGCCAACCTGTGATGCCAGTACCGGCTGCAGGAGTCTTAGCTGAAACAATAATGCGTTCATTTACTCCCCTCCTTCATGTAATCACTCCTGAACCCCCAATAATACCTGTCATCGGGGATGGCTTGATATGTCTGGTCCAGGAAAATGGCTTCCAGCAATCCCAGCCCCCGGTTGCGGGATGTACCCGCCCGCCGGAATGACTTGATACAGGCATGCAGCAGGGCAAGGTCATCACTGGTTGGTTCTTCCAGGAATAAGATCCGGGCAATCAAGGGGGTCTCCCGCAGGATAACGCGCTGGGTTCGAAGCGAATGTTCCTTGTAAACACCGCTCTCCTCCAGGGCAGTCTGCTGGCGGATGGCAGTCAGCGTCTCCAGCACATCCGCAGGCGTCATGCCTCCAAGCGCAATCATGGTTCGAATTTCCTCGGGGAGGCGGGCATCTCCCATGGATAGGATGGATTGCTCCTTTTCCGTACTTCCAGGGCTGCCAAACAGTCGGGCTGCAGCAGCCAGCCACTTTTCCTTCCGGCTGTCGTTGGGCAGTGCCGCCAGGATATCGGCGCATTCATTGACCAGGATGCCCTTGATGGCGCGACCGCCAAGATATGGAAGTCCCAGATCATCATACATGACTTCGGTATCCACCAGCCCGGCAACGCCATCGCCGCGCCCGAAGGTGGCATCCCGCTTTAGAATGATCTTCAAATGAAATTGTCTCATCGGAATCCCCTTTATGAAAGTGGAATGAAGAAATCTTCAATTTCAACGGCGTCAAAATATCCGCACCGGGTATCTATCCAGGCATTCTGTCCGTTCCAGTTTGTCAACCTGGGAAGATCACCGGGTGGATACAACTTGAGGAAATTTGCAACGGCTGTCTCCCCATCGCGAAGGGCTGTCCTTAAGGCTTTGACTTTATTGTGTTTTCCTGCCCATGCCCCGGATTGAAACTCGGTGACGGCTCTTTCAAAGTTTTCCCAAGTTCGCCATGTAGTGCCGCCGGGCGTCACCCGGACGGGGCGCATGGTTAGTTCCCCGGCAGCCACTGTGTACTCCCGCTTTCGGGTTTCCTTCAGGTCAAACACAATGCCGGAGGTTGCATAATGCCAGTCCATGGCGGAAAAGCTTGCCTGCCCGGGGGTTGCCTGCTCCTGGATGAATTTTTTGGCGGAGGCACATAAACTTTCCGCCAGTTCATAAGCCCGGGAAAAGGGGAAATGGGAATGCACAATGGATACTCCCGCCCGGCAGTATGCAGGTTGTTGATCAGCCAGCAATTGTTGCTCGTATGTCTCAATGTAGCATCTTGCCAGGCTTAACCCAATCCGCCCGTCACAGATAAATGTGGTGTCGTCTCCGCCAAACACAATTGGGCGGAATGGTAATTTCTGATTGGATACATCAATCACCCCACCAATTGTATTCTTGTCAACATTCCGGATCATCATGTCAATTACTGCCTGCAATGCAATGCGGGCAGCCGCCTGGATGGATAAGGAAAATGCCCGCTGGGATTCCACGTAATGACGGTTTCCTGCCGGGGTTAAATGCTCCGGTTTGTCGCGAATACTCTCCACGCGGGCACCCATTCCGTTCCCATCAATGTGAGCAACTGCCAGGTAGCTCTTTTCCCCCGGAGTACTTCCAAGTTCTTCAAAATTTTTGGGAAAGGTTTTATATTCCTTCAGGTCAACGAATCCAAGCAAACGCTGAATGGCTTCAGGTTCAGCCTTCACCTTGGCAATCGATTCGGCGGATGCCAGCTTCCCGTCAAGGGTGCCAACCGCCGGCATGCCGGTATAAACACAGGAAGCAGTAACCGCCAGCCCGGGTTGAATGACCGAAACCGGGGGGGCGTTCTTTTTCTTCGCCAGGTCACGCATGGCGGTTTGCTGAATGCCAGTTTTCCCACCCAGGGCATCGGCATCCCAATTAAATTCTTTGTGGACAACCACAATTTTTAATCCGGGTGCTTCTTTCAATACTTTTCCAGACAGGTTCCGGGTAAACTGGAGCGCATGGTCCATGGAGGAAAAGAGAATCACCACATTCCCACCCCCGGCATAAACCACTTCCGCTTCCACATTTCCCTGCTCAATCTGAAGGTTGAGGTCAAAGGGGCGCTTGGGATCGTCCAGGTTCAACACGTTATGGGAGCATGGAATTGCCGCCACCGCCCACTGGCGCGTGGCACAATCCACCAGGTAAGATGCGCCAACATTCTGCTGCAGAGAGTTGGTTCCAAATACATAGTTTTGTATTCCGGACGTATCTACAACAGTGAGAATAAATTTTTTCATACTCATCTCCCTCCTTGAGGTGGTGTGAATTATTTGGTTATTTTTGCTGGAGAAGGTTGCAGGAAATCGATTGACCCAATATGAAATTCCACTTAGTAGTATACATAAAATTCCCGAAAGTTTCAATCATCATCCAGTCATATCTGGGATCGGGGGCAAGTAAATGGATGGAATGCATCCCCTGGCTTGGGCAAGTTCCAGCTCGCTGAATTTTTCCGGGAGGGAAGCGTGTCTCTGGCACTGCGCTCATCCCTGCAGCAGATATGGGAAGCGAAAATTTTTACAAATTGTGATATTACGTTCCTGGTGAGTCACAAAAATTTTCTCCTTTTGGGAGGATATTATATTTAAAGGGGTTCCGGCTCCCCCAGGGAGGGCAACCGTTCAGGAGCGGCATCGGAAGACACGCCAGCATCCTGCAGGATGTTGGCGGAGTTCCACTACGCTGGGCGATGCGGCGGATTCAATCAGTGGAAAGTTCCGCCGGAGGAACCGGATTGTTTTTGACCAGGGTTTCTGCCACTTGCAGGATTTCGCTCCCCACCTTGTCCATGTGATTCAGTACGTCATCGTTCCAAAAACGAATGACCGTGTAGCCGTGATCATTGAGCCACCGGGTGCGGTTTTCATCGTAAGACTCGTTTCCAATGTGGCTGCTGCCATCCACTTCAATGACCAGTTTTAAAGCATCGCAATAGAAGTCGGCGATGAATGGACCGATTGCCTGCTGACGGCGGAAGCGCCAGCCGCCCAATCCGCGTTTGCGCAGCAACCCCCACAATTTGCTTTCAGCCCGGGTTGGGTGGTTGCGCAGTTCGCGGCTGCGCTGCCGGATTTCAGGAGGACTGTTCCTTGAAGCTCTAACCATTGCGTCTATCTGATTGATTTATTATACACGCCCCACCCCCTTCCCCCCTCCCAAAGGGGGAGGCTGCCCACCCCCTTCCCCCTCCCAAGGGGGGAGACTGCCCACCCCCTTCCCCCTCCCAAGGGGGGAGACT
>Ga0116185_1005007_pt1 | contig 10580 bp, 10 predicted proteins | sample AD_JPNNA7_MetaG_FD_89754 | JGI IMG/M metagenome (GOLD analysis project Ga0116185, IMG submission 89754) | Active sludge microbial communities of municipal wastewater-treating anaerobic digesters from Japan - AD_JPNNA7_MetaG | ecosystem: Engineered > Bioreactor > Anaerobic > Digestate | place... | reverse complement strand
CCTACCGGTAGTGTGCTTTCTGAGGAAGATTTAAAACAATTGGAAAAAATTACAGAAAATACAAATATCCTTATACTGAGTGATGAAGTTTATGAACATATTATTTTCGATCATAAAATACACCAGGGGGTTTGTCGATATCCGAAACTCAAGAAAAAAAGCTTAATTATTAGTTCTTTCGGCAAAACATTTCATACCACCGGATGGAAAATGGGATATGTGTTAGCACCGGAAGAGTTAATGGCGGAATTTCGTAAAATTCATCAGTTTATCGTTTTTGGCGTAAATACACCCATTCAATATGCGGTTGCAGAATTTATGAAAGACCCTGAAAACTATATCCATCTCCCCAATTTTTATCAACAAAAAAGAGATTATTTCTGTAATATCCTTAAAAATTCTCGTTTTAATATCGCTCCTTCAAAAGGCACCTATTTTCAATTGCTCGATTACAGTAGAATATCCGATGAAAAGGAAGAAGATTTTGCGGTACGATTAACCAAAGAATTTAAAGTTGCATCCATTCCGGTATCTGTATTTTATCATAAAAAAACCGAAAATACAGTTCTCCGTTTTTGTTTTGCCAAAAGTGATGAAACCATGAATAAAGCTGCCGAAATACTATGCAAGATATAAATGTAGCCATTGTTCAAACAGATCTGATTTGGGAAGATGTAGATAAAAATCTTTTAAATCTTAATAAAAAGATTGATACCATTAATACTTCGGTAGATTTAATTGTTCTACCCGAAATGTTTAATACCGCTTTTTCCATGAATCCTTTAAGATGTGCCGAACCGATACATGGAATATCGTGGGAGTGGATTAAAAACAAAGCCAAAGAGAAAAATTGTGTAATTACAGGCAGTATTTTAACAAAAGAGAATGGATATTTTTATAACCGACTATACTGGATGCAACCCGATGGGGATTATCAATATTACGATAAGAAGCATTTATTCCGGTTCTCCGGAGAACATGAAGTGTTTTCTGCCGGCTCAAAAAGAATTTTTCCAAGCATAAAAGCATGGAATTTTTGTCCCCTTATTTGCTACGATCTTCGTTTTCCGGTATGGAGTATGAATACTTTCGAAAATAATACCTTTAAATACGATTGTTTAATTTACGTAGCCAATTGGGCAGAAACGAGAAAGTATCCCTGGATTAGCTTGTTAATAGCCAGAGCTATAGAAAATCAAGCATATGTAATTGCTGTTAATAGAATAGGTACCGATGGAAAAGGAACTACTTTTTCGGGCGATTCTATGATTATTGATCCAAAAGGAAATATTATGAAACAAATTCCGTCTAAGTTGGAATCTATTGAATATGCTTCGCTTTCATATTCATTTTTACAATCATGTCGCGAACATTTTCCTGTTTCGCTCGATTGGGATAAATTTAATATCATTAATTAAACTTCATTTTTGTCGGGCAAAGAAATATTTTCGTTTTGGCAAATTTCTTTTAATCGTTTTATCTATATTTTTTCACCCTACATATCTTTCAATAAATACTTTTTAAACAATCTTTTCATTAAATTTGTTGTATTAATTGGTGCATTTTGAAATCAGAAAATAGATATTGTAATAATTTAATCTCCTATGCTCGCTTTAAAACGAGGGTGGTTCATATAGGGGATATTCCTTTAGGAGGACATCATCCGATTCGTATTCAATCCATGACGAATACAAATACCATGGATACTACAGCTACTGTTAATCAAACAATTCGACTTGTAGATGCCGGTTGCGATTATGTACGCATAACGGCTCAAGGTCCAAAGGAAGCAGAAAACTTAGCAAAAATAAAAAAAGAGCTTTCCGAAAAAGGGTATACTGTGCCACTTATTGCCGATATTCATTTTAACCCCTTAGCTGCCGAAATAGCCGCTCGTATTGTTGAAAAAGTTCGAATTAATCCAGGCAATTATGTTGATAAAAAGAAAAATGAAAAAATAGACTATTCCGATTTCGAATATCAGGAAGAGCTAGAACATATTAAAGAAAGAATAAGTCCGTTAATAAAAATTTGTAAAGAAAATAATACGGCTATTCGAATAGGTACCAACCATGGTTCTTTATCCGACCGAATTATGAGTCGTTACGGAGATACACCATTGGGAATGGTTGAATCGGCATTGGAATTTATACAAATTTGCGAATTTCTTGATTTTCGAAATATTGTTCTCTCTATGAAAGCGAGCAATATTAAAATTATGGTGGAAGCATATCGTTTGTTAGTTCACCGAATGATGAAAAACGGAATGGATTATCCGCTTCATGTAGGAGTAACTGAAGCCGGATCGGGAATGGAAGGACGTATAAAATCGGCTGCCGGAATAGGTGCTTTGCTTCACGATGGTATTGGCGATACCATTAGAGTTTCCCTTACAGAAAACCCGGAAGCAGAAGTCCCAGTGGCAAAAACAATTGCTAATCGGTATTCTATTAATTATTTTGCTTCCAACAATCAAATGGAAGAATCTCCTATTAATCCTTTTGAATATTATAAAAGATTTACCCATCAAATAAAGAATATCGGAAAAAATAATCCGCCCGTAATTATATCTGCCATTCAAACTGATAAATCTTCGGAAAATATAGATTTTATTTATACACCCAATTTATCAGTTGTTAATACAAAAACGACAGCTCCTGTTATTATTCCATTACATCAATGGGTAAAAAAAGACAGCTTGTTCCCTTTATTTAGAATGGAGGAGTATTTATTAACTAAAAAGAAATCCTCGGAATTAAATTTTATTTTACTATCGAATACAAATCTTACCCCCGATTTTATTAGTAAAATAAAAGAGGATGAGCACATTGTTCTTATAATTGAGTCCGACAATATATATGATTTAAGAAAAATATTTTTTCAGCTTATTCAGCTACATTGCAAATGCCCTGTTATTATTAAACGAACGTATACCGACCTAAGCGAAGAAGAATTTATGATTTATGCTGCATCCGATATTGCCTTTCTAATGGTTGATGGATTAGGCGATGGTATTTGGTTAGAAGCCGAACAAATAAATACGAATCTAATAGAGAAAACAGCATCCGATATTCTTCAATCTATTGGCTCCAAAATTTATAAAACAGAATATATTTCTTGTCCTACTTGTGGCAGAACCTCCTATAATATTCTTGAAACAATAGACCGTATAAAGCAATATACCGGTCATTTAAAAGGATTAAAAATTGCTATTATGGGTTGTGTAGTTAACGGGCCCGGCGAAATGGCCGATGCTGATTATGGTTATGTTGGCAGTTTACCCGGGAAAATTAATTTGTATAAAAACAAATCACTTGTTAGACGAAATATTAATGAAAATGAAGCCTTAGATGCATTAATACAGCTTATAAAAGATAATGGAGACTGGATAGACGAAGCATAACATTATTTTTTTTGATATTTTAATTAAAACACATCTAATTGTTTTGTATATTTGATATTATTAAATTTTTTGAAAATGAAAAAAGCACGATATTTCTTAATTCTTTCTTTTGCATTCCTTTTTATTACAGCATGCAAAGACAATAACAACAACGACGATACAAGCATTATTTCTGATGATAATTTTTATAAATCGGTGGGAAATACGATAATTAAAACATACGTTGAAATATTTAACGAAGTATTAGATACCATGCCAGTTGGAAATATAAACGTAAATGTTAATATTTTAGGAGGTTCCGTTATTATTACAGGTACCGATGCTTACGATACTACAACAAAGGTTACAACAGCCGATTTAATTTTTAATATGACCGATATAAAATATATTTACTTATATAATGATGGCAGTAGTAATTGGTCGACAGAGCTTACCTTAAATGGAGTTACTACCTATAAAGGTACTTTTTCTTCTTCTGCAAAAGATGTTACCCATCATTCCGATCTTTTATCAATAAAAGGCTCTGTTACTTATAAAGGAAATGTGCGTATTATTGATGGACAAGGAGCGGTAGATATTGCACGCAAAACAAACTCAACTACTGTTTCCATCTTCGGTCATACCGTTGCATGGTAGTTTTGAAAAGGGCTTTTAATTACAATTACAATCTAACGAAAAGGAAATTTTTGTTTCGGGTAATAAATTAGATATTTCTTCCTGTTCCTCATCCTTAATCATATTTACTCTTAAATCGACCACTTTGAGTGTTTTTTGAAGATTTGATATTTCGAAAGGGAATACAGATATATAATTTTTCCATAAATCAAGCAACACCATTTTATTTAGATTGCCGATAGAAGAGGGTAAATAAGAAATAAAATTTTGACTTAAATTAAGTTCTTTTATATTCACCAACTCCCCTATTTCAGCATAAACCGTATCAATTTTATTTAAAGAAGCATCTAGTATTTCCAGGTTTTTTAATTGCGCAATTTCTTTTGGAATTGCTTTAATCTTATTTCTGCTAATATTTAATTCCTGCAAGTTTTTAAGTAAAAAAACACTTTCGGGAATTTCTTTTAGTTTTTGCTTTTTTAAACTTAATCGATATACTTTTTCCGGATTTTTAATAGCGGTACTTAAATTGGTATATATCGGTTTCTTTTTTAATTCTTCGGTGCTTAGGAGTTGTGCAAAAACGCCTGAACCGGAAAACCCCCATAATAAAAATAAAAACGTTAATCCTATCTTCTTCATTATTTTTAATATTTTGACAAAATAGTTAATGCGTTTTCTTTATCTTTTTCTAATTGTACTTTTAACTCCGGTATTCCCGGAAATGCTATTTCATCTCTTAATCTCTTCACAAATATAACGTTTAAATATTCCGAATATATATCTTTCTCAAAATTAAAAATATGGACTTCTATGGTTTTTTTATCATTTGAAATAGTAGGGCGTGAACCAATATTGAGCATCCCCCCGCATATTTCTCCTTTATATTCTACATTTACGGCATAAACGCCGTTTGCCGGAATTAATTTATATGGATCATCGGTTTCTATATTTGCTGTTGGAAAACCCATTGTTTGCCCAATACGATTTCCATGAACCACTTTTCCGTTTAAAAAGTATTCATATCCTAAATACGAATTAGCTAATACGATATTTCCCGACAATAATGCTTTTCTAATTTTTGTAGAGCTTATTTCTTTATTTTCCACTTTTTGAGCATTTAATTTTTCTGTTTCAAAATGAAACATTTTCCCAAAATCCGATAAATGCTGAAACGAACCCGTTCTATCTTTGCCAAAATGATGATCATATCCCATTATTAGCCTTCTAACATGCAATTTTTCAACTAATATGTTCTTTACAAAATCGCTGTACGAAGTAGTGGCAAATTCGGGTGTAAAAGGGATAATAATTAAATGGTCTATTCCCATTTTTTCCAACAATTGTATTTTTTCGGTTTCTGTATTTAATATAAACAACTCTTTTTCTGTTGGATTAAGCACTATTTGGGGATGATTATTAAATGTAATAATAGCCGATTGTCCATTTAATTCAAGGGCTCTTTGTTTTACTCGTGAAATAATAAACTGATGTCCTTTATGTATCCCATCGAACGTACCAGTAGCAACAACTGCATTTTGCAAGGGGACAATATCTTCTATTTTTTTATATACCTTCAAATACTATTTTTTTATCTTAAATCGAAATAAACTCATCGATTTATAACAAAATTAATAAAATATTATTAGCGAAAGGTTGTTTGATTTGAATAAAAATCCTAATTTCGTTTGCGAAAATCTATTTATAATATATATATAATTTTATGTCAGCAAATACAGGTAAAATTGCTCAAATTATTGGCGCCGTAATTGATGTTGTATTTGAGCAACAAGAAAAACTTCCCAATATATATGATGCCCTAGAAGTTAAAAGACCCGACGGACAAAAAGTAATATTAGAATGTCAACAGCATATTGGAGAAGACACGATACGTACTATTGCAATGGATTCAACCGATGGATTATCGAGAGGGATGTTGGTTACTGATTTAGGTATGCCTATATCTGTACCCGGCGGGGAATATGTAAGAGGTCGATTATTTAATGTAATCGGAGAAACCATTGATGGGATGAAAGATGTACCCAAAGGCAAACTCAACAGCATTCATCGAGATCCGCCTCGTTTTGAAGATTTATCTACCTCGAAAGAAGTTTTATTTACGGGGATTAAAGTAATAGATTTGATTGAACCCTATGCAAAGGGAGGAAAAATTGGATTATTTGGAGGAGCCGGTGTTGGAAAAACAGTTATTATCATGGAGTTAATAAACAACATTGCCAAAGGATATTCCGGTTTATCGGTATTTGCTGGAGTTGGAGAAAGAACCCGTGAAGGAAATGATTTACTACGCGAAATGATTGAATCGAATGTAATCCGTTATGGTGAAAAGTTCAAAGAATCGATGGAAAAAGGAGGCTGGGATTTAAGTTTGGTTGATCCCGAAGAGTTAAAAGAATCTACGCTGGCGCTGGTTTTCGGACAAATGAACGAACCTCCAGGTGCCCGTGCCCGTGTTGCTTTATCTGGACTTTCGCTTGCCGAATATTTCCGCGACGGCGATGAAACTACCGGCGGAAGAGATATTTTATTCTTTATGGATAATATCTTCCGTTTTACACAAGCCGGTTCCGAAGTTTCTGCTCTTCTCGGACGTATGCCTTCTGCTGTTGGTTATCAACCTACATTAGCAACTGAAATGGGTATTATGCAGGAACGAATTACCTCTACAAAAAGAGGTTCTATTACTTCCGTTCAAGCCGTTTATGTACCGGCCGACGATTTAACCGACCCTGCTCCTGCTACTACCTTTGCTCACTTAGATGCAACTACCGTATTAGACCGTAAAATATCGGAATTAGGTATTTATCCTGCCGTTAACCCGCTCGATTCTACTTCTCGTATTCTTACCCCTGATATTGTTGGTGCTGATCATTATAATACAGCTCAACGAGTAAAAGAAATTTTACAACGGTATAAAGAACTTCAGGATATTATTGCTATTCTTGGAATGGACGAACTTTCGGAAGAAGATAAATTGATTGTAAGTCGGGCTAGAAGAGTTCAACGATTTTTATCGCAACCTTTCTTTGTGGCTACCCAGTTTACCGGAATACCAGGTGCTTTTGTAAGCATTGAAGATACCATTAAAGGATTTAAAATGATTATGAATGGAGAAGTAGATGAATATCCTGAAATGGCTTTCAGCATGGTTGGAACTATTGAAGAAGCGATAGAAAAAGGTAAAAAAATGATTGAAGAAGCGAAATAAAACAAGCACGCTTCTTTAAACATTCACACTAAATAATACATCTGAAAGATAGCTAATAGCGCTAGTGTTATACATGAAATATATTATTTTTTTATTCCTTTTTTTTATTCCTTTCTTCTACTCTTGTGAAGAAAACACCTGTGATGAAAAAACAAAAGCATTGCTACAAATCGGGTTTTATAAAAATAGTAATAAAAAAATAGTACTCACATCTATCGACAGTCTTACTGTTTACGGAATGAATGCTATGGATAGTACTTTATATGACAACAAAAATTTAGCGACCCTCTTTCTTCCGTTAAATCAAAATAATGATAAGTGCTCTTTTGTATTTAATAGCAACGATACCTTAGATACCTTAACTTTTCATTATTCGCACAATATTCGATTTATTTCGAAAGAATGCGGTTTTGCAAGTATATTTAATATAACTAATATTGATTTTACTAAAAACAAATTCGATTCCATTTCTATTATAAATAGAAATATTGATACAGAAAATGAAGAAGACCTACGTATTTATTTTTAATCTTTATATTCTTTTTGTTTTTTCTATGCCTGTTTTCTCTCAGACTGAAAAAACATACGCCCTTCGTTTAGGTATCGATATTTCAAGGTTTTCATTATTGTTGCTGAATCCCGATCGAAAAGCACTTGAATTTTCTGCCGACGTAGAACTTAAAAAGAATTATATCCCCACCATAGAAATAGGATTTAATAACATTCATTTAAAAAAAGATTCTTTATATAATTATACCTCGAATGGGAATTATTATAGACTTGGTGTTGATTACAATTTGCTTAAACCTAAAACCATTCACGATAAAGAATTATTTTTCTTAGGATGTCGTTATGGAATGAGTTTTTTTAACCATACCGTTAACGATATTTTAATTAAGGATTCTTATTGGGGTAACTATAACGGAACTATTTCTTCAAAATCTTCCCTAGCCCAATGGATTGAGTTAACAGGCGGGATACGAGCAGAAGTGATTAAAAATTTTTATTTCGGATGGTCATTAAGAGCACGTATTCTGCTACATAAAACAAAAGAAGCAGAAAATACCATCTATTGGATACCAGGTTACGGCAAAGGGAATGTTAAATCTGCTATTGGTTTTAATTACTCTCTTTTTTATAGTATCCCTGTGTTTAAAACAAAAATTAAATAATTTTTATTAAATTTGAAGTATGTATATAGAAATTATTACCCCCGATAAAAAAATATTTTCCGGAGAAGTAAGCTTAGCTCAATTCCCAGGAACCGATGGCTTGTTTGAAATATTAAACAACCATGCCCCTATTGTATCTACCCTTACCAAAGGAAAAATAAAAGTAATTGATGCTGAAAAACAAACCCGCTATTTTGAAATAAAAAGCGGGGTTGTTGAAATGCAGAAAAATAAAATTATTGTTCTAGCAGAATAATACCGATTTATACCTTTTGTTTTTCGGGCTCGTTTATAAATGTTTTTACTAAATATTCGGCTATTTGAACTGCATTGGTTGCTGCTCCTTTACGTAAATTATCGGCTACTATCCACATATTTAATGCACTCGGACGAGTTTCATCTCTTCGCAAACGACCTACAAATACTTCGTTTTTCCCTTCGGCTTGTATAGGAACAGGATATACCGAATTTAAAATATCATCTTGAAGAATAATACCGGGGGTATTCGAAAGAATATACTTTACTTCTTCTATTTCATAATTTTCATGAAATTCAATATTAACAGCTTCCGAATGTCCTCCAAATACAGGAACACGCACAACGGTAGCTGTAACCAAAATATCGTTATTATTTAATATTTTGCGTGTTTCATCTACTAATTTTATTTCTTCCGTTGTATAACCGGTATGTAAAAATGTGCCTCCATGCGGAATTACGTTCAAATCGATTTGATATGGATATACGGTTTCTCCTTTTATCCCTTGTCGTTCGTTATTTAACTGTTTAACTGCTTTTACACCCGTACCGGTAACCGATTGATATGTAGAAACAACAATTCGATTTATTTTAAATTTTTTATGTAAAGGTGCTAATGCCATTACCATTTGAATGGTTGAACAATTCGGATTGGCAATAATACGGTCTCTTTCTTTTATTACATGTGCGTTCACTTCAGGAATTACTAAAGGCACTTTTTCGTGCATTCTCCATGCCGACGAATTATCGATTACCGTAGTTCCTACTCGCGCAAATTTAGGAGCCCATTCCATTGAAACCGCAGAACCTGCTGAAAAAATAGCTATCGTTGGTTTTTCTTCAATACATTCTTCTAATGTACGAACCGAGTACGTTTTTTTATTAAAAATAACTTCTTTTCCAACAGATTTGGCTGAAGCAACCGGTATAAATTCAGTTACCGGAAAATGTGTTTCTTCCAACACTTTAATCATTACATTGCCAACCAAACCGGTGGCTCCTACTACTGCTAATTTCATAAAAAATTAAATGTTTAATTTATTTTGCAAAATTAATACTTTTACAACTTTTAACCTATAAAATAATTTATTATGCAAAAATTATTTCTATTCCTTTTTTTATTCCCTTTATCTATATTTTGTCAGGTTAACGATAATTTCGCTGACGGTAATTTTACGCATTATGTTTGCTGGCAAGGTGATACCGGCAAATTTGAAATAAATAGTTCTTTTCAGCTTCATTTAAATTCAACGGGTGCCGATACCGCTTTTTTATATACTTCTAATTCTCTTATGCACAATATCGAATGGGGGTTCTGGGTTAAACTGTCATTGGCTACTTCCACTAATAACAATGCGCGCGTTTATTTGATTTCCGATCAATCGGACCTCTCTGCTTATTTAAATGGGTATTTTGTTCAGATTGGGGAAGCCAACGACAGCATTGCATTATTTAAACAAAGCGGGAATATCTTTAAAAAAATTATTGCAGGAACCATTGCCTATACAAACAATTCTTCGAATATTCTTCGAATAAAAGTTACCCGTGATAATATCGGAAATTGGAAATTATATTCCGACCAAAGTGGCGGATTTAATTTTGCACTAGAAGGAATAGGATTCGACGATAGTTTTACCACAACTCAATTTTTTGGTATTTTTTGTAAATATACCAGCAGCTATGCTACTAAATTTTATTTCGATGATTTTTACATACTTCCTATTATTGCCGATACCATTGCTCCTTTTATTAAGTCTGTTCAAATAATATCTCCTTCTCAATTAGATATTATGTTTTCGGAAGAAATAACAGATACTACCACTGAAAATATGTCAAATTATGTTGTTAATCAAAATATTGGGCATCCCTTAACGGCCATAAAAGATAAGGTAAATCGCTCCCTTGT
>Ga0116185_1005004_pt1 | contig 10584 bp, 24 predicted proteins | sample AD_JPNNA7_MetaG_FD_89754 | JGI IMG/M metagenome (GOLD analysis project Ga0116185, IMG submission 89754) | Active sludge microbial communities of municipal wastewater-treating anaerobic digesters from Japan - AD_JPNNA7_MetaG | ecosystem: Engineered > Bioreactor > Anaerobic > Digestate | place... | reverse complement strand
TTAATACTTCTCCAGGTAACTTCTCTTCAGGAAAAGAATAGTAGCCATACATACACTTCTCACGAACACGCCACCATAATTCATCTCTGAGCTTATCGTACTTGGTTGCATCAGATGATGCCCATGAAACATTAACATCGAACAGCCCAGGCATCGACTTCTTTCTCAAATAATCTGCAGTTCCTGCTCCAACTCCAATAACATCAACAACACAGCCCTCAGCATGTGAATCTTCGTATGTCTGCATGACATGACCAGCCAATGTTATAGTGTTCATACCTTGGAATGAGTGCCAAGGCATAACCTTCAGCCCATGTCTTGGCAGGATAATACTCTTATCTTCGCCATATCTAGCCACATCTACACCAAGATAAATCGGGTCTTCGTCACTTACTTCAACATCCTTTCCAATACACTGCTCTGCCCAATAGAGTGGGATAAGCGTTCTTTCGTCTTCCAGCGGTGGCTCTCCCGCAACACGGATTCTGAAAATATTCGAGTCAACCCCATATTTAGCCGCCATATAAGCAGGATATTCTGACTTAACATTCTCAGAATCTCTGCTGTCCCAATGTAATCTGTGCCATTGTTTGCTGATTTCTGGATGAAACTGTGTGTCATGGAAGTATCCCCTATTCTTTGTAGGGTTGCCAATGAGCAATACCCTGTTATCTTCCTGCGTCATAGCACCTTCAACAGGTACAAACACCGGATCTTCAACACCAGACGCCTCATCGATAATAAACAATAAGTGGTCACCATGAAAACCTGCAAGAGTCTCAGCCTGGTCGGCCGGATCTGCTCTAACAGACGGCGAAACTGCTCTTGCCCACCACTCTTTTGGAGCAAACTTGTGGAATATCTTATCACTCTGCACAACAAATTCCTCTTGTACTGCAGAATCACGCAGCCATTTGGAAATCTCTGACCATAAAATGTCGTTTAACTGGCGAGCAGTCGGTGCGGTACACACTACCTTAGCGTAGATGCGTGTCGACATAAACCACAAGACTGCCCATGATGCAGATGCGTCCTTACCAGTTCCATGGCCTGACCTTATGGAGATACGCTTTAAATGCGGTAGCACCTCTAAGAAGTCTCTTTGCTGCCGAGATATCTTAATATGTGGCTTGTTGACAAGCAGTACTTCCTCAACAAAACGTACTGCGTCCTTTCGCCAAACCTTAATCTTCTCAAGTATGTTCGCATTAAGTGCCATTGTCTTTATCTCTGTTATACATAGACATTATTCCAGCTAAAGTCGGAGGAATCATTGAGTATACTGGGTGACGAGATGGAGTCTTTTGAGTAATGGGAATGTAGGGGACTTTAGTTAATTGTACTTCCTTTAAGAAAGGTGACGCACTTTTTCCTGATGCCAGTCTGGCAGCTGTATTGAGTACAGACATTACTTCTTCCTCTTCTTCATCATCTGTTCCATGACTTGAAGCAACTTCATCTGCTTCTTGCCACTCTTTTGCAAGGATATACTTCTTGGTTTAGCAAGTTTAGATGGCATTATCTTCCTACCATCCTGTTGATTTCTTTATTCTTTTTAAGAGAATCGTACAACTCCATAACATGCTTACCATGATATCCAGCATTCCCATGTTAGAATAACTCCAACTGCTCTGGCTGAGAATTACTGGTATCATACTCAGCATCAATAGGTTCACTCTTCTCTTCTTTGCTGGCAATGTCCTCGCTTTCCAGATGCATAAGATAACCCACAAGTCCATGGATTTCTGTAGGCCTACCAGCATTAAGTTGTTCAGCCTTGTGAAATGCACTGAAAGCAGTTGCAATAGACGATAGAGGAGCTTCTGCAATCTTGTCATCAGTTACTCCCTCAATAAGTCTTCGCTGAACAGCAAGTAGGTCAAGATTTCTTACCTTGTCATAAGCCAACAAATCGTTTTCTTCTGTCTTTAATCTGTTAATATGATTACGAATAGTCGGAGCTGACACTCCCATAACCTTAGCCATGTCGACATCCGACAGCCCATCTGTAATCATATCCAGCAGAAGATTTTCGTCAAGCTTAAGTGCTGCCCTACCCATCTCACATCTCTCCTTCGATGGCATACTATACCATATTTTGTTCCAGTTGTCAAGAAATCTACACGCTGCGCAAAACATCTAATCTTTTCTGCTCATGCCATCAGCAAGAAGGTCAAGCATCATATTTACGTCAATCTCTTTGGTCATCTCTTTACCTTCCACAACTCTTCATCAAAGGGTACATTCTTATCTTTAGTCATAAGCATTTCAACAAAATTCTTAAGTAACTTCTGTTCAGATACATGTCTTAAATCTGTACTAACTACAGCTGTTGGGTCTTGATTACTTAGAAAATGAGCAACTTCTTTTCCAGATCTTTTTAGTGAGATAAGTCCAGCTAAGTCTTTTGCCCAAGTACTATCTTGCGGAGAAAAGTGTTTTGCTAGTTGCAAAATATCCTTATCAATAGGTATTTGCCCCATATCAACTGCATCGGCAACTGGTGCTCCCGAACCATTTCCCCAATGTTCTACTGGTCCAAAGTAACCTACATCTGCACCAGTAGTTGGTAATAACTTTTCTGATAATCTTCCACCTTCTTTAGATAGATTCTTTGTAACTTTATTCCCAAAGAATATACCAGTTTCTTCTCCTAATCTCTTAGTAGGTATTCCTTTAAGAGATTTTAAAATCTGTGCTACTATTTGAGTTGATGCTGGCATCTCTTACCCCTCCATAAATCCTTATAATTTATTATGCCCCATAGTAGCACAAATAACGGGAGAAGTCAAGCCTCCTACACCCTGCGATTCTACTATTTTAGGAGCTATTAAATATTATTTTTGGAGTTTTGATTTTTAAATTTTGCTCGTGTGGTCTGAGGTAGCCGTCTTCACGCCGTCAAGGTACCTGCTTGGTGTCTGGTGGGGGTGTCAGTCCATGCCCCGAAAAAATAATTCAAAAAACGTTTGACTTTTGCCAGAAGTTATGATAATGTATAATCAAACAGTGGGAAATCCCACAATGCTCTTTGACAATTTAATACCATGCCATCGATGTGTTGAACGCTCGTTGATTGTTTCAACGGGAACGCCATCGATGTGGTATGAAGGCCTATTAGTCCTGACCTATACGGCAGGCTTGGCAAGGAGTAATATAATGGAAGAGACCAAGAAAGCCATCACTCGTGAGGCAATCATCTACGACGTTGAAAATATGATTGTTACCAGATGGGGCGCAAAGTGGGCTTATTGGAGATACGACGTTACAGGTGTAGCCGACGAAGTGAAATTGTATTGCCTGAAAGGTTTTATTGATGACCTGAATGATTGCACCGCCAACATCAAAAAAGCCGACTTCACCAAAGCAGGCAAGTTCGACGAAGCCGCTTGGAAGGATGCCTGCAAGGAAAAACGTGAAGACCTGTTGGCGCATATTAACGCAGGCACGCGACCAAAGTCTGAGGGCAACAGCAAAGCCAAAGAACAGGCTCGCTTAACGGCAGACATCGCAGAGGCAACTGCACGTTTGACAGCATATGCAGATATCCTGCCCACATTAAAGGGAAAGGCCAAGGCCGGTATCGAAGCCCTGTTCGCCAAAGACTGGGATAATCTGGCAGAGCTTCAGACCGCCCTGTCCAAATTGAAAGCCTAACACAAAGGCTACAACCCCTGAGGGAGAAAATCCTTCAGGGGTTTTTCTTTGTCTGCTATCCATACCAGTTATTGCTAACCAGCTATGTCAAATTTTTACATGGATTAGTATGTAGTAAGTGGCACGTCCAAAACTATATTATATAAGTGGCACGTCCCAGATATTTCCTTATGGCTGGCACGCCCGAACTAATATATTATAAGTGGCACGCCCGAAACTGCTTCATTTAGTCAGAACACAACAATATAACAAAATAACAAAATAACACCCTCTAGGCCTATCCCGTGTTATTTGTTGTATTTCTCTGTTCCTCACATCTCTAATGTTTCAGTATTGTGTTCTCATCTCCATAGTTCTCAGCTTAAATTTTCGCTAGAAAAAAAAATATATAAAAAAAAATAAATAAAAATACTTAATAAAAGAAAGGACAACACACTCTACTGACCTTACAACTGAGAGCAACAACTGGATACAATAAGATGGAATAACCAAGAAAGACAACAAATAACATAACATAGGTCTAATGGATGTTATTTGTTGTATTTGTTATATTGTTGTATGCTGGCCGCGCTCATCTTACTTTACCGAAGCAATGTAAAAATTTGACATTGCTGGCAATGCAAAGCATTGAAATTTATTTGATAGTTCAATGGGTTGACTAATAAAAAATGATTGACAACTGGCGCAAAATGTGGTATACTCAAATAAAACAACTGAGAAAGGAGGAACTAAATGGGAAAACAGATAAAACACAACCTTCTGGGAAGTATGGTATCTCTGGCACATCACTGGATAAAAGAGATGAAAAATGGAAACTTGACAGTACAGTTCGTTGAAGAAGAAGATGGGGAGATAAGTGAGATTAGATTTTATAGCAATGAAACTGATGAACTGGTTGGTATTATTGCTAACAAAGACAAACTGAATTAAAAGGAGAGATTATGGAAGTCGACATAATGAGATACTGGGTCTATTATCACGATGAGTTCAAGATGGAATTTGCTTCTATCGTAGAAGCAAGGGAGTACGTCCGAACTCACATAAGCATTGAAGAGGCTAAAGACGTAGATGAGATATATGCAATACTCAAGGTTATACGCTGTAGGCTGTAGGCTGTAGGCAATTCAACAAAAGGAGGCACAAAATGAAAGTTTGGCGTTTTGCAGTATGTAGACTTAAAGAAGGAGATTGAGAAAGATGAGCGCTAATAAAACAATAAGCGACCTGCAATGCAAGCAGGCAATCCAGATTATTCTGGACGATACTGCACACTACAACAGTTCGCTGAACTATGCTGTGAACTATTGCAGGTGTGCAATGCATCTGAGTGGTGAGAACTTGAGAACCCAAGTCCTCTACATCCTAGGTAACATCACTCACTGGCGTCATCCAGATGCCAAGAACGTGAGAAGGGCGTTGAAAAGCTATGTTAGTGAAGCTGGTTAAATGCCCTCACCAAACGAAGTTTGAAATGCACGACTGCCCGCTTTACCAGCCGTGCATTTCACCAGTTTCCCCGATATGCAGGTTCTTGCAAGAAGGGAATTGTAAAGCAACTAAACCAAAGAAAGGAGTGCAAAATGAGAAAATCGTTTAAACATACTGAAGTCGATAACAGCAGAGTATGTGTAGTTTGTCGCAGACCACTGAAAAAGAATTTACTGGTTAAAAGACCTAACGCAGAAAAGTGCTTTGCCTGCACAAAACCAGATCGCAAAGCTAACAAGTTGATTAATCGTTTAGCTCATAACTAAGGGAGATAGCCATGGAATTTACTAAGGAAGAAATAGCCTTGATGAAGCAGCTTGGTATTAAACCACCGAAGCAAAGCCGGAAGAAAGCTGATAAAGAAGCTCCAGTTAAAATTTCTTTGGACGAAAAGTCCGGTGAGATTACTAACATATGTAAGTGCTGTGGAAGCGTAACTAAAACATTTTGCGACTTTGTTAAGAGAGATGACTGCGACGGCTATGCTATTAAGACAGTTGAAGTGCCATCCCATCGTGTAACGGAAAAGATGGCATATAACGTAGTTCAATGTATTGCCTGCCGAAACGAAGTTCTGCTCGAGAGCTACGAAGTGAAGGAGCTAGTACGGCTCATCAATAACTTACGTAGATATACTAAAGTAATCTATGAAGAATAGGAGGCAAACCATGACAGAAACACAGAGAAAGTTTTTGACTGAATATCTTGGGGAGCAATGGTGGCACGTTGGGGTTCGTGATTACTTGAACCGCACCTTCACAACCGCACAGGACAAGCAGGATTTGCTGGAGAAGGTAATTGAGAATGGGGAGTGGGTAAGATATAATAAAACTGGTTTTGCCCACTACTTAAAAGCAGAACATCAAATGAAAAGTGTTGAGGGTAGTTGTTCAGAGTTGTTTACAACATGGCTCATCCAGCTATCACCAGAGCAAACCGCCGAACTTATCTGCCGGTGGAAGGGGGTTGAATGATGGGACAAGCAAAAGCACGAAAAGCTGAGATTATGCAGCGAATTAAGAAGCGTAATAGGTTTCTGTATCTGTGCAAGAAATATACTCGACACACAGACAGAGAAATACAGGTAGCACTAAATGTGCGTATCTGGGAAAATAAAATTTAACTAAAGGAGGATTTAAAGATGGAAAAACAAGTAGTAATTTTTGATGTACCTGAGGCGAAGAAGCACTCCGTGTGCTACAAGACAAAGCAGGAAGATCCTGCCGTAACCAGCATCTATGTGATGCGTTCACATCTGGGCAATCCCGCCCCTAAGAAAATCAAAGTCACAATCGAGGAGGTAACTGAATAATGGGCAAAAGTATTGAGGCGAGATTTACAATTTCTGTCAATGATGATACTACTGACAAAGACGTAGATGATTTAATGGCTGATACAGTGGATTTTATTGCAGCAAAGCCTGGTGTACTGTACGTCGAAAATGATGAATGGGAGGAGGTGTAATATGCAGACTATAATTAAAATAGGTTACTCAAGATTTTTAATTAAGGCTAGCGATATCCCAATCTTTGCTGAAATACGAGAAGTCGAAGAGAGGTACGTTGGCGGAGAAAGCATTTTTATTCTTAAGGATAAACAAGTAGCGAAAGAGATTTCTATCGTGGAAGATTCTCAAGTTCGGCTTAAAGATGAAGAAGTTAATCTCACGTACAAGGAGTTGTATGACCAATTAGAAAAAACATGCGATAAAGAATCAAGCAAACGATGGGAACTGGAGCGCGAGCTCAAAGAACTGAAAGCTCAACTTGCTCCAAAAGGGAAGGTGGCTGAAAATGACTAAAGCAGAGGCAGAGGATATTTTCTTTCGTGCAATAGCTGCTGGAGAAACTATCTTAGTCGAAATGACTCCTGCTGAAGTCAAAGTATTTCGTGTCCTGATTGGACGAATGATGGGACAAATGGAGACTAAGAATCGACCACTCTGGCAGAAAGCAAGAGAGTTTGGCATAGAATATAAAGAGCCTTATGCCGTGATTAAGAAAACTGTTAAACAGCGCCCAATGTTTCAGATGGTAAATGGTGAAATTGTCGAAATAACTGACAAGGAAGGAGATGAAAATGATAGCAGCATATAAAAGTCCGCAGTTGTCAACATTCTTAGATGATATGTCTACGCTAGTATACGGCAGAAAACGCAGCGAATCTATTGCAAATAACATCTGCGTATCGTGTGGCAAGCCTCCTGTGTTTGCTGATGAGGAACAGATGACAGAGTTTGGTATCTCTGGTCTGTGTCCTAAATGTTGGCAGGAGATGGAGAAGTTAGGAGGTGGGCCGGAATGAGAGTAGCTTTGATGAATTCTGTATATGGATATAAACCCGCAAAGAAGTATGTGTGGTGGCAGCTTGTTGTTACTTTCTGTTATGGATTTATAGCAGGGTTGTTGTGGTTCTTATTTTTGATGGAGGTAATGACATGAACTTCGTCAATGGCAAAGTTGTACTTACAGCAGAAGAAAAGATGCATAATGCTGTATACGTAGCTAAAAGGAATCGTCTAATTCCAAAGGCCTATGAAGAAGCAGAGTGCATGCACGGAGACCCGACGGCTCAGTACTTTGAGACCGTACAGGAACGCATGGAGAGAGATGCTATGTGGAATCTACGTTTCCATACAGTAATGAATGAGTTAGCTAAAGGAATTACGTATGAAACTGATTCTGGAAGTTGTTAGTCGAGACTTCTTCGGCGTATTCACTGTTCAGGCATTGATAGATACAAAACCATATACCTTTGCTGTGAACAGTGAGTATGCCATTAGGCAAATTCAAAAGCTAATCCGGCAACGTAGGCCTGGTCGAGCACTGAATATGCTGAAGAAATTTAATGTGAAAGCTTAAAAATAAATGCGTTCACTTGAAAAAAGTTCTTGACAACTGGGAAAAAATGTGGTATAATGCTCATGAAACAATGAGATAGGAGTATTTAGAAATGCCACACGTCCAGACAACACTTGACAGCGAAACCTTTAAAAAGGTGAAGAAAGACGCAGTTGACAAGGATAAAACCTTAAATGACTACGTTAGGGATGCTGTGGTGCGGGAGTTGGCAACGCCAACTAAGGAAGCGAAAGAGGAAACAACTAACCAACCACAAGATAATCTTTTGAAAGGAGATTAGTTATGTCTAAGAAAGTTAAGAAACTCGAGAAAGAAATCGTAGGTACAGTCGTCAAAATCACAGAGGTTGTTACCAACACTGCAATGGAGTTTGATTTTGCCAAACTGCCCAAAGAAATTCAGGAGAAGTTCGGGCCCTTCGGCTTGAGCCACAAACTGGGTGATTCGGCAGCCGGTGCTTCGGGGCAGGAAGCTGTCGATTCCATCAAGAAAGTTTGGAACGGCCTGATGAAGGGTGACTGGTCTGTTCGTGCACCGCAGGGAGAAAAGGTTTCTCTGGCCTCTATCGCTGCAAACCTCGGCAAACTGCCGCCCGCAGAAGCTGCTGCTGCCAAGGCACTTTTGGAGAAACTGGGACTCATCAAGAAAGATGCTCCCGCAGCTCCGGCCAAGTAATTCTTGCGCCACTTTGTAGTTTTATACCGCTTACTGGCTCAGTCCTAATCAACGTAAATTTTTTACGTGGATTGGGGCGAGCCAGTAATTCTAACCAAGGAGACCACTATGATTACTGTACGTATTTCCCACTCCACAATTAAACAGCTGACAAGCTGCCCAAGAAAAGTTCTTTTCGAAAAAGAGCTACGTTTGTTTCCAGTCAATGGCAGCATCGCTATGCGTTATGGCAGTGGATTTCACAAAGGTATGGAAGCATACTACAAAAACAATAAGAGTATTACCCACGCATTAGAGGCAGCAGCTGAATACTGGCGTCAACCTACCCTGCAACATTACGAAGAAGATTATCGCAACCTTGACTCATTGCTCAATTCTCTGATGCTTTATCACGACCAATACCACTCTGACAACGAAACAGTTGCCGGTATTCCTGAAAACAAAATCATATCAAAGATATCCTTAACAGATAAGGAGAAAGAAATCTATGGCGATTTCGATGTTGACTTTGTTATAGTCATCGACTTGATACTGACTGTTGAAGGGATGCGGTGGGTAGTTGATTTTAAAACTACTTCAGTTGAGCTGGCATACATGGCCTCACGCATGAGAAAGATGGTGCAGTTAATGGGCTATCAATTCGTAGCACATGACCACTTCAGTGATGTCAATGGTTGTCTGGTTTATTACCATCAACTCAAGGCGACTAAGAGCAGAACAACTGGTCTGTATGGAGCACCAAAGACAGACTTCATGAAGTTCCCTATGGTATTTACCAAGCATGAATACAAGACTTGGAGAGACTATGTTATCTGGCATGCTGCACAGTTACGACTGGCAAAGGCTGCTGAATACCCACCTAACTATAACAACTGCTATGAGTTCAATAAGAGCTGTCCTTACTTACCACTCTGCGAGCATCCGAAGTGGGACGTTGACAGATTTGTTGAAATGGATGGCTTCGTTGTTATACCTGAAGACACGGAGGTTAAGATTGTCAATGATTAAGGTATATATTGCATCTCCCTATACACTGGGAGACACAGCAGTCAATGTGAAACTTCAGATAGATACAGGAAGCTACCTTATCGAGAGAGGTTACTCTCCATTTCTGCCTTTGCTTGCTCACTTCATTCATCTTGTACACCCACAGTCATATGAAACATGGATTGACTGGAGTGCTGAATGGTTAAAGCAATGCGATGCTGTACTGAGAATTGGCGGAGTATCTGAAGGTGCTGATAAAGAAGTAGAGATTGCACGAGCCCAGTTAATGCCAGTGTACTTTTCAATTGCATCACTGTGCAACAATATGCCTGTTGTAAGAAAGGATAACGGACAATGGAAGACCTGCTAACTCCTGAAGAAAAAACAAGTTTATGTATGAAGTGCTTTTATTGCTGCAAGTCTTTGTACATTCCTATTGACGCAGGCCTTGGATGGATTCAGTTCTTACGTCAAATAAGAGGTGTAGAAATTAAGTTCCACAACATGACACCTTTCGCAGTTGTTGAGTGTCCATGTGTGCATCTGACAAAGAAGGGTTGCAGCATCTACGACAAGCGTCCCGTTGATTGTGCTATGTTCGACGGGAGAAGAGATATGTTTCATCCAGAGAAATGCCTGTGGACTCAGGCAGAAAAGGAGAAGAGAGATGCCAAGTGCTAAAGATGTAACAATCAACACGGAGTTTCTCAAGTGTATGTCAGTAGGCGAGCCGGGAACTGGAAAATCAATTCTCGCATCTACCTTCCCGACACCTGGGTTTGTATTTGACTTTGCAAAGTCTATCATATCTTATAGAGGATTAGACTTTGACTATGAGCAGTACGACCAGAGTCCGTTGGGTTGGACAAAGTTTGAGAAAGATGTAGCAGCTATTGCAAAGCTGGTTAAAGAAGGA
>Ga0116185_1005002_pt1 | contig 10585 bp, 6 predicted proteins | sample AD_JPNNA7_MetaG_FD_89754 | JGI IMG/M metagenome (GOLD analysis project Ga0116185, IMG submission 89754) | Active sludge microbial communities of municipal wastewater-treating anaerobic digesters from Japan - AD_JPNNA7_MetaG | ecosystem: Engineered > Bioreactor > Anaerobic > Digestate | place... | reverse complement strand
TAACTCCGTTATTTTTCTTTCTGTGTCGTTTATTGTTGTAATAAAATCTGATGCAGGTAAGTCTTTTAATGTAGCCCAATGAATATTACCATTCCAATATTCTGCAACTTCTGAACTTGGTGTGCCACCACTTTCAATCTTGAAATATTTCTCGTCTCCTAATCTGACCAATTGAAATTCAGTTTGAGATTTTACAGTTTCAAAATATCGTTCTGCACTCAATACAACATCCTTATTTCCTAAAACAATTTTCTTTTCAACCAGAGTTGCCAAACTCGGCAAATCTTCAAAAGCCTTTTCATTGCTCAAACATTCTTTGTAGGCTTCCAACGTTTGCAAAGCTATGGGCAAATCGTTTTTATCAATCTCTCTACGTTGTGCTCCTAAATCAAAACCGTCATTGTCAATTTTTAAAAACAAAATGTGTTCGCTTTTTTTCGCCAGGCGTTTGTCTAAAATCAATACACTTGTTTTTACACCGCTGTAAGGTTGAAACACACCTGCCGGCAAACTAACTACGGCTATCAAACTATCTTGCACCAACATTTTCCGCAACTGCTTGTAAGCGGTTTGGCTCGTGGCCACAATGCCGTTGGGGACCACAATGCTTGCGCGTCCGTCTTTGTTTAAGTGTTCGGCAATGTAATCGGTAAACAATACTTCCGCTTTGTTGGCTTGTACGCCAAATTTTTTGTGTGGTCGTATGCCCCCTTTCGGTGTCATAAAGGGTGGGTTTGCCAATATTACATCAAAGGTTTCCTGCCAACGGTCTTCGCTGCTCAAACTGTCGTACTCATGTATCAATGGCGTTGCAAAACCGTGTAAATACATATTGGCTAAACTCAATCGCACCATATCGGGGCTAATGTCGTAACCCACAAAATTGGTAGCGAGTTTTTTTCTATCGTCTGGCTTTAGCTTGTCGCCTTGGCGTTTGTCGGTGTTTTGGTTGAGTATGTGTTTATAGGCACTCAATAAGAAACCAGCCGTTCCGCAAGCAGGGTCAAGCACAGTTTCATTTTTCTGTGGGTTTACACAAGCCGTTACAAAATCAATAATGTGTCGGGGTGTTCTAAACTGCCCGGCATCGCCCTGGCTTCCCATCACACTCAGCAAGTATTCAAAAGCATCGCCCAACTTTTCACTGTGGCTGTATTCAAATTCGTTGATGTATTTTAAAAACAGTTTTAAGGTGCCTGGGTCTCGGTAAGGTAAATAAGCATTTTTAAAAATGTTGCGGAACAGTTCAGGAATATTGGGATTGGTATTGAGTTTTTCCAATGCTTCGCTGTACAATGCCAGCATATCCTGTCCGCTGAGCGATGGGTCAAATAATTTGCGCCAGCCGTATTTGGCATATTCGCCTGTAAAGAATTTTGCTTTGCCTTTAAATTTCTCCACGGCTTCCTTATCCATATCGTCCATAAACTTATAGATCAGCGCCAGTGTAATTTGTTCAATTTGGCTTTTCGGGTCTGGCACTTTACCTACCAGCACATCGCGGCAATCGTCTATATTTTTCTTGGTTATGTTGTCAAGCATTATTGTTTTATTGTTTCACCCCTTTGGGGTTTTGATTTGTATAAATGTTTCTTTTTATAATCTTATCACCCCTTCGGGGTTTTCTGTTTATTTAATTTTTTATCCTGACAGCCATTCGGGGTTTTTATTGCGTGCTTTATTTTATTCTATAATAGAATCAGCCCCTCGGGCTTTGTTCTGTATTAATCCCGAAGGGATGAAATGATTGTAGAAAACGTAATCAACAACATAAAATAACCCCGAAGGGGTGACATGATTATAAAACAAAAACCCATCATTTTAAAACCCCGAACGGGTGATATTACTCAATCCATTCAAACATGTATTTCTCATCGTGTTCAATTTCAAATTTGTCCAAAAACTCTAAATACTCTTCTCTGAATGTTTTTATTTTATGATGCTCCTCTTGATTTAGAATGTAATTATAAACACTTTCTATATGGGAATGGGAATATGAAAATACCCCATAGCCTTCCTGCCACATGAATTTTCCTTTAATAAACTTATTATCATTAATCCATTTGCTTGAATTGTTTTTAATGTCTCTCACCAAATCCGAAACAGCCATAGATGGCTTTAGTCCAATAAAAGCATGAATATGGTCAGGCATTCCATTTACAATAATGGATTTCTGCCCTTTGCCCTTAATTATGCCTGCGATATATTTATGCAAATCATCCTTCCGTGATTTAACAATTAGATTTTCCCGGCCTTTAACGGCAAATACCACTTGAATATAAATTTGTGAAAATGTTCCCGGCATATTATATTAATTATTAAGCAAATAGTTTGTGTATTTCACTCCTTCTGGGTTCTTGTGTTTATGGGTCATTTTTCTGTAATTATTTCACTGCTTTGGTGTTAACTCAAAAATTTATTTAAAGGAACATAGGTTTTAATATAGTTAGGTAGTTTGCTTTTCATTTCATCATCCACACGGTTAAAATCTTCTACATTAAAACTTGGATTGTGATAGAGTTCAGTAAAATCTTTTTGGTCTATAATATGTCGCACACTTGGGTCGGTGATGTAAGCATAAAAGAAATAGCGTAAGCCCTGCAAATCGTCAATATTAGAAACATTGTTGGTGCTGATAAACTTTTCAAATTCATCACTCAATAAATCATCTTTACCTTTTATCTGGTTGCCGAAATAAATGAGTTCCAATAATTCACGCCAACCAATTTTTCGGTCAATTTTTAATGACTTACGAAGTTTTTCCAGGTCAAAATATTCTTCGGGTTTGTTGTCGTATTTCTCTTTGGTTCTGGCTGTGGCTACTTCCACATCGCCAGCCTCCATCAGTTGTTTTATTTCAACATCGGTTTTTACCTTCTCTTCAAATTGCTGAAAAAACATTCGGTCAACTTTCATCCCTGTAAAATCAACTTGTTGTTCGTTCCAGGTTAGGATTTTATCATCTTCTTTGTATTCATAGCCTTCTCGTTTGGGTTTGATGGTGTTGTCGTCCACCTCTGGCATATCATCGCCTTTGTCGAAGTTTACAGGCAGTTTTAAAACTTGGTCGTACTGATATTTTTCTTCAAAGTATTCGCAGGTAGCAAAGAAGTCGAAGAGTTTAAAGGCTGCTTTATCAATAGAAATGGTTTCTTCTTCGCCAAGGTTGTTTTTAAATTTGTGTTCAAATTTGTGAATACGGGTTCCCCGTCCTTTTATCTGGATAAATTCTGTTGGCGAAAAAACAGGTCGCATTAAACCAAGGTTCAAAATATTGGGGCAATCCCAACCTGTGGTCATCATACCAACGGTTACGCAAACTCTTGCTTTGCTTGTTTTGTAAGATTCTAAAATTTCGTTGTCTTTTGCAAAATGACTAAAGCCCAATAATTTATCGTTGCTAAAATCAACAGTCATTTGCTGACTGTTCTGCACATTAGAAGTCACCTGCACTGCAAAGTTGCTTTGATACTTGCCGGGGAAAAACAGGTGTGCATATTCATTGAGCAATTGAGCCAATTTTGCAGCATGGTTTTGCGAAACAGCAAAAACCAAACTCTTTCCAAACTCACCGTTAATGGGGTCTTTCAGTCCGTTTTCAATAAAAGTTTTGCAAAACACACGGTTGGTTTCTTCGCTGAAAAACTTTCGCTCAAAATGATTTTGCTTGTAATTAACTTCTTCTAAAATATCTTCTTGTTCGCTACTGGCAACCGTTACCATAATGCCGTAGCCTTGTTCTGATAAAAGTTTGGTAGTAACATCCGTTCTGGCATCCACCACAATCGGCTGACGCAAATAGCCATCTTTAGCACCGTTCACAAGCGTATAACGATACGTTGGAATGCCACTTTCACAACCGAAAGTTGTATAAGTGTCCAGCAACATTCTTCGTTCCAATTCTCTTGGGTCATCAATGTTGTCAGTGTCTAAATGTTTTAAATAGTCTTTCGGAGTAGCAGTTAAACCTAATTTGTAACCCAAGAAATATTCAAACAATGCTCTGCTGTTTCCACCACCTAACAAACGGTGCGATTCATCTGAAATAATCAAGTCAAAGTCAGTAGGTGAAAAAAGTGTTTTGTATTTGTTGTTTACCATCAATGATTGAATGGTAGTAACAACGATTTCGGCTTTTCGCCAATCGTTTTTCTTCTCTTTGTAAACAACCGTTGTTATGTCGTTTTTCAAATAGTTGGTAAAATCTTTTCTTGCTTGTTCTTCCAATTCCAAGCGGTCAACTAAAAACAAAATGCGTCTTGCGTTTCCAGTTCTGTAAAAGAGTTTGATTAATGCAGCAGCAGTCAAAGTTTTTCCTGTACCTGTTGCCATTTCCAACAAGAAACGTTTTTTGCCTTCGCTTACCCATTGCTGAACGGCTTTGATTGCCTCAACTTGGTAATAGCGAAGAAAACGAAGTTTTAAATTGAAGATTAAATCTTTCTTTTTCTGCTTGTCTTGAAACTCTGGTATTTGTTTATAGTTCGGAAGTTGTGTTATAACAACATAGTCGTCATAAACTTGTTCACTTACTAATTTGCCAGGGTCGGGATTAAATTGATAATACTGTTTGATGGATTCCAATGTTGGAAACACTTGAATTTGTTCAGGGTTTCCTGTTTCAATATTCCATAAATAATGAAGTGTTCCATTTGAAAGAATAATGAATTTAACTTTTTGAGATTTGGCGTAATTCCTTGCTTGTTCCTTTCCAAACAGCGGATTCAAACTTTCTTTCTTCGCTTCTAAAACCAGTATTGGGTTTTGGTTTTCATCAACCAGTAAAAAGTCAATGAAACCGTTTTTTGAGTGTTCAAAGTCTTCACCTAAATCGTCCATTTTGATGGAAGATTCAAGTTTAATAGTCGCTTTACTTTTGTCCGTATCAAAGAAGCTCCACCCCGATTCCTCAAGGAGTTTATTAATTTTTATTCTTGCTTTTGCTTCTTTTGACATTTATAGGGTTAATTTCTTGATTCATTATTAAAGAGCAGTGAAGTTAGTTTTTTAAAGCTAATTGTCACCTATAAGCCGTCCAAAAGTAAACTGTCTAACTGTGCGTGGTTTGGACTCTGCGATTCGCTAAAATAAAAGCTCAACATACAATCCAACCGTACCAGTGTGCGACCCCGAGTTCCTCCCGATAAATATCGGGATCGTCGGGGTGAACTGCCACGCTTTTCACTGATGCCATGAAAGAGGAACTGTCAAACGAGCGTGGCAACCATGCTGCCATAAAAACCTCACTGCCGGATACCTAAACCTTCCCTTTAATACAAAAAAAATCCCGATAAAAGTTTAGTTTTTCCCCTTCCAAAAATTTGCAATTCTAAAAATCAGTTTGTACTTTAGTAATCAGTCAGCATAATACACTCTTTTTTAAAAAGAAAGTATTATGTATACACGCAACCCACATAACCATAGCCCGCCCACCGGTAAGCCGCAATTTTCAGCGGCATTTTTACAATTACATTCATTTTCAGTGCCTTATACGTTCAAAGAATGAAATTCTAACATCTAAAAATGGATTTTTACATCAAAAGAATGGATTTATGCAGGTCAAGAATAGGTTTTTACATCGAAAGAATGACTTCGAACCTGTCAAGAATGCATTTGTGCGGGTCAAGAATGACTTCGTGCCTGTCAAGAATGCATTTGTGCGGGTCAAGAATGGATTCGTGCGGGTCAAGAATGAATTTGTGCAGGTCAAGAATGGCTTTGTGCGGGTCAAGAATCGGCAACTGCAAAACAAAAACAGGCACTGTTCAATAAACTGTGTCCGAAAGAAAAGCACTGAAAAACTTCACTTCTTAAATAACGGTTATTAAATCTTCGCAATAAACCAACAAATCCCTTTCATCAATTTAAAATACAAAATTATGACCTCCAAACTCGAAGCAAAACTCGGCATGTACCGCGCAACCCAATCCTACTGCGACAATAATATGCCCATCGTAAGCACCGTTGCAGCCTTCGCCACCGCATTTACAGCCTTTAAAGCAAATGTTGCAGCCATTATTGCCAGCGCACAACAGGAAGATCAGGTAACAAAAGGCATTGCCACCGATAAAAAAGTAAGCAAAAAAACCCTGGCACAATTGGGTGCCGATGTTGCCGCCCCCATCTTTGCTTATGCATCCTCCATTAACGACAACACCCTAAAAGCTCAGGTAAACTTTTCAGTTTCCGATCTGTTCGAAACAAAAGATGAACTGCTTCCCGTGCGTTGCCAGAACATCCACGATGCAGGCGTTGCACATCTTGCTGTACTTGCAGACTTTGGCATCACAGCCCCGTTGCTTGCTTCCCTGCAAACAACCATCATTGCCTACAAATTAAAAGTGCCCACACCACGCAATGCGGCAGCACTTAAAAAAACAATAAGGCTCAATCAAAAGAATTTATTTGCGGCAACAGACCTCATATTAAAAGAACAGATGGATAAAACCCTTGCAGGTTTTAAAGCCACCAACCCCGACTTTGTAAACACCTACAAAGCCAACCGCGTAATAATAGACCCCGGCAAGGTTACTACAGAATTAACAGGAACGGTTACCAATTCAGCAGACAGCAGCCCCATTAAAGGAGCCGCAATATTAATTGAAGAAACAGGTGTTACCACCACCACAACGCCACAAGGTAAATATCAAATAAAACCCATAGTACATGGCACCTATACGCTCAAAATAACCCGTGCAGGTTACCAGGATACCATACTATCAAACATCAACGTAAAACTCGGACAGGTAAATAAACTCGATATTGCCCTTACACCGGTAGTATAAAATAAAGCCATAACACAAACAAAGAGGCCGGGCGTTTTAAACGCCCGGCCTCTTTGTTATTTCCACGAAATTTTATACTGTAGTTTCCATCGTGCGTTATCATACCCGTGCTTGCGTAAGGCGCCTCAGCCGTTTCGGTTCCGGCAAAGCCGGAATTGCTGCGATGGCGCAAGCCATATCGCAGCAAAGAAGCGGGTGCAGCGCCGTTGCATGCACAATGCCATGCGGCAATGAGCATTAAGAGCTTTGCATTTAAAAGTTGTTAAAACAAAAAACTAGCTTGACGCCAATGCGAAAGCTTCCGGTACGAAGCAATCTGTGGAATGCATTGAAGCCCTTTTGAATAAGTGAGCACAGATTGCTTCGGGTGTGTTGCTCAATCCCCAATCCAACCGTTCAAGTGTGCGACGCAACAGGGCTTAATAGTAGCAATGCAGTTAGGCTCAAAGAAATTCTTATATCATTATCAACCGTAAACTACTACCATTTTGCAATGATCTTAAAATTCAATAGCCGTGGTGTTAAGCGGTTGGGAATGGTGTAAGTGGTGTTGGAGAAATCTTTGATCAATTGGTAACTGATGGTATTGGCGCGGTCAACCACATTGAATATTTCGAGAGAAGCCCAGATGTTCTCAAAATTTTTAAACGGCGAATGGCTGCGGCGTGTGCTTTGCGCATTCAACAGCAATGCACTGAAACCCATATCTACACGTATGTAAGGCTCAATAAACAATGCATTTCTGTAACGTGCATTGCCGGGGATATTGTAAGGCAAATTGCTGCCGTAAAGCGTGTTGAAGTAGACTTTAAAGTTTTTATTGGTGCTTAAATAATCCTGGAAAAACATGCCGAATGTAACCAGCCTGTCTGTGGGGCGGCGCAACCATCCGATAGCATTGGAAATACTATCTGCCGGAATTTTATCTGTTGTTGACGGACCGATAATTTCGCCTGCTGCATTTTTATAGGTGGTGTAAGAATCGTTATCCAGATTTTCTTTGGTACGCATAATGCCGATGCTTATCCAGCTTTCTGCATCTTTTACAATTTCGCCAAACAGGCGGGCCTCTATACCTGCGGCATAAGCTTTGGCGGCATTTTCGCCATAATAACGGATGCGTACATTGTCAATATCATACGGCACAACATCGGTCATGTGTTTATAATAGGCTTCTGTTGTTAACCTTGCAGCTCGCTGAAAGAGTTTAAAATTATAATCGAGCCCGGCACTTACCTGTGCACTTTTTTGCGATTTTAAATTGTAGTTCAGGCTGCCATCGAAACGGCGCATTTCGCGGTAAAAAGGCGGCTGCACATAAACGCCTGCTGCGCCACGGATAACAATGTCTTTTTTCCATGAAGCGGGTTTAAAAGAGAAGCCAATGCGTGGTGAAAAAAGAAACTCTTTATTTAGAGTGTTATAGTTATAACGAACACCTGCCTGCAAAGTAAAACCTGATGAATCCTGGAAGCGGATATTATTTTGCAGGTAACCGCTGAAACGTGTAACGCCAAAGTCAGCACTGCCATTGGTGAAACTATAAAGGTTAAGCTGACCGGGATTATTGGGTAATGAATAACCTGCTGAATCTTTATACTCCCATTCGTGCTGGTGATCGTTTACAATTTGCCGCTCGATGGTATTGCCCCATTGCAGAAAGTTGCGGCCATTATCAAGGCTGCCTTTGTGGGTGGCGCTCCACACATCAATATTGAGCTTGTTGCGGGCATAGTTTTGATTAACACCGGCACCCAGCGGATTTACGATGCCGCCTGTAGTTCCGCTGTTGGGATCAAAATCACGTTCACCAAAAAGGTAAGCGCCGGTAATGTCAATATTCTCCTGTTCATTATCATTAAAATAACTGAGCATCCATTTTAACTGTAGTTTTTTATTGGGCTGGTTGATGGCAGAAAGGCCAACAAAACTGGTACTGTACTGGTCTTTTTCCTGGCCCTGAAAAAAGATATCCAATCCAAGACTGGAAGAAAATAATGGAGAAAAAATGCTGGAGGTTAATTGACTTTCTTTTGGAAAGAACGTGAATTTTGTCTTTGATAAATTGGCCAATGCTTCCAGCCGCCATTTGCTGCTTACCTGGTAAGTAATTAAAGATTGCAGATCGCCTGAAGATGGAATATAATTGCCGGTTGTTTCCTGGCTGCTGAGTAAATTTTTGTTGCTGCGGTTGCGTACGCCAAACAGGTAAGTAATTTTATTATTCTTTGCTGTGCCTTCCAGATGTAAACCCTGCTCCAGCATGCCAATATACGCAGAGCCACTGCTGCGTGTGGGTTTGCGGTAAGTAACATCAAGAACGGAGCTCATCTTGTCGCCATACTTTGCCTGGAAACCACCGTTATAAAATTTTACATTACCGGTAAGTTCGGGATTTATGAAGCTTAACCCTTCCTGCTGGCCACTGCGTACCAAATACGGACGGTACACCTCAAAGTCGTTAACATAAACCAGGTTTTCATCATAGCTGCCTCCACGAACTGAATACTGTGAAGTAAGTTCATTATTGCTGCCAACAAACACTTTTATCAGGCTTTCAATTCCACCGATTGGTGAAGGGTTCACCAGCGATTTTGATGCATCAATATTGATGAGCCCGGCCTGCCTTCTTTCACGGTCGTCTTTTACCGTTACGGCATCCAGTTCTTTTGTGTAGCGCCGGAGTTTGATGGTAACGTTTTCTGCTTCACCGGCACTCAGGTAAAAATCTTTCTGTACAGCAGCATATCCTGTGTAGCTGAAAACAAGGGCAACCGGTTTATTGGAATTTACAGTTATACGGAAATAACCTGAGTCATTGCTTATGGTATTTTTCTCAGCATTCAGTAATTGTATTGTAACCCCTGCTAAAGGTTTATCGTTCTCATCAAAAATTTTGCCTTCGATAAATGCGGTTTTCTTTTGAGCAAAAAGCTGAATGGCAATACAACAAAAAAAAATTAAAACAATTAACCGGAATATTTTTGGCAAAATTTTAATCATAAGGTTTGAAGATACGGATTGAAACGAAATAAGAAATCATACAATTTATTTCTTATTAAAAATTGAAACATATTTTAAAAGAATTCAATTATCTGTTTACTTTGTGCAAAATATAACTAATATGAAAAAGACGTTTACACTCTTTTTATTATGTGCTCTTAGTGTGGTTACAGTGTCCGCACAACGTTTATTAACCGAAGATTTTAATTATTCTTTGGGTCAGTTAACTTCTGCTGCCGGAGGAGCGAATGTAAGTGCCGGTAAATGGGCTACCAACACCGGTACTGCCAAATACCTGCAGGTTGTTGCAGGCAGCCTTACATATCCGGGGTATATCACCAATCCGTTGCCAAACAGTGGCCACATTTTACTTGACTCTACCAAAGGAAGTGCAGAAGACGCTTACACTTCTTTTGATACAGTAAAAACAGGTACCGTTTATGCCAGTTTTTTGCTTAACGTAAATTTGATTGAAGCAGTTATTGCCCACGATAGTACAATTGGTGATTTTTTTGCTGCTCTTCTGCCCGGTACTTCTACCAGCAACTATACAGCAAGGTTGTACATTCGCAAGGGCGCTGCTGACGCAACATTTAATTTAGGGATTGCAGCCCAGTCTTATAAAAACACTCCTATTAGCTGGATTGGCACTGACTATGCTACCAATACTACCCACCTGGTTACTATTGCCTATGAAACTATTGACGGGCCATTGAATGATGTAGCAAAACTTTGGGTAAATGCACCAAATACACCAACAGAACCTGCTGCACAGGCAAGTTCAATATATGCATCAG
>Ga0116185_1004998_pt1 | contig 10597 bp, 4 predicted proteins | sample AD_JPNNA7_MetaG_FD_89754 | JGI IMG/M metagenome (GOLD analysis project Ga0116185, IMG submission 89754) | Active sludge microbial communities of municipal wastewater-treating anaerobic digesters from Japan - AD_JPNNA7_MetaG | ecosystem: Engineered > Bioreactor > Anaerobic > Digestate | place... | reverse complement strand
GTGCTTTCGGGTATTAATTTAGGACTTTATAAAGATGGAAACAACGATTTGACGGATGTTTTGCTCCGTTTAAACGCAATAAAGGGCTTGGAATTGATTCGCCTCAGCTCTGTTGAACCGCAACTATTTAATGCTAAACTAATTAACACTCTTCCCTTAATTTCCAAACTTTGCCCCCATTATCATCTACCGTTACAAAGTGGTTCCGATAGTGGACTAAAAAGAATGAAACGCCACTATATCACTGACACAATTAATCAACTAGTAATCAAGATTGGTGAGCGTATTGCTTACCCTGCCATCGGAATGGATGTAATCACCGGTTTTCCCGGGGAAACGGAAGAAGAACATCAACAGACCTGTAATTTTTTACGCTCTCTACCCCTTGCTTATCTGCATATTTTTAGCTTTTCTAAAAGAAAAGGAACCCCTGCCTTTGCACTACCGAATCAAATTCCGAAAACAATTAAAAATCGCAGAGCCAACGAATTAACCCAAATATCCCACGCCCTGACTGGGGCTTACGCTAATTCCTTGGTAGAAAATAAGATCCCGTTACGCGGCATTGTGGAAAAAAGTGCCAATGGCTATTGCGAATTTTTAAGTGACCACTATCTTCGTGTCCGCTTTTCGGGCAACTATCAACCAGGCGATTTTGTGCAAATTCCTAGCCAAGATGTGCAGATAAGAATGCAGAATGACTAATTAAGTTCAAGCAATGGAATAAATTAGAGTAATTAGCTCAACCGGTTTTTCTCTGCTGCAATTACTTAGCTTGAAGGTTGCGTAACTGTTACCTAAATATTAGCTGCGCCATATTTCCTGCCAAGCAGAATTTTTTATGTTGCTTTAAAGTTTCTTTAACGACTCTTAAGCGCAGTTAAAGAATCGTTAAAGAATCGTTAAAGGGTCGTTAAATTAATGGGCAAGCAACAGGTAGCTAAGCAAAGCCCACAATGTTATTTTACAACTCCAAATGATGCTGGAGGATACAGCTACTGGCTTGAAATTTTATTTAAGGAAAATGCTGCGTCTATCCTAAACTAAGCAACTATCAAATATTGTATCTCTTACTCGCTCAATTTCTTCTCCAATTTGCGCAGGAAGAAATTACTTTCAGCGTTTTGAGGTATTCCCGACGATTTATTATGGGAACAGAACGCGATAATTATATTTATGGCTTGTCTATAACAATGTGGTATAAAAGCAATTAGCTCAGTATAGGGAAAGCTAATAAAATCGGTATAAGCGGCGTAATCTGCGGGCTTTTATCTTTTTTCGGGTTCCAGATATTCCTCTACAGGATGATATTTCCACTTAAGCAAAATCCTATCCAGCAAAGCAACCACACCAAATAAAGCTAAACTTACAGCTACAATAACAATAATCACAGCAAAAATATGAGCTGTCTGATAGGACTTTGTAGCCCGGGTCATATAAATTCCCAAGCCGGAAGTTCCCCCTAACCATTCACCTATAACAGCTCCCATCACACTGTAGGTTGCAGATAGTTTTAGTCCTGTAAAGAAATTTGGCAACGCAGAGGGAATCTTTAATAATTTAAATATCTTATAAGGTGTTGCACCCATAGAAGTTAAAAGGCGTATTTGGTCTACAGATACACTTCTGAAACCATCATAAAGTCCTAAAGCAATAGGAAAAAAACACATCAGCACTACGGCAAAAATTTTAGCACTGATCCCATAACCAAACCAGATTATAAGTAAAGGTGCTACAGCAATTATAGGAACTGTCTGAGAGATAATCAGGTAGGGATAGAGAATTTGTTTTATGATGTGAGATGAATTCATTGCAATAGCTGTTAACGAGCCCAGAAAAATACTGATTAAGAGTCCACTTATTGCCTCTATCAAAGTAGGTTTTAAGTGATGCCAAATCAAATCCGGATGCTCAATAAAGACCTGGATTACCTGTAAAGGCGAAGGAACTACCCAAAAGGCAATAACTCCTTTAGAGCTTATAACTTGCCAAAGTAAAATAAGAATCACAAAGAAAAGCAAAGGCAGAATTACTTTCCTGCTTTTCATATTTCTCCCAAAATTCTAATTTCGGTTTGCAGATGAACATTATAATGTTTATAGACAACTTGTTGAATATGCTGAATAAGTTGATAAACATCTTTTGCAGTAGCAGAACCAAGATTAACAATAAATCCGCAATGCTTTTCGGAAACGGCCGCATCTCCAATCCGAAAACCCCTCAGTCCGCATTCCTCAATTAATTTTCCGGTATAAAAACCTTCCGGTCTTTTAAAAACACTGCCCGCGCTAGGTAAATCCATTGGCTGTTTTTCCTTTCTTTTTTGTTCCAATTTCTGCATTCGCCGGTGTATATCTTCCGGTTTATCTTTTTTAAGATTAAACAAAGAGGAAAGATGAATAAGCCCTTTTTCCTGGAAAATACTATGGCGATAGGAAAAATTATGCTGTTCTGCTTTCAGATATAAAACAGGATTCTTAGAATTTATCTTTTCCCGGGTAGGCAATATAGTTCTACTGCAGTAGAGAACATCCTTTATCTCTTTTCCATAGGCTCCGGCATTCATAAAAACAGCTCCCCCTACAGAACCCGGAATTCCGGAGGCAAATTCTAATCCGCTTAATCCATTCTCACAGGCAAAATTACCTAAGTCCTTAAGAGTAACTCCACAGAAGGCGGATAAATAATACCTGCCTAAAGTTATTTTATTAAAACACTCTGTACTAATAACTATTCCCTTTATTCCCTTATCGGAAATGAGCAAATTGGAACCCTTACCTAAAATAAAATAAGGAATATTATGCGAAAGGCAAAACTTTAAAAGAATAACTAATTGTTTTTGCGTATATGGAGTGCAAAAAACCTCTGCCGGACCCCCAATTTTGAAACTGCAATGTTCTTTTAAGGGAACTTCTATGCGGACAATGCCATCATCAATCAGTTCAGGATATTCCTGCCGTAACAAAAGAAAGGTATTCATACTCAAACATTTGCAGGTAGAGGATTAAAAAACTTGCCGATTTCAGTAATGAGCTGTTGTTCGTCCTTCAGTTCAATACAGCGTCCTGGTAATATTTGTTTGAAGTAGATACCATATTTTTTTCTGGAAACACGGGAATCCATAATAAGCACTACTCCCCGGTCTGTTTTGCTTCTAATAAGGCGTCCAAAACCCTGTCTTAAACGTAATAAAGCATTTGGCAACATAAGATGCATAAAGGAATCCTTATTTTCCCGTTCCAGTTTATCTATAAGTGCTTCTACCAATGGCTCGGAAGGAACTTGAAAAGGAATTTTGTATAAAATCAAAAGAGAAAGGGAATCACCTTGAATATCCACTCCTTCCCAAAAAGAAGAAGTTCCCAGTAAAACAGCATTTTTGCTCTTTTTAAATTCATCCAGAAGGGAATTTCGGCTAACACCTTTCCCCTGAGCAAAAAAAGGACGATTGAGATGAAAAAGGGTATCACCAAGATGGTCGTAAACAGCATCCAAATCCTTATAGGAAGTAAAAAGTGCCATTGTGCCTACATTGGTTGTAGTTAAAATCTGTTCCAAACAACCCAATGCCTGACTTTGGAAGAACTTATCTTTATGCTCCGGAAGAAAACTACCGATTAACAATAAGGACTGCTTATCATAATCAAAAGGTGATTCCACAATGCTCTGCCTAACATTCTTTTCCGTTACTAAACTTAAGCCCGATTGATTCAGGAAAAACTTGAATGAACCCCTGATAGATAAAGTAGCAGAAGTGAAAATTAAACAGGGGATATTTTGATAAAGCAAACGGTTAAGATGTTCCGCTACTTCTACAGGTGCATAACAAAAAGTGCTGATAGGAACATTGCGTTCCGAATTGGGATCGTTTTCAATCCATAAAGCATAATTATCCAAATCGGGATTTAGCAGTTGTAAAATTTTACCCTCTGTTTCCATATAGCGGGATAAATAACCGTTCAAATTATCTTTCAGGACATCCAAATCCTTTATTTGGTTACTGTTTAAGGTGCTGAAAACATTATCCATAGCAGTAAGGTCTTTTAAAATATCTTGGAAAGCAAGAGATAACTCCTTAAGAAGGGCATAAATATCTTCAAAAGCATTGGTATCTTTTATCCGTAATTTATTATAGCTTTTTGCTTCTAAACAGCGATCTTCTGCCAAACTAAAGAGTTTTGTCAGCACCTGTCTCTGACTGTCAATTTCCATTGTCAGTTTAGTACAAAGGGTTTTAATATGCGTTTTGGGTTCCGTGGTTAAAATACTTTTCTGCATTGCCTGAATAATTTGAGAAAGAAAGCCCCCTGAATATTTCTTTGAAGTATGCACAAGATGATTAAATAAACTGTTAAGGTCAACATAGCTTAAAGTAAAACCCAGATTTTTAGCAGCAGCAGACATCAGATTATGTGCTTCATCAATTACCAGATATTGATATTCACCTAAAGTAGAATTATCCATTTGAGCATCTGCCAGAAGCAATGAATGATTGGCAACTACAATAGATGCTGTCTCTATATTTTTGCGTAATCTCATTACATAACAGCTATGGAAGAAGGGACATTTTCTTCCTCCACATAGATAACGATCGGAACATATCTTATGCCATAAAACTCCAAAGTGGTTTTTATCAAAAGAAGAATTTTCGGAAACATCCCCTGTATTAGTATGTTCCTTCCACACCAAAAGATGCAGCAAGCCATAGGCATCGTAAGTAGTTATGCCTCTTGTTTGTTCCTGTAAAAGTTCCTGCCATCTTCTTTCACAGATATAATTTTCTCTACCTTTAACTAATACGGCTTTGAAAGGCAGCGGCAATATTTTTTTCAGTTGCGGTAAATCCTTGAAGAAAAGCTGTTCCTGCAGATTTTTAGTATTGGTGGAAACAATTACTTTGCTCTTATTCCGGTTACTGAAATCAATTGCTGGAACAAGATAGGCAAAGGACTTTCCCACTCCGGTTCCGGCTTCTACAACTAAAAAATCCTGTTTAGCAAAAGTATCGGCAACCTGTTCTGCCATTTTCATTTGACCGGAACGAAATTCAAAATTGGGAAATCTGGAGGCAAAAATTCCATCTTCTACAAAGACCTCAGGAATACTTTTTATAGAACCCGAAGCAATATGTTCAATAACATTATTCAGTTCATTTACTACAGGAACAAATTTTTTACCGGAAAGAGCAGATGAACGCTGTTGTTTCACAATCCATTTGAGATATTCACTCAATCCGCTTTTCAAATTTGCCTGCACTCCTAAATCCATTAACCGGGCATTAAGCATATAACCATAGTGATTTAAAATATAATTAGTCAAGGCATTAAAGAGTTTTCCTGTGGCTAAAGCATCTGCATCTGCACGGTGAGCATTCATTAGTTCAATTCCGAAATAAGAACTTAACGTGCTCAATTTATGGTCACTTGTAAAAGGTAAATAAATACGCCCTATTTCTGCTGTATCCCAATGCATATTGTTTATTGGAAAACCTCCGTTTTCCACTATAAATTGATTGAGAAAATTTAGATCAAAACCAATATTATGACCCACCAGAATGGTATTGCCAATAAAATTACTGAAATCCTGCAGCACCTCTTTTATCGGAGGTGCCGTTTTCAGTTCCTGCGGCGATATATGAGTTAAATGCTCAATAAACTTGGGTACTTTCCCTTTGGGTTTTACTAAACTGACAAATTGATTAATAACTTCATCACCCTTAAAGCGAATAGCAGCTATCTGAATAATTTCATCCCATTCCGAATTTAAGCCCGTGGTCTCAATATCTATAGCTACAAATTCCAATTGCTCCGAAGGCAAGTTATTGTTAGTATTCTCAGTGTTTATTGCTTTGTTTGTGTTTTCCACTCTTTGTCCTGTTTGCTAATCCTCTTCCCGGTAAAGATTATAACGCTGCATCTTTTTAATTAAGCCCTGACGCGAAAGCCCTAATTCTTTAGCTGCCTGAGTTTGATTCCATTGAAATTTTTCCAGGGATTGGGATATCAATTTGCGTTCCAGTTCTTCAATGGCATCTTTTAAGTTTTTCTTTCCTGAAAGCATAGCTATAGTTTTACTATATTCAGTATGGCGGTAAACTTCTTCGCTAAAATCATTCGGTTTAATAAAAGTATTCGGTTCAGCAAGAGTTACTGCTCTTTCAATTTCATTTTCTAACTGGCGAACATTTCCAGGCCAGTCATATTGTTCCAAAACCTTCATTGCTTCTGCAGTAAAGCCAGGCACATTTTTATTCATCTTTTTATTGTATTTATCCAGAAAATGTATTGCCAAAAGAGGTATATCACCGGTTCTGTTTTTCAGCGGTGGAACATCAATTCTGATAACATTTAAACGATAACAGAGGTCTAAACGAAATTCCCCGCTTTTAACTTTTTCCATCAAAGGTGTATTTGTAGCACATACAACCCGGACATCAACTTTTTCTGTTTTAGTAGCTCCCACTCTTTTTATTTCACCTTCCTGCAGAAAACGCAGCAGTTTAGATTGAGTGGATTGACTGATATCAGCAATTTCATCCAGAAAAAATGTTCCCCCATCAGCTACTTCAAATAATCCCTTTTTATCATAAGCAGCGCCTGTAAAAGAACCTTTCACATGACCGAAAAGTTCACTTTCTAATAAGGTCTCCGGTAAGGCACCGCAATATTGAGCTACAAATGCTTTATTTCTTCTATTACTGCTATAATGTAATGCTCTAGCAATCAATTCTTTACCTGTTCCACTGGGACCTTCTAATAGTACTGTAGTAGGAGTATCTTTCACCTTTTCAATAATGTCAAAAATCTTCATCATCTCAGGGCTTTTTCCGATGATATTAGCATAAAGGTTATTAGAGCTAAGCTGTTCCCGAATAATATTGTGGCTTTTTTCCAGGTTAGCGCTGAGGATGTTTTCTATAATAACGATAATTTGATTTGCTAAAGCAGAAAGCAAGTTGATAATCCGTTCGGAAAAATATTTGGAACCGCTTTTACAAAAGAGCAAAACTACTCCCAAAGTATTTTTGCGAATGGAAAGAGGCAAAGCTAAAATATTATTATAACTGGGAGCAAAATGTGGCTGTTTAATGTTTTCCAGCTTATTATTCTGATACACTTCATAACAAATATTCTGAAACTGGTCGTGGTATTTATCGTCAGGAGAAAAATTATGATAAATTCTATATTCCCAGGCATCCGGCAAACTCGGATTCGGATGCAATAAAAGCATTCCGCCATCAGCATTAGCAATCTCCACTAAACTGGTAAGAGATTGTTCAATCAACACATCCAAGTCGGTTATTGTATTCAGGTTTTGGGTAATTTCATAAAACTGATTCAGCAGATTTTCTTCAAATTTAGCTTCTTCCAGTTGGGAAGAATACTCCCTGGAAATTTTTTGCATCAGGATGTCGTTTTGTTCCAGTAACTTAATGGAGCCGTATTTTTCAATTATCTTGCGGTTATTTTTCAAAATCTCCAATGCCTGTTCCCATTCTTCCATATCTAAAAGCACACCGGCAAGTTCATAATTGGCTAAGGAAAGCTCATAGTTACTACCAGCTTCTACAAAATGACGAATTGCCTCATTCAGATAGTCCATTGCCGCTTGCGGATTTTTTCTTTCTAACAAAGCACGCATATATAAAGAACGCCCTATTTCAAAAGGCAGATGTTGTTCCATAGCCAGTTTTTGTGCTTCAGAAAGATAATAATCGGCACTTTCAATATTGCGAGTTAAAATAAAGTAATATGCCTGTTTCAGATAGCCCTCAATGATTTTATCACGGGCAGCTATGTTCTTAAAGAAATCCAAGCTCTCAACCAGATAACGGTAAGCATCTTTAAATTTATGCAGTTTGGTAAAAACGCTTCCCAGATTGCCATAAAGTTCTGCTTTAATATAATCATCGGATACAGCAGGTAGCAATTCCAGACCTTTAATATATAGATCGTAAGCCAGGTTCAGTTCATCCTGTTTTTCATAAACCTCACCCAAGTTATTAAAACTGCGTAAGAGTCCTTCATTAAAACCGCTTTCCTGTGAGAGCTTAATGGCTTTTTCATAGTAAGAAATGGATTCTGCCCAGTCACCTTTTTTAAAATATAAACCACCAAGATTATTCAACGAAGCAATCGTATTACGCTGAAAACCAAACTCATTAGCTATATCTAATGACTTTTTTAAAGCATCTTCAGCCCGGTCATAATCACAATGGTCCATTAAAGTAACACCAATGTTATTATAAATATTAGTAATATTATAGGGCTCAGCCAGAAGTTTCTGTATTTTTAGTGCTTCTTCCAGATAGTAAAGTGATTTTGCCGGATCACCTTTATCATCCATTAAACCGCCTAAATTATTATAGCATACCGAAATACCATTTAGGTTAAAATATTGCTTTTCCAGCGCTAAACTTTTCAGGAAATAAATTTCACTCTTTTCCCAAAAACCCTGAAACATATACAGAACACCCAAATTATTATAAACAGCAGCTAATCCGCTGTGGTCTTTGGCAAGGGAATAAAGAGTTTCAGCTTCGTTGAAAACCTCTTCTGCCTGTTCCCATTCATTTATGTAATAATGTATTTTCCCGCGTATTTTTTTAGCTTCAGCTTGAACGCTGTGTCTTTGTTGTTGATTAGTTATGCTGTTGGAAGAATGGCTAGCAATATCTAAAGTGTTGAATGCCTCATTAAATGCTTCGCTTTCTGCTTGAATATCAGCTTTTAAAAGAAGAATTTTTACCTTCCAATAGGGGTCTATCGTTGCCGGAGAATACTGCTTTATGATTTCCAAAGCAAAAGCAGAAGAATTTACAGCATAGAGATCGCTGGCAAGTTTATAAACTATTTGCTCGGCAGGAATATTGTTTTCTGTGCAAATATGCAATGCTTGCCGAAAATAATCTATCGCCTTATCTTTTTGATTCAGTGCTGAATATGCTTCAGCAATTCTTTGAGTGCTAACTAATTTGTCCTTGGGATTTTTTGTGTGCTCCAAAACATATTCTTCTAACCTTAACACACTTTCGGAATCGTTTATCTGAGTAAGCTCGGAAATAACTTTACTAAAAAGAGCGGCATTGTATTTTTTATTCAGCATCTGCAGCGAAACCAAAATCTGGGTATGCTTTTTATCCTTTTGCAGATATTCCATTAACTGATTAAATAAATTGCCTTTGAACTGATTCAAATTGTTATTCAACCATTCCGCAAACGCCATCTTCTTTTGAATGCATAATCCCGTTTCCGGATTAGAAATCAAACCCGAATTATATAAGGCAGTTAAATCCTTCTTTATATTCTTGGAATTGTCCAAAACTTTAGCTAATGTATTCGTTTCAAATCCATCCAATACATACATCGCAGTGAGAATTTCTTGCTGTGAGGAAGAGAGTGTTTCCAGCGTTTCATAATATATCTGCTCTGCGTCATAGGTCTTTTCCAAATAGGGACTTAAATTAAACTTTCCCTTTGGTTTTTGGGCTTTCATCTCCTTCAAGACCTTTTCTATAATCATCAAATTCCCAGAAGTTATTTTCTGAAATATTTCGCTCTCACTGCTACCGGCAAAATCCCTCTCCGGAAAAGTTAATTGTAAAATCCGCTGACATTCCTCCACTTCCAATGTGGGAATATTATCCAATTCCGAAAAAGGAAATAAACGCGTTTGAGTAAAAACTACTATCTGGATTCCCGTATCCGGTAAATATTGAACCAAATATTGTAAATAATCACGCGTATAATTATCCAGAACATCACTATCATCAATCACCAATAGAAATGGATGAAACATTTCCATCCCGTTCAAACGCTCTGTAATATAAAAGAAAAAGTCGTATTTGTTTACCGAGTTAATATTTTCCCGAAATTCCTGATAATAACCATACAGGTCTTCTTCCGTTACATCTGTAATCACCTGAATAAGTTCAGAAAAATGATTTAATACAAGAGGATGCGGAGAAAAATATATCCGCCTGGCATATCTATCTGCCACACTTTCCATTAAGGGCTGAACAAAATGGCTTTTACCTGAACCCGATTTACCTAATATCTCAATAATATGACTCTTTGAACTGTCACTTAAGTAACCCATTGCTCTGGAAAGCGCTATCTTGTTTGTTATATATGCATCCAGCTGTTGGGTTATGTTCTCTGCCATTTTTTCATACCTCTTGGAGATTTTGTTTACAATACACCTGTAAATAGAGTTGACAACCTGTCAAGCAAAAAATGTAATTGAGATGCCCCCTTTTTTTTAGCAAGAAAATATAAGTTGCTAAGTAAAAAAGGTTGAGAAGGTTGAGAGGGTTTAGATGGTTTAGATGGTTGAGAGGGTTTAGTTTTAGATAGTTTAGATGTTAGAAGTGACACCAGAAATTTCAAATCGTGACACCTGTTTGACAAAACCTCAGAAATGCCCTTATTTTGTGACATGCTTTTGTCAAAACATCTGAATCCTGAGCTTATAAGAAGTGACATTTTTTTGTCAAATCATGACAGAGAAATGGCAGGTTGTGACACCGAGTTGTCAAGCTAACCCGACACTCTAATAATAAGTTTCATCATAATCGATGTCAACTCAATGATGAATT
>Ga0116185_1004995_pt1 | contig 10601 bp, 8 predicted proteins | sample AD_JPNNA7_MetaG_FD_89754 | JGI IMG/M metagenome (GOLD analysis project Ga0116185, IMG submission 89754) | Active sludge microbial communities of municipal wastewater-treating anaerobic digesters from Japan - AD_JPNNA7_MetaG | ecosystem: Engineered > Bioreactor > Anaerobic > Digestate | place... | reverse complement strand
TAAAAAAACTGAAAGAAATTTCGCCATTAACTATTAAATCTACTTTTTTAGGAGCTCATGCCGTTCCGGATGAATACAAAGGCAGACAAAAAGAGTATGTTGAATTAATTATCAATGAAATGATTCCAGCGGTATCGTATGAAGACTTAGCGGATTATATTGATGTGTTTTGCGAAAAGGTTTTTTTACAGAAGAAGATACTGAACGTATTCTAATGGCCGGCATGAAATATGGATTAAAAGCCAAGCTACATGCCAATGAAATGGGTTATTCCGGAGGAGTTCAAATTGGCGTAAAATATCATGCTTTATCGGTAGATCACCTGGAATATATAGGAAAAGCGGAAATTAATAGTCTTAAAAATTCGGAAACCATGCCGACTGTTTTACCGGGAGCCGCATTTTTCTTAGGCTTACCATTATCGCCGGTAAGAGAAATGATACAGTCGGGATTACCTATTGCAATGGCAAGCGATTTTAATCCGGGATCTTCTCCCTCAGGAAATATGCAATTTATTTGTTCTTTGGCCTGTATTAAATATAAAATGTTACCCGAAGAAGCCATCCATGCCGTAACGCTAAATAGTGCTTATGCCATGGGATTAAGCGAAGAAATGGGCAGTATTTGTGTTGGGAAAAAAGCAAATATTTTTATTACAAAACCTATTTCAACTTACGAGTTTATGCCTTATGCTTATGGTAGTAATAAAGTGGAAACGGTTATATTAAACGGTCAAATACAATAAACAGTTGAATGTGCATTTTGTTGAAGGAATAACAATAAAATACTTTTTTAGCTATTTTATTTATATTTTCGCAAAAAAATACATTTAACAAAAAAACAATCATATATATGAAACAGATTATTGAATGTGTCCCCAATTTTAGTGAAGGAAAAGACATGGGGGTAATCAAACAAATTACCGATCAAATAGAAAGTGTAGAAGGAATTAAATTATTAGATGTAGATCCGGGGAAAGCTACAAACAGAACTGTTGTTACTTTTGTAGGGGAACCCGAACAAGTGCTAGAAGCCGCTTTTAGAGCGATAAAAAAAGCTTCCGAAGTAATTGATATGCGTCATCATAAAGGAGAACATCCTCGTTTTGGTGCTACCGATGTTTGTCCATTGGTACCCGTTGCCAATATCACCATGGAAGAAGTAGTTAAATATGCACATAAGCTAGCTGAACGGGTTGGAAACGAATTAAAAATACCTATCTATTGCTACGAAAATGCTGCTTTTAATGAAAAAAGAAAAAATTTAGCAAACTGTCGTTCTGGCGAATACGAAGGATTAAAAAAGAAATTAGCTGAACCAGAATGGAAACCCGATTTTGGTCCTGCTCAATTTAATGCCACAGCAGGCGCAACAGCAATTGGGGCTAGAGATTTTTTGGTTGCTTATAATGTAAATTTGAATACCACTTCTGTTAGAAGAGCCAATGCCATTGCGTTCGACATACGAGAAAAAGGACGTAAAAAGAGAGAAGGAAACCCTATTACAGGGAAATTGGTTAAAGATGAAAAGGGAAATCCAGTAATGATTCCGGGCTCATTAAAAGCATGTAAAGCAATCGGATGGTTTATTGAAGAATACGGAGTTGCTCAAATATCAATAAATCTAACAAATATAAGCATCACTCCCGTTCATATTGCTTTTGAAGAAGCTTGTAAAAAAGCACAAGAACGAGGATTACGCGTAACAGGTTCGGAACTAGTAGGACTAATTCCTAAACAAGCCATGATTGATGCCGGCAAATATTTTTTAAGAAAACAAAATAGATCGGTGGGGGTATCGGAAAGCGAAATAATAAAAATTGCTATTAAATCACTTGGCTTAGACGACCTGAAACCATTCAATCCAAAAGAAAAAATTATTGAATATCTGTTGGAAGATACAACTCAAAAAAGGCTCATTGATTTTACTTGTAAGGAATTTGCCAATGAAACAGCATCGGAATCTCCTGCACCGGGCGGTGGTTCTGTATCTGCCTATTTAGGAGCATTAGGAGTATCTTTAGGAACCATGGTAGCAAATCTTTCCTCCCACAAACCGGGATGGGATGAGCGTTGGGAAGAGTTTAGCCATTGGGCAGAAAAAGGACAAGCCTTAAAAGATGAATTACTCTACCTGGTAGATGAAGATACCGCCTCGTTTAACAAAATAATGGATGCGTTCTCTCTGCCTAAATCTACAGATGCAGAAAAAGAAGCAAGAACCAATGCCATACAGGAAGCAACAAAATATGCTACCGAAGTTCCTTTCCGAACCATGCAAAAAGCGTATGACTCGATGGAGCTATTAAAAGCAATGACAATAACCGGAAATCCAAATTCGGTAACTGATGCCGGTGTTGGAGCCTTATGTGCTCGTACTGCCGTAATTGGTGCATTCTTGAATGTTAAAATAAATGCAAGTGGATTAAGCGATAAAAAATTTGTAAATGATATTATTGCAAAAGGAAAAGACATTGAAGAAAAAACAAAATTGCTGGAATCGGAAATATTAGCTATTGTTGAAGAAAAAATAAAATGCACTTAATACCGATTGCATAGGTGTTATCGGCATTACCATTGTAAAATTTAAAATATTTGTTATATTATTTTAAATTTACAATTGGTATAAATTTTTAAAAAAAAAGAAATCTGAATATTAAAAAACATTCTAAAAAATAAAAAAGGAAGGATTTAAATTTTTCATCTGTTTAAATATTTGACCTTATCTTTACATTATTGTGAGAAAAATTATTTACCATACATTTAAGTTAACCTTATTCTGGCTTTGTTTATTTGCTATCCAGCGTAGTATCTTTTTAATTTATTTAAAGAATCAATTAAATGAAATAAAACTATCGGAAATACTGCTTTCTTTTTTCTATGCATTGCGAATGGATTTATCGACAACGGCATATCTAATGGTATTACCGGCAGTACTTGTTATTATTGCACTTTTTTATAAGACCAATAAAACTTTTATCAGCACCATCCATGTTATTAATATTATTTTGATAACAATATGTGTTATTATTGGCATTTCCGATATTGGGCTGTATTCAGTATGGGGCGTAAAATTTAATCAACAAGCACTATCCTATCTTGCATATCCTAAAGAGGTAATCCATTCGTTTTCCGCTGTCCCCTACTGGCTTTTTATTGGGATTATTTTGGTCGAAATTTTTATTTTTATTTATATATACCGAAAAATGTTCCGTCCGGGTTATATTGCTAAAATAAAATTAAACTACCGACTATTTTTTTTAGTTCTCATCTTCCCTCTTCTTTTATTGGTTATGAGAGGTGGAGTTCAAAAATATCCGATTAACAAAAGAGCTGTTTATTATTCAAAACATGCCGTATTAAATTATGCCTCTTTAAATAGTTTCTGGAATTTAATGCAGACCTTGTTTAAATCGGAAATTAAAGAAAACCCCTATAAATACTATTCGTCCGAAAGAGCTAATGAGATAATGAATCAGTTACATGATGTAAGTTCCGATACTACAACATCTATTTTAAATACCAATAGACCTAACATTGTGCTTATCCTTCTTGAAAGTATTAGTGCGGAATGTATGAACTCGTTAAACGGGGAAAAAGGAATAATGCCTAAGTTAGATAGTCTTGCTAAAAAAGGGATGTTGTTTACGAATTTCTATGCCAATGGATTTCGGACAGAGCAAGGATTAATTTCATTATTCAGCAGCTTTCCTGCACAACCGCAAACAAGTATTATGAGAGAATTCGAGAAATTTGAAAAACTCCCGAATCTACCTAAAATACTTAATGAAAATGGATATTCGCTAAATTATTATTATTCAGGAAACCTTGTTTTTGCGAATCAAATTGCCTATTTAACATTTTCAGGATTCAGCACTATTTATGATAAAGACAATTATACCTGGAATAAAAAAACACAATGGGGCGCTTACGATGAAGAATTATTTGCATGTCATTTAAACGAATCGGAAAAAGACAAACAGCCTTTTTTCAGTGTAATTATGACCAGTACCAATCACGAATCATTCGATGCGGATGTTGACAACGTTTTTAAAGGGAAGTCGGAATCCGACAAATATAAAAACACCAGTTATTATACCGACAAATGTTTAGCCGATTATTTAAATAAAGTAAAACAAAAATCGTGGTATAAAAATACCCTATTTATTATTACCGCCGATCATGCCCATTCTTATCCGAAAGGGAGAAAAGCCAACGAAGCAGAACGACATCATATTCCTTTTATTATATATGGAGACGTATTAAAACAGGAATATCAAGGAAGTAAAATTTCGACGATTGGTTCGCAAATTGATTTTGCAGCAACACTGCTGGCTCAATTAAACATTAAATATGATTCTTTTAAAAAAAGCAAAAACCTTTTCAACATTCATTCTCCTCAATTTGCTTTTTACACCTTCGATAATGGATTTGGAATAATAACCAAAGAACAAACCATTATATTCGACCATAATTTTGGAAAGCTTGTTTATAAAAAAGAAAAAAGAAGTCCGGTAGCTGATGAAGAATTAACGGGTATAGGGAAAGCCTATTTACAATCGCTTTTCGAAGAATATTTAAAGATGGGTTATTTAGGGGAAAAATAAGAACCATTCCGCTCACTCTTTCCATATTTGTAGTTTTTCAATAAACTTCATCTTGAAATTTTTTTAATAGATTTATCATATTTTTAAATTTTAATTTCATAGATTTGATTTAAATTATTCTCCTATGAAAAAGCTAAAACTTTTCTTTTTGCTGTTAATTCTATGTAAATACGGCTATTCTCAAAATTATTTAGCATATTATTCATCCATTGATAATGCACAAGTATATATGGCTGATTCAAATTATTTTGAAGCCAGTAAAATTTACAAAACAGCTTTTAAAAAATATGATGCATTTTCAGATGATTATGTAGATGCATATACCTGTGCTGTTTATTTAAAAAAATACAATCTTGCTAAAAAATATATTTATACCGCAGTTGAAAATGGTTACAATCCTTCCTATATATTTGATACAACAAGCATTTATGATGGACTTCAGCCAAAATGCAATAAAATTACATTCAACAAAAATAAGTTAAATAGAATTCGAATGAATTATTTAAATAACATTAATTTAGCCTATTCTATAGAAATAATTAAGTTATTTGGCTTGGATCAAGGAATAAGAAATAGCAATTTAGAACATGCTGAAGATTCATTAATTCAAAAAATATTATCAAGCGATTCCATTTTTAAAAATAAATACATTGATTTACATTTTCGAAATAGCGAAATCATCGATTCAGTTAATTCGAAAGTTTTCTACGAGCTTATTTCAGAAAACGGATTTAGCAGACGAGAAATATTACCTGAAGCATATATGGGAGGTATTGTTATTTTAGCACACACATTTTGCCAATATAAAAATTATGATTATGATTCGTTCATAAAACAACTTAAAGATTTAGTAATAAAAGGAGACATAGCGCCCTTATCGTTTGCAAGAATTTTCGACAAATATTATATGGCGGTTTATAATTGCGAATATTACGGAACATTACCTTCTGATAAAATTAATTTATACGACCCAATAAATGTTGATAAAAGAAGAAGCGAAATTGGGTTAACACCAACCTATATTCGAGAAAAAATCACAAAGAGAAAATTAATTTTAAAAAATTTTAATAATACTTCTAACTAAAGGTATTTATTTCTTTAGAAAACATAATAATTCTAATCATAAAATTCCATCTATAAACAAAAACAACCCATCCATGAACCAAAACATACCATTCGTAAAAAAGTAAGATGAAAATTAAAAAATTTATTTAAGTTTAACCTTTAGAAACTAAATATTTATTTAACTAAAACTAATTACTATGAAAACGACATTAAGCATTTTATTAAATATCTTTTTTGTATTTTCAATTACTTACGCACAAAAGAGCGAAACAATTTATAAAAAAAACATTTTCACCCCTACTATCATTAAAACATTAGATAGTTGCAACAAGCAAAAGATTAATAAAACCCGCTTGAATTCAATAATAAAACAAGCTGATATTTCTGCTAATCCATTGAATTTAGGTATTGCATACCTAGGTGCTGCTTTATATGAAAAAGATAGAGATAGCATTTTAAATAATCTTGAGAAATCAATATCTTGGTTCAATAAATTTTCTCCGGATTCATTAATTATTTTTCCGGATTGTATTTTATCTTACTTAAACAATAATATTCCAAATCAGAAAGGTTATTTTTATAATCAATTAAGCGGCAAATTACATGATAAACTTCCTGCTTACAGCATAATATATAATAAAAGAGCTGCAAAACTAAATGAAATGGAGAATAATTATCCATGGGCAGGTTTTGCTTTTCTAAATATTTCAAGTGCTTATGCAGATTCTTACAATGATTATGAAAAAGCGAAAGAGTATATAGACAGCTCCATTTATGTTTGGCAAAAAATACAAGATACAATGCAATTAGCCAATGTTTACAAATATAAAGGGTATTTATTAGGGAAAATGCGTAAATTTAAGGAAGCAAAAGACACAATAAAACTAGCAGAAAAATTATATATTTTAAATAACTTCGATCTAGGACTTGCTGTTTGTTATTTTGACCTTGCAAAAGTTTATGAAGAAGAAAATATTATTGATTCATCTTTTATATTATTAGAAAAAGCAAAAGAAATATGGCTAACATATAACGACACCTTTAGAATAGTTGGGATGAATAACACATTAATTAATCTATATATAAAAAATAAAAATTATGAAAAAACATTCCCTCTAATTGACGAAAACGATAAATATATTCAGATGAAAACATTAATTGATACACCAGTACTCGAATTTTATAAACTTTGCATAGCTGTATATAAAGAAACCAAAGAACAAGCGAAACTCGAAAAAGCAGAAGCTGATTTAGAAAATTTAGAAAAGAGTCTTTGATACCTATTGCATCTATGTTATCGGCATTACCATTGAAAATTTAAAATATTCGTTGGATTATTTTAAATTTACAATTGGTATAATTTATAATGTTACTTAAAACTAAAATGAATAGGGAAAGGTAAAAGGAAATATTTTTCTGATTTAAAGAAGAAATTATGAAAAGAATCATATTAATAATTATCGTTTCTATTTTTAGTGTTACATCTTTTTCTCAAAACTTAGTAAAAAACCCCGGATTTGAAGAGTTAAAGGCACCTTATACGCACCCATGGATGTGCAGTGAGTCATTTAATAAATTCGTTTCCAATTGGCTTTCAATATCGTTAATATCGGCAGAAATTTACAAGTATGACAGCAGCTATCTTAAAATTGCAAGTGATTCTTCCTATTTTAATATGCTACCCCCTCAGCATTCGGGTAATTATTTGGTTGCCATAAAGACATATGGCACCAATAATATTGGAGAGCCCTACCGTTCATATATACAAGGTGAGTTGATAAAACCAATGATAAAAGGCAAGAAGTATATAATAGAATTTTCAATAGCACTTTCCGGAATAATGGGACAAGGTGTTCTATCGAATAATATCGGAGTTTATTTTTGTATAAATAAACTACTTGTTCGCAAATCATCCAATTACCTTTATAAACCACAAATTAATTATAACCAAATCCCCCCAATTACAGGTAGGGATCAATGGTTAAAGCTATCATGGGAATATATGGCGCAAGATAATTACAACTATTTTACAATCGGTAATTTCTTTAGCAATGCCGATACAAAAATTAAATATATAGATAAAGGTGGCTATGCATCATCGTATTTTATTGATGATGTAAGAATTGAAGAAGTAAAAGAGAATGATTCTATAGAAGAAATAAAGCTTTTAGAAAAAATGGAGTTAAACAAACCATTAACATTAAATAATATTTATTTTGAAACAGGAAAATCGAATTTATTAGATTCATCTTATAAAGAACTAAACACCCTTGCTACTATTTTAAAAAACAATCCGAAGATGATTATTCAAATATCCGGATATACCGATAATGTTGGTAAAGCAGAAGTAAACCTTATTTTATCGGAAGCAAGAGCAAATGCAGTTAAACAATATTTATTCGAAAATGGAGTTAATAAAAATAGTTTAATTGCAAAAGGTTATGGCAGCAGCAACCCCAAAACAAGCAATGAAACGGAAGAAGGTCGTGCGCAAAACCGCAGAGTTGAAATTATAGTCTTGAAAAATGAATAATAGTAATCCACTTTAATAAACAAAACTATAAACAAATGAAAAAAATAATTTTTATTTTATCATTATTAATTTTCACAAGTTTAAATATTAATGCGCAGTTCGAAATTCAATTATCACCTGCTGACAGTTTAAGGCAAAATGGCGATATTACAAATGCAATTGAAGAATTTAAAAAACAATACACTAATAACCCAACAGATCAAAATAATATATATAATTACGCATGTGCTTTATCTGTTGTAAGACAATTCGATTCAGCATTTAAATATTTAATCATTGCTATGGAAATGGATACAATGATTGAACCTCTTACTGACCCTGACTTCATTTTTATAAGAGAAAATATTAAATGGGAACCATTCGAAAATAAATTAATTTCAATGATTGAGAAAAAATTTAATCAAAAGTATAAGGACATAGCGTATGCAAAGAAACTTTGGAGAATGAGAGCACTAGACCAAGCATACTATAGCGATATTAATCTCGCTGAAAACAAAATCGGTATTAACTCAACAGTAGCATTAGCATTGTGGGATTTAAAATACAGAATTAATAAACAAAATCAAATCGAACTCGAACAACTAATTGAAACCAAAGGGTGGCCTAAAATAAGTGAAGTTGGAGAAAGAGCAGCAGATGCTGCATTCTTAATTATTCAGCACTCCGATAACGAAAAACAAAAAAAATATTTGCCAATAATAAAAAAACTTTGCGAACAAAAAGAAGTAAATTGTGGTAACTATGCTCTCATGTATGATCGTATTCAGATTAACGATAACAAACCTCAAAAATATGGTTCTCAAGTTAAATATAACAATGAAACGAAAAAATATGAGTTATTCCCATTAGAAGACGAATCAAAAGTAGATGAATGGCGCAAAGAAGTCGGACTTAGTACTTTATCTGAATATGTTGCAATGTGGGGTATTGTATTTTCACCAAATAAATAATTTATTACATAAAACATTTTTTTAATTAAAATAAATTTATGAAATTTCTCAACTCAATTAAAAATAAATATTATTTAATTCTCTTATTTATTTTCCCTTTTAATAACACTCACGCCCAATGGATGAGTACAAGCGGCGAATTTTCAAATAATAATTTATACTGCATATATCAACAAGATAGCATCCTATATGGAGGTTCAGATAATCAGATAATATTATCGTATGATAGCGGTAAAACATGGAATAATAAACTAAGTTATGAAGTTAAAGGAAAAGTATGGAGAATTATTGAATGTAATAATGAAATATTAATTACAACTAGAAATTATAATGATAGTTCACGAATATATTTATTAAATATATTTGATAAAAAGATTAATGAAATAAATACCCAGATACTAGGAAAGAGAGAAATTACCGACATTGTTACACTCAACAATAAGTTGATAATTACAACAGATTTAGGCATATATATTTATAACACAGAAAATAAAAAATGGAAAGAGTCAACCGTTGGAATTAATAAGAACAATAAAAACTTTTTTTGTGTATCCATAATAAAAAATACCTTATATGTTGGAACTAGAGGAAAAATATTGACTTCTAATGATGAAGGCGAAACATGGAATATATTTTATGAAAAATTTAATGATTTAGTAACAAATATTAAGGAATTTGATAATAAATTATATGTATTAACTAGTGGTTCCGGCTTATATATTATTAATAAAAAGTTAAACGATAGTGTTACTCATTTAATTCCATTTATCAATAGTAATATAAATACACTAAATGTTATGTATAATATTATTCCGTTTTGTTGCTGTTCCTATTTTATTAGCACACATAGTGGAGTATTGTTTTTAAATAATGAAAATAAATATTCCCTATTAGAAAATAACGTACCTAAAAGTGAAATGGGGAATGTATTTGGAGCACAGTCAATTTATGTTTGTAATAATAGAATTATAACAGGATACTATAATAAAGGAATTTATTATTATGATATTAACTTAAAAATTGAATAATTTTTGCATGTTTTATATAAGAATAAATTAAATGAAATTAACTAGAAACATCCTTGTTATAACCTGCGTTTTTTTATTTATTCAGGGTTCAAAGGCCCAAAACAAAGGAAATTATTTATCTAATTTATGTAAGGTCTGGGGAGTGCTTAAATATTATCATCCTGCTATTCAAAAAGGGAAATTAGATTGGGATACCATTCTTATTAATTATATACCAAAAGTAGAATCTATTAAAAATAATTTGGAGTATAATAACATTATTAGCGAATTAATTACAGAGCCTAAAGAGGTTCGTAAATTGAAAAGGCCATACCAATATCTACCAAAAGATACTACCGTAAACAATTTTAATTTTGAATGGATTGAGGATGAAAATATATTAAATAAGGAAAATCAAGAAAGATTATTCGAAGTAATTG
>Ga0116185_1004992_pt1 | contig 10604 bp, 5 predicted proteins | sample AD_JPNNA7_MetaG_FD_89754 | JGI IMG/M metagenome (GOLD analysis project Ga0116185, IMG submission 89754) | Active sludge microbial communities of municipal wastewater-treating anaerobic digesters from Japan - AD_JPNNA7_MetaG | ecosystem: Engineered > Bioreactor > Anaerobic > Digestate | place... | reverse complement strand
CTATTACCACTAATTCTTCTAATGCCTGCACATCCGACTCCATGACAACATTCAAGGTAGTTTTACCATTGACAGGAACTACAAGGTTTTTCATTCCTACAAATCTGAATTCAAGCGATCCGTCGGCAGGGACATTCAGTAGAATGTATTTCCCGTCTATGTCTGTGACAGTTCCATGTGTAGGGTCACCCGATACAATTACGGTTGCTCCGATAACAGGTTCGTTGTTTGTATCGGTTACCGTTCCACTTACTGTGATGTTTTGAGCAAACACACCTATGGATATTATCCACAGTATTGCGAATAACCATCCTTTTACTTCGATGAATTTTTTTTTTGTTTTTCATTCGTTTTCTTCATTAAAAAAATTAATAATTCATGTTTTTTGATTTAAAAATTCAAACTCAAATAAATTTTGCTCTCCATTTTAAAAAGAGAAAACCTATCATTCACACTTATTCATTTTATAGTATATCTTCTTATTTTTCTCAAATAAATATTATCCATTCCTGTTTTAACAATTCGTAAATAAAAAAATACTTGGCAAATATAAACGAATGTAACCGGCTTTATTTGCTCAAATGTTACCTTCTTTTTGCTGCAGGTTACGTCAAGAGAAAATAATGTTACCAATAATTTAAAATTAAATATACACGGGATTAAAACAAAAACAATTTCTATTTATACACACTTAATAGTCAAATTATAAAAGTAGATCGATCCCGAATTTTGGAAAGAAACAAATCCATCCTCATTATAAGTAATAATTTTAAAAGACAAAAAACAAGAAATTGTTAAAATTAATATTCCACATTACTGTTCCAGTACTTATTTATAAAATCAGCAAAAGCCGGGTAATTCGGACTCGCCACATGTCCTCCTCGATGACGGCGATATCCAATATCTCCATCTAAATAGGCTTTATCGGTTAACGGCATGGGTATTTTTTTATCGTCCCATAACATCGAATCCTTCATTACAATTCCTTTTTCCCCTAGTAATTCATAAACAGAAGAAGCTGCAACACAGCTCAGATACTGTCCATAGGGATCTACCCATGAATCACCCACGAAATCGCCTGAGCCAATGAAAATAGGACGTGGAGCACAAAGAGCCAATAAAGATTCCCCATCAACCTTCATTCTTACAACTTTTCTGGGCATGTACCCATCCGAACTACTAGAATCAACACCCATATAGGACATAAAATTGCCGGCCATCCAATGATATTCTTGATCCCACAAACTGTTTGACAAATCCTGTCCCCAATGTCTCCTGCTTTGAACCACACCCAAACTGCCAGAAGAACTGGGAAACGAAATAGATATACGGGGTTCGTATGCCATTGTTACCAATGTCGCCTTTCCCAATCGCGAATGCCCTGTCAATCCTATTTTGGAAGCATCCACATCTTTATTAGCATCGGATTCGAAATAATCGATAAAACGACTCACACCCCACGACCAAGCTACTAAAGTTCCCCAATCATAGGGTTTACGCCAATTTCCACGATTAACCAAACCAATCAGATAACCGGTTAAATACTTACCGTTGTCGGGTTGAAGTTGCGTATAATCAAAAGCCAATGTTCCGATTCCCGAAGGTGAAAAATTATTCCAAACCTCTTCTTCTATTGAAGCCGGATGTCGTGCCCCAAAATTCCAAGCAAAAGTTATGATAATAGGTACCTTGCCTTTTGAATGAGCAGGAATGCGTAAAATTCCGACCAGTTTCGGTATGTCTCGAACTGCCGGATAAAGAGAAGTATCGATGATGCCTGTAAGGGTATATTGTTTATAAGGAATACCGTTATCGGCCGTATCCATTAGAGTATCACCTACCTCCCAGGTAATTTTCAAATTGTTGGCAGCAGGAGGTACAGTACCCCATATTTTCTTTACTTCTTCAAAAATTTGGTTCCTGCGAATATGCCAATTTTCAGCCGTAATGCCATTCAAATCATGCAATGCTAAAGGCTGATAAAATTGAGAACCTGTAAAATATTCTCCTCCCGGTTCCCATGATTGAATATAATTATTCCACAGTCCATCCTCAGCTCGCGCTACCGTTACTACATCACAAAAGTCATCTTGTGAAGTTGAGCTAGTACCGGTTGCCCATGTCCATATCCCATCGGGATTGGATTCTTCTTTCGGTTTAAAAGAAACATCACTTCCCTCAAAACGAAGTTTAGGCAATATCGTCGCGTTGTAATGGGTTACCTTATCGGGAAGTTGAGGAAAAGAAAGCCCCAATTGCCACAACATTTGATCTCTATCCTGCTCAGCAGTAACATTTGCCGGAGGAAAATCCGGATAAGGATCTTGTGCAAAAATTTGAACAACAAAGCATAGAAAAAAGCATCCGCTAAAAAACAAATTTGATTTCATTTCTCTTCTTTTGAATAAATATATATCTCTGCCGATTCCAAACCCTCGGACTCTGCCGTAATTTTGATTGTTCCGGGTTTATTTTCTTGCGATCGTACAATCACAAGACATAAGCCGTTAAAAGCTTTCCTTTCTATAGCGGGGAAAGGCGTCATATCGGTTGCATCGCCATTATCGGTGGCGATAATATCACCGGGACCTTCAATGGCAAATCGAATAAGATTATTCGCTCCGGGTACAAGTAGTCCTTCTTCGTCCGTTATACGAACCGTCACAAAAGACAAATCGTTACCGTCCGCTTTGATTTCCGATCGATCTGCTTCCCTTTCAAGTCGATAGGCATCACTCGCAGTTTTTACACTGTCCTCTGCCCATCTCTTCCCATTCCTGTAGGCTATTACCTTCAACACACCGGGAGAATAACTTACATCATTCCACCGTAAACGATATTCATATTTTCCTTTCTTCTTTCGTCCAAGAGATTTTCCGTTCAAAAACAACTCGGCTTCGTCTCCTGAAGTAAACACATATACCGGTGTAACCATACCCACACGTTCAGGCCATGTCCAGTGCGGAAGAATGTGCGCCATTGGCAGGTCAGGTCGCCAACGCGATTGATAAAGAAAAAAACGATCTTTTTTGAAACCCGCGAGATCGATGATGCCGCAATAGGAACTTCGGGACAAATAGTAGGGTGTCGGTTCTCCCAGATAATCCCATCCGCTCCACACGAATCCGCCTGCGACATAAAGATGACGATCTTCTGAGGCAAACACTTTGTCGGGCGAAGAGCCGAATTCCATCGTGTAAAGCTCGTACGCACTCACTTGTCTGATGACGGGATCTCCTCCCTGACCATCTTTTACCGGTGCACTGATTCCCTCAAATACAGGGAATAAATAGGTTCCTCTACTGCTTACTGTAGCCGCATTTTCACTGCTGAGAATAACTTTATCGGGAAATGCATTGTGGAAAGCAAAAAACTGTGGCGGTGTGCTAATTCCTTTAAGTCCGGCATAGGCTGAATCATTACGAATGCCTTCACCCTGATAATTCAAACTTATCACATCCACACAGCGTGGAAATGGCATGTCAGGCTTGGCAAAATTCATGGAAGCTGTTGCCGGACGTGTAGGATCTTCGTCTTTTACAATATCGTGAAGTCTTTTTGCCACTTTAGCCCCTTCTTCACCGGTATATTGTTCGCCAACCTCATTCCCAAAACTCCACATGAATACCGAAGGATGGTTTCGGTCGCGCCGGATCATGGCACGCAAATCCTGTTCATGCCACTCCGGGAAAATCAGATGAAAATCCAAAGGTGTTTTCCCCAATTCCCAACAATCGAAAATCTCGTCCATGACAAGAAATCCCATCCGATCGGTTAATTCCAGCAACTCAGGCGCAGGCGGATTATGGGCTGTGCGAATTGCATTACATCCCATTTCGCGCAATATTTCCAGCTGACGTTCAGCAGCTCTAACATTGAATGCTGCTCCCAATGCTCCAAGATCATGATGGAGATTTACACCTTTTATAAAGATGTGCTCTCCGTTAACGAAAACACCTTTTTCGGAATCGAAAGTTATCGAACGAATGCCAAAAGGAGTATCGTATTTATCGATAACCCGATTATTCTGCAATAAGATTGTTGAGGCAACATACATGTGAGGTTTTTGTGTTGGCGGCGGTCCCCACAAAAGCGGATTTTTCAGCTCAATGCTATGATGTGTTTTTATCCTTTCCCCTGCTTTGATCGTTATTTCCGAAGGTACAAAGGTAGCAACAGGTTTATTTACCCTGCTGCCATCTGCATTCAAAAGGAAAATATGCGTAATTACGTTAATATTGACATCCTCTTTTGAATCGTTATCGATATTGACTTCCAAATCGATGATTGCCGATGAATTCGACACATCCCGAGTCTTTACAACGGTTCCCCATTGTTCTACATGAATCGGATGTGTTTTAACCAACCAAACATTGCGATAAATTCCGCCACCGGGATACCAGCGGGAAGAATTCGGTGGATTATCCAAACGGATTGCCAATTGATTTTCTTCTCCGGGTATGACGTAAGGAGTTAAATCGACACGCCAGGAAGCATACCCGTAAGGCCATCCGCCAACCAAATGGCCGTTCAACCAAACCATGGCATAAGACATTGCCCCTTCCACATCCAAAAACAGGGATTTACCTGCATCGGAAAGCGGAATATCCAGTTTTTTCCGATACCACGCCACACCGGGACTTGGCAGCCGTCCCATACCGCCACCCACTTCAGCATCCCATCCCTCGTAAAAAGGGCCTTTGATTGCCCAATCGTGAGGCAAATTCACGCATTCCCACGAACTATCATCAAAATCCGATCTTACAAAAGCAAAGTCACTGCCCGGATCACCTTGAGGACGAATATATCTTTTTTGTGGATTCTTAATAAAGGCATTACTTGTAGGTAAAATCCACGGTTTGAGTACTTGACGCGCAGCTTCAACTTTTACGGCTTGCGTCGGGCGGGCGTCGGCAGGTTTATCGTCTCTATCGTCTAATACCGTAGGACGAGCATCATATATCAAACTATCGACAATCGAGCCCGACTCATACTTAAAAAATCGCCATCCTTTGTTAAGACATAAGCGCTCCCTTCCTTTGATTTGTGTCTCTGAGTCTGGTTTGAACGAAAATGCAAAAGAAATCAAGCAAACACAACACCCACTCACTATTTGAAAAGTAAGTTTAAAAAAATGACGCCAAAATATTTCGTTACTAGATTTCTTTACTCTTTTAATAATCGACATAATTTTCTTCTAATATTTTTCTCCCAATAACTGCTGAACAGCAGTCGACAGGAAAATATAGTCGGCACAAATTCCTACAGTAACTTCATTTTCTCCCCAAAGAAACGGCCAATCTTCCTTATTTTCCGGAAAATCGGGTTTTAAAATCAATAAACCGGGAACAACACCTCCGGCAATAAAACTGAAATCGGCACGATTGTTTCCATAAGTAATCTTCTTTGAACGCGTTCCTACTGCCGAAACAAAAGAAATATTGGAGTAAGGATGACAGCCAAAAATATAATTAAGACCTTTATAGACATATTCGGAATCCACAATATCCGGAAAGAATTTGTGAGCATAATAGTTCGTCGTCGCCCACCTTATAACGTCACTGTTTCCAGCCCAACCTCTTGCCACAATGGGCACTCCATAAGGATTTTGCTTATTTAAATCATCACAACTCTTTTTATATCTCACAACATAATTCCTTAATTGGTTTCGATAATCTTGATCCATGTATGGATATCCCTGTAAAGCCATCAGTAAACCGGGCATGCCCATCTGGTCGAGTTCTGACCAAATGGTTTCGTTGAATCGTTGTGCATATGAATCATCATCAGTGGTAATAAAGAGTTGAAGAGCAGCAAGTATTTTCATGTTATTCCTGAATTTCTCCAAAAAACGCGAAGTATCCTTTTTTGAATAATGTTCGTTTTCGTTCCAAAGTTTTTCGGCATAAAACAAACACTGATTCGACAACGTATCGTTATACCCTTTCAATACCCTGCTTGCCGCCGATAATGCTGCAGCGGTATAATAATCAAGCGATGGATTTCGGGTTGTGAACGCCCAACGGTCATCCATTGTCCCACTTGATTTTCCATCCGTTTTGTAAGGTTTGAGTGAAGAGTTATAAGGGAGATTGTCCGTTTCGGTTGAAGCATCACCCAGGTGATGATATTGGTGAAGGTTGGGAACAACAATACCCCTGACCGGATGCCCAATATTTTTTACCTGTGCCACAATGTTTAAAGTGCCATGTTCGATTTGTTGCAAAATATCGGGCTTCCCGTCAGGACGATGGATATCCACATAACGGGTTTCGTAATCGATATAAGTCTGATCCCGATCCGGTTTAAATTTTTCCCATGTATCGACAAGGCTCAGCACTGCATTGCAATGCGACCCGGTCTGAATATCGAAATCTCCTGCATCAAACCAGCCACCTACAGTCAATCCGGGAATGCGATCGAAAGGTTTATATTTTGTATCGGTTGTATCACCCATCCAATAACCATCAAAATGTTGATGATGAAGAGGCGCCTGTAAAGCATCATCGAGAAAAGGCACGCCATGCCATACTCTATAAGCTTCATTTACCATCATATGATCCATTTGTACGGGAAACCAAATGTCGGAAGTCGGATGCCATATATGATCATAAACATCAGATGCGATGGGAAAAGTATTCGTTTTTTGGTCACCGTATTGAATGAAGTACAAACCGGGTTCGTTCACCGAACTGAAATCGAATTTGATGTAATTATATCGGAGATATCGACCCCAAGTCTCAATATCCCTGCTGAGTTTTTCGATGATTTGCCCATCTTCTTTAACCTTGAAAAGAGATGCTGTTTTTAAAGGAGCATCGTTTTTGTCCAGTTCGATCACTGCCACTTTTTTCTGTTCAGGAAGATACCCCACTTGTGAGAAACCGATAACCGGCACACGTTTCCACGCAGGAATGGCATGTGGCTCCACATACCATGTTAAAACCTCTCCGGTTTTTTTGTCCGGCAAGAGGCTGCGAACCACAAACCAACCATTCTGTGCCAAAATACGCCCATCAAAAAGCATGACTTCACTTTCGGAGTGTATTTTCACACAACGTTCTGGATCTTCAGGGGCTAAAACAAGTGTTTTCCCTTCAGCAAGCGGTTTTGGAACAATAAATTCGCCTTTTCCTCTGTCTTCGAAGGTTGTGTGTCCGGCAAACTGCGGAATTTTTTCGTTTACGGGATTTAAAACAGTATTGCTCGACGGATATAATGGGAATATACCCGGTTTGCCGTCGGCGAGATACGTTTTTTCGAAATACGAAGCAGGTAAAAACTCAAGATTGAATCCGGCTTTACCTTTTAATTCATCAGGAAGTGGTTTGTCGAGATATACCCGTATGGTTATCCCGTTACCGTCGGGCTCTACTTTTATTCGGGAGTCAAAATCATAAGACTCATATCGTAAAGTAACTTCAATACACGAATTTGATTTGTCTATTTTTCTTTCAACTACTTCAGGAATCAGATCCCATTGCTCCGGTGTGTTTTGAAGCCGTACGGCTCCCCCCGTAGCCGTTCTTACACCATGATGAATGAGCTCGATGCCGGCTGTTTTCTCATCGAAAAACATTCCGTTATATTGATTACTAAAAACCAATACATTAACACCTTGTTTTTCAAAATACTCCAACTCGTTTAATTGCAGTTGCTGACAATACCCATGTACTGAAAATAGAACGGAAACTAGCAGGCACAGGGAAAAACCTTTTAGTGTTTTTTTAAAATGACGGATCGCTTCGTTGGTCAAATGACGGAATACTGAAAACGAAACACAGTGATTTTTTAAACTTATTTTCATTATTCTTTATTTTTTTAGTTGTAAATTATCTTTAATTTTTGCTTAATCTCATGTTGCTCACGGTTAATTCGTTATGTTATTCCGGGTTGTTCTTCTTGGTTCTTTCACTTATCCGAAAATAGTCGAAATCGACATACCCGCCCGTGTTTTGTGTGGCGTAATTAAACAAACCGAAACGGTATCCCATGAAATGAGGAATGGTGTAAGCCATTTTGAGCGACGGACCAATCGGTTTCCACAACTTTTCATCCAAACTGTAGTAGAATGTTGCCGTGTCTACCCTATCTTTGAAATTACATTCGGCTTTAAGATGAATCGTTTGTCCTTCAAACGGAATACGTTCCGTTTCAACAGGAACGCCCGATTCGGCACTTACCATTACGACGAATTTATTCCCATTTTCATATTTCACACCCACTTGTCCGTATTTTTGTTGCAATAGTGCCAGACCGGCAAAGTCTCCCTCTTTCATATTCGACACATCGATGGAAGTGATGCCCGAACACGCGGGACCAAAGGTTCGTTGTGTCAACGTGTTTCTTGCCTGCAAAAAATCGTTGTCGATCCGTCCTGTCCTTAACCGCAGATAGCCGTTGCGTTCGTAGACCGACCAAAGCGTATTGTCCGGGTTGTGATTCCATTGCCATACCAAAGGAAGCGCAGGATCTCCCTTTTGACGAGAAAACTCGTCAGAAGCTACAATGCCCGGTATCAAACCTTTGCTTTCCGGCAAGTCGAGCGTATCGGGAACTTTGCCGTCGATGCCCAACACCGGCCAGCCATTTTCCCATTTTACGGGAACAAGATAAGGAATGCGACCGACAGCACCATAGTCGCGAAAAAGATAGGAAAACCATCTTCCGTCAGGGGTGTCGATGAGACCGCCTTGTGCTATACCTCTGTCCTGCAATCCGATTCTACCCTCATAAGGACCATGAATGTTATCCGCCCTGTGAATAACAACTGTACGCATGCCGCCTTTCGGCCAGGTAATATTGAAAAGATAATATTTACCGTTTATTTTGAACAGCTGGGAACCTTCTGCCCCAAGTCCGATCTCGGAACCGGCCGGGGCACTGGCATTCTCGATCAACACTTTTTCTGTTCCCTTTTTCACTCCCGAAAGATCCGCTTCGAGCTCGGCAATCATCAGTTTCCCGGCTCCCCAAATCATATATATTCGGCCATCGTCGTCAAAAAAGAGGGTATAGTCGTGATAAGCGGGTGTAAAGGAAGTTTCCTTCCAAGTACCTTTTTCGATATCGTTGGTGGTGTAAATATAGGTTTTGTTGGTCGTACCCGAAAAAGTACTGAGGTAATAAACGCCATCATGATAACGAAGACAACTTGCCCATGATCCTCCGCCGTAAGCATTTTTTCCGTTTTCCAGATTCAATGCATCCGCATCGTCCAATATATCGTAAGCATAATTTACGATTTGCCAATTGACCAGATCTTCCGATTTCATGATGGGAACACCCGGACTCATGTGCATGGTGGTGCTGCTCATGTAATAAACGTCACCCACACGAATCATCGACATATCGGGAACATCGGCAAAAATTATCGGATTCCGAGCCAACTGGGCATGAATAAATAGAGCGTTAAATAGAAAATTACAACTTATCAGCGATAAAATAAGATTTCTTTTAAGCATGCTTCTTTTTTTCTTCTTGATTTTACATTAAATTTGTTTTCTATGAATGCCCCCCCGGAAATTATTTTACTTAAATAACAATTGTGCAAATTCGTAAAGACTTCGTCTCCAACTTTGCCATTCGTGAGCAGTATTAGGAGATACGTAAAAGTGAGTATTGAGACCTTCCTTTGCTACTGCATCGGTGATATCCTTTGGGTTTCCACCAAAATTCCTGGCGTTTCTTTTCATCGAATCAAGTTCCCGACTGCCATAACTAACAAACACCAGTTTGACTTTTTCCTTGAATCCGGGTGTGTTTTTCACATCTTCTACACTTATATTGCCACCACTGAAAAGTCCGATATATGCAAATTTGTCCGGATTATTTAATGTTATCAGTCTGGTTTCAAATCCGCCCATCGATAATCCTGCCATAGCACGATTCGGTTGATCACTTAGAGTGCGAAAATTTTTATCGATGTAAGGTATTAACTCATCGACAAGCACTGTTTGAAATGGTTTGATATCGAAATTTCTTAGACCACCGAACTCTATTTCATTTGTCATTCCATAGGTCATTACAATAATGAATGGCTTTGCTTTACTCTCGGCTATCAAATTATCCATAATTAAATGAGCTTTGCCTTGATTGGTCCAACCCGTTTCATCTTCTCCAAAGCCATGTTGCAAATACAATACAGGATATCGCTGGTTCAAATTGTTCTCATAATCTGGTGGCGTATATACAAATGCTCTACGTATAGTATTTGTACTCTCAGAAAAAAATAAAATTTGACGCACCTGACCATGAGGTACATTCTTTAATGCATAGATATCCTGATCATGTGCAGGAACTTCAATGCCACTTCCCCAGCGCACGGCTCCATAAAAATACAGGCTTCCGGGATCGGGAACTGCAGCCCCATCGATCCAGAGTTGGTAATAGTGAAACCCCTCATCCTGAGGATCCGATTCGCCTGTCCAAACACCATTTGTATCCTTGGCAAGATCATACTTCACAGCACTGATATCAAGTTGAACACGTCTTGCCTCAGGAGCTTTAATTTGCACTCTCACTCTGCCTTCGGAATTCACCATCGGATAATCCCTGCCGGGCTGATTGGTTGAAGAAGGTTTAAAATCTTCAACAACTGTCTG
>Ga0116185_1004987_pt1 | contig 10609 bp, 10 predicted proteins | sample AD_JPNNA7_MetaG_FD_89754 | JGI IMG/M metagenome (GOLD analysis project Ga0116185, IMG submission 89754) | Active sludge microbial communities of municipal wastewater-treating anaerobic digesters from Japan - AD_JPNNA7_MetaG | ecosystem: Engineered > Bioreactor > Anaerobic > Digestate | place... | reverse complement strand
CGGGACTCCTTTATCGAAAAGTACTATGAATCCTCAGAATCTCCAGTTCTGACTCAACAGGAGGGTTGAGAGTGAGACTAAACGTCAACCCGAACCGGATGGAGTTAATGAAGCTTAAAAACCGCCTGGCTATGGCCAGGCGTGGTCATAAACTTCTCAAGGACAAACTCGATGCCTTGGTTCAGGATTTTGTGAAAATAATTCGTGAAAACCGCAACCTTCGACAAGAAGTCGAAAAAGAAATCATCAAAGCTTTTGAAGCCCAGAACAAGGCATCACTTATGCTTTCCGAACAAGATAAAGAATTAGTCACCACTATGACTCAACAAAAAGTTGTTCTTGATGTCAGTACCCGTCATATTACTGGGGTAAGAGTTCCCCATTTCGAAGTCCATCTTGAAGGGAATCCCTATGCCTATGGTTTGATCAATACACCAGCGGAATTGGATGAGGCTTTCAGTTCTTTCTTTCGGGTTTTACCGCTTATGATAAGATTAGCCGATGCCGAAAAAACCATCGAGTTATTAGCTGTTGAAATCGAAAAGACCCGTCGACGAGTCAACGCTCTTGAGTATGTTTTGATCCCGAATTTAGAAGAAACCATCAAATATATCAACTTTAAACTCGATGAATTGGCTCGGGGAGCTATCACCAGCATCATGCGAATTAAGCACTAACTATTCTATCCTGAAAATACCATCTTATAAATTCCCCCATTGAGGGGGGATACAGGGGGGGTGTGCCTTTCATCCGTCATCCTGAGCCCTCGCTTTTTGAGAGCGTGAGGATCTCATCCTTTAAAGGCTTTGGAACTGGGGAATCGTGAAACTGAAAAAGATGAGATTCTCATGTCGTCCGGTAAAAACACCGGACTCCTCAGAATGACAAAGTGGATGGTGAAGATTACCACGTCGCATAAGACGTTCCTCGCAATGACGGATTTAGACAGGTATTTTCATCCTCATCTGGTGCTTCGAAAGTAGCATGAGGGTCTATCCCTCTCATAAAAGAGAGGGATAGAATAGTATCGTTATTTTAAAGAGGGGAGGGATTGGTATATGAAGATCGCCATCTTGGCGGATATTCATGGAAATTATGATGCCTTAGAAGCAGTCGCACTTCACCTCAATGATGTCGATAGCCTGGTTGTTCTGGGAGATATTGTCGGATATGGTGCTGAACCAGAACGTTGTGTTCAGTGGGTCATGAAACAAAGAGCCGATACCATTTTAGGAAATCATGACGCTGCTTGTGTTGGAATCCTTCCTATAACCTGGTTTAACTCCTTAGCTGCTAACGCACTTTTTTGGACTAAAAATCAACTCTCCGTTTATAGCCAAAGTTTTTTTCAAAAAATACCCCAAGTAGTCTCCAACTATGTGAATGCACATTGGGTTCATGGTAGTTTAAGAAAACCATTAGAAGAATACATTGATATGGTTGAAAGTGCTCGTGAAATTTTCAATAGTCATGATTTTCAAACTTGTTTTTTTGGCCACACTCATGTTGCTGAAGCTTTTCTCTTCCACGAAGGCAAGGTCTTCAATCCCCCCTTTCCTGAAGGAGGAGAGATTCAACTTCATCCCCAAAAACGCTACTTGATTAATCCGGGAAGCGTCGGTCAACCTCGTGACGGAAATCCCCAAGCCTCTTTTGCTCTCTATGATACCGAAAAAGGTATAGTCAAAATCAATCGAATTCGGTATAATATCCAGCGTGCAGCCGATAAAATTATTACTGCAGGACTTCCAGAGTACCTTTCCATACGATTGTTTTCTGGACGATAAACGAAATATGCGCCCGTAGCTCAATTGGACAGAGCGTCGGCCTCCGGAGCCAAAGGTTGGAGGTTCAAATCCTCTCGGGCGCACCAGTCTTTGTTTTAATACCTTTTTCTTTCCCTTGATAAACCTTTCTGGTTTTTAAATTCGAAAGCTACCGCTTTTTTTATCGATTGTAAAAACTCATTGACTTTGAATGCCAAATCTAAAAATATCCTTATAATTTTTAATAATTTTCTTGTATGTTATTATATACTTAAATAATACTTTATATATAATTATATTTAAATGTATCATTTATTATTAGTTGATTTTCTATATAATAAATCGATGTACATTTTGATATTTTAAACGATTTAAACAATATTTATTTATAAAGGAGGTGCATCTAATTCCTTCAATATTAAAATTAATACAGAGAACTTTTTAATAATTTATTATTGAAAAATTGGGAGGGAAAAAGTAATGAAAAAACTTCTGAGTTTAATTATTATTTTTGGGATATTATCTTTAAGTTTTTGTGCTATTGCACAAGAAGAACCCGTCTATCTTGGTACAGCCATTAGAAGCCTATCAAACCCCTACCATGCGGTTTGGGCTGATGGAGCTACTGCATTTGCTAATTCCTTAGGTTGGAAAGATTATAATGTTATTCAAACCTGTGAAGGTTCTAGTGAAAAACAATTAAATGATATTAAAGCTTTGGTAGCTCGTTCCCAAGGGAATGTGGTTTTCTCGATCGACCCAAACCAATCAACTGATGCGCCTGCTATTGCCAATGAATTAGAAAAAAGTAGTGTTTACTTTATTACCTGGTGGAATAAACCTGATGATGTGTCAGTTGCCGATTACAAATATTGGGTATGCCATATAACCTTTGATAACCGTGCCTCGGGATATAATACAGCCAAAGCAATATTTGATGCTGTTGGTGGCTCAGGAAAAGTTTTCGCTCTTCAAGGATTGTTAGGAAATAGCGCTGCAATTGAACGTTGGGAAGGTTTCGAAAAAGCTCTAACCGAATATCCGGAAATAGAACTAGTCGGTTGGCAAGCTGCTGATTGGGAAAAAGTTAAAGCCTATAATCATGTTTCCAATGCTCTGATAGCAGATCCCGATATAAAAGCAATATGGTGCGCTAATGACTCAATGGCAATTGGAGCCTTAGAAGCTTTGCGTGCTCGTGAATTGGTGGGTAAAGTTCCAGTATCAGGCGTTGATGCTATCCCTGAAATGATTACTGCTATTAAAAATAAAGAAGCTATTGCTACTGTGGCTTCTGATGCTTTTTGGCAAGGAGGAATGGGTTTATCCATACCCTTAGCGGTAAAACAAGGCAAAATTAAAATGGAAGAACTTCCAGAAAATAAAAGAGAATGGATTGCCCAGACAATTTTAATTACCCAAGAAAATATTGATTGGTATATAGAAAACTATGTGGAAGGAACTCCAGAATATAATTGGAATGATTATTGGGGAAAATGGGTAAGGGGTATAAAAGAATAGAGTTATTCAATAAAATAAATTTAGCCCGGTTGATTAAACCGGGCTAAATTTATTAAGGAGGGATAAAAAACTTGGAAGTAAAAATAGCTGAGTCCTCTAATGATAAAAAAAACTGGGTTAGTAAAATTGCAGTAAATCCTTCCCTGTTAGCATTAATTGTTTTAATTATTTTTTTTAGTTTTATAAATCCTCATTTCTTTACCTTATCAAATTTGTTTAATATTTTAGATTTAGCCTCTTTACTTATAATTACTTCTTTGTCTTTGGCTCTTGTTCTTATGATGGGGAGCATTGACCTTTCAGTAGAGGGCGTAGTAGGTTTATGTGGCGTAATTGCCAGCTTATTAGTAAAGAATTTTTCTAATTCAAATAACTTTGGTTTTTTTACATTAGCAATTTGTGGAGCCGTTGGAGCTAGTTTTGGCTTTTTGAGTGGTTTTATTCTTTCCCGTCTCAAAATACCCTCATTTATGGTCACTTTAGGTATTGGATATATAACCACAGGTTTTGGAGTTCTTATTACTCGTGGTAATCCGGTAGTGATTATTGACTGGACTTTTCGTCAGTTAAGCATTGGAAAATTAGGTTTTTTACCTTTTCCCTTTATTTTGGCACTATTTTTATTCTTTGTTATATGGTTTTTAAACGAAAGGACTACTTTTGGAAGGTACATTTTAGCCATGGGTGGAGATGAAATTATTGTCCAAGACCTTGGTATTCCAACTTCTAAGATTAAAACCCAAGTATTTCTGATTGGTGGCTTTCTCTATGGAATAGTTGGAGCTTTATTGACTGCCCGTTTAGGTTCTGGAGATATTACAGCCCCTTTAGGCTTCACCTTTGATTCTATTGGGTCATGTGTTTTAGGAGGTATTGCAATAACTGGAGGAGTAGGTAATATTCCTCGTGCTCTCATCGGAGTATTTATACTAACAATTTTACGTAATGGTATGGTTTTAATGAGCGTAAGTCCCTATGTCCAACAAGGGATTATCGGAGTTATATTAATTACTACAGTTGCTTTAACAATTGATCGTAAAAAAATAAAAATTATGAAATAACACGGCTTTTTTAACCGGACCTTTGGGAGGTTAATTTCTATGAAGCCAGTTTTGATAATGGAAAATATTTCAAAGACTTTTCCGGGAGTTCGTGCCTTGGAAGGAATAAATTTTGAGATCTTTCCAAATGAAATTGTTGGCTTAGTTGGAGAAAATGGAGCGGGTAAAAGTACATTAATGAAAATTTTAGCTGGTGTTTATCAATGCGACCAAGGTGAGATTACTCTTCGAGACCAAAAAGTCCAAGTTAAAAATCCCCAAGAAGCAAGAACGCTGGGAATAGGAATGGTTTTTCAAGAACAAGCTGTTTTGTCGAACATGATGGTTTATGAAAACATCTTTTTGGGCCGAGAAAAAATTTTTACATATAACGGTTTATTAAACCGAAGAACAATGTTAAAGGAAGCAAAAAAAATTCTGCAAGAAATTGGTATTGATCTATCTCTCCAAGCCTACTTGCATGAGCTTAATTTTATGGAACGTCAAATGATAGAAATTGCCCGAAATATCTGGCTAGCTCGGCAAATTCAGGTTGAAAATCCTATTATTATTCTTGATGAACCCACAACCGTTTTAGAAGAGGAAGAAATTAAAAGGCTATTCGCTAAATTAAGAGAGTTAAAGAGAAAGGTATCTTTTATCTATATTTCTCATCGTTTAAAGGAAATTGTTGAATTATGTGATAGGGTTTATGTCCTTAAGGACGGCAAAAATGCTGGATGTTTTTTAAAAAATGATGTCACTGAAGAACTTTTACGTTCAAAAATGGTTGGTCGAGAATTACAAGAAGAATATTACTTGGTCTCAAAACAAAGAAAACCGACTGATAAAGTTGTTTTAGAAATCCGGGATTGTACAAAAACCGGCTCTTTTTATAATATTTCTTTTAAATTGCTTCAAGGAGAAATACTTAGCATCTGTGGAACTGTTGGTTCTGGAAAGGAAGAGCTTTGTAAGGCTCTATATGGTGAAACCAAACTTACCTCTGGGACAATTCTAATTGAAGGAAAACCAGAAAGTATAAATTTACCTTCTCAAGCATTTTCTTTAGGTATTGGTTATATTTCTGAAGATAGAAGAAACGAGGGTTTAGTGCTACATCTTCCTGTATTTGAAAACATTACCTTACCTATTATTCATCGTCTTAAAAAAGGATTTCTTATTAAAAGAGAAGAACAATTTAAACTCACAAGAGAAATGATGGCAAAACTTCAAATTAAAGCTCCTTCTCCATTAGTTTTGTGCTTTAACTTAAGCGGAGGTAATCAGCAAAAGGTTGTTATTGCAAAATGGTTACTTTCCAATGTTAAAGTGCTCATCATGTCCCACCCAACCCGTGGAGTAGATGTTGGGGCGAAACATGAAATTTATGGCCTGATTAGAGAATTAGCTGAAAACGGAATGGCAATGATTATTATGGGAGATAGTTTTGAAGAAGATATTGGTTTAGCTAACCGGATTATAGTTATGAAAGATGGAAAAATTAGTGGTATCTTGGATGCTAATATTTCTAAACCTACTCCTTCAGATCTCATTCAATATGTAGTTTAAATTAATTTATGTATTGATATCAATATAAGGGGGATAAAAGTGGATAAAGGAAGATTGTTAGCTTTGAGTGTGGTTATTGTACTTTTTTTTGCTTTAGCCATCTCCAATCCAGGAGCTTTTCTTTCTGGTTATAATATCGGAACACTTTTAGATTATGCAGCCACTTATTTTATAGCAGCTATAGGTTTGACTTTTGTGATTATGGTTGGAAGCATAGATTTATCAATAGGTGGAATGCTTTCTCTGCTAACAGTCATATTTGTTTTAACTCTCAATTCTTTTGGATTCTTAGCCTATATCATCACAATTAGCTTAGGTTTTCTCTTGGGAACAATCAATGGCTTAGTTTTTACCAGGCTTAAAATCCCTTCTTTTATAGGAACCTTTGGTGCTTCAGGTGTATTTGCCAGCTTAGCTTTAATTATATCGGGAGGGCGTCCAATTGGTTTGCGTTCTCAAGCTTTTTCACTTCTTAGCCCACTGACTTTTGAAATTGGAATTATAAAAGGATCCCATATTTTAGCTTTTATTCTTTTTGGAATTTTTTTCTTAATTCAAAATTCAACTCCTTTTGGAAAATATGTTGCAGCTATTGGTAACTCTGAAAGAGCAACTTTGCTCAGTGGTATAAATGTAGATAGGAATAAGATTTTTTGTTTTGCCTTATCCGGTCTTTCAGCTGCTTTAGCTTCTATAGTATTAGTATCTCGAATGTTAAGCGGAGACCCAACTATCGGAACCCCGTATCAGCTTCAAATAATTGCTACTGTGGTAGTGGGAGGAACCGCTCTAACTGGTGGGGTAGGGGGTATCTTTAACACCTTGCTTGGAACTTTAATTATTACTTTGGTGGGAAATGGTTTATATGTAATAGGTATCGATGTTTATTATCAAATGATAATAACTGGTATCATTACAATGGTGGCGGTTATTTTAACTTTGGATCGAACTAAGATAAAAATTGTGAAATAATTCTATAACTAGAGAAATGAATTTTTGTTAAAATCTTAAAAAAGGGGCTAAAATCACTTAAAAATGAGTTCTTCAGTTAGTTTATTTTAAGCTATCCTTATTTATAATATATTTCTAAAATAAATAAAAAAGCCACGGATTCTAACGAACTTTGTACCTTCTTCCCGCTAAGGTGCTTAATGGCCACTCGTTCATCCTTAGCGTTTCAGGATAGAACTGCCATCTTTCTTCTCAGAAAGACTTCGAATCTCTTTCCTTCAGGATAAAAGATTCTTTTTTTCCATCCTCCGGTATTCAGTACCTCAGAATCCGTGGTAAAAATCATGTTATCAACTCTTTGGTATAATGTCAAATAAAAAGTAAGATTAAAAAAGGTCTGGTTAAGCGATTTTCAATTGAGTGTTTGTGATTATTTCCTTAAGTTGAGCTAATTATTTAGTTAATAAAAATTTTAAAATTTTAAAAAATCACCTTATCCTTTCGATTTTTATCTAGTAAATCTATGGGTGTGATTCTCAATCAAGTTTTTAATAAAGATATATTTTACATAATGGCGGTTTATTACGCTCAATAAATGTAGCGACATACCATGATAGTATTGTCTAACCCTGGATTTTCATTGCTATTTGGTGTCATATTATGGCAGGAAGGCTATCCAATTGTTGAATTAAAATTAGCGTATTGACGATTGGATGATTTAAAATTTAAGTTAATCAAATAGGAGGATTATTAATGGGATGGGTAGAAGAGAAACTAAAGTAAGATATGAATTAGATAGTGGAGGTATTAAAGAATTATCATTTGAAGAAATTAAAGCTATCCTCAGAGGAGCTGAGGATCTTATTTCAGTTGGTGGAAGAAATCTTTTGGCAAAAATACTGAAAGGATCAAAAGATAAAATTGTTTTAAGCCACCAATTAGAAAATAGCCCAGTTTATGGTTTTTACAATGATTTAACTTTACAAGAAATACTATACCGTATTGATTGGGTTATTGAAAACCATTACTTAAATATTTATTATAATGGGCGGCTTCCAGTCCTGGTTTATTCAGATAAGGGATGGGAAATTGAAAGAGAAACCTATGCCGAAGAGCTTCTTCATAAGCTAAAATCGCTTTTAGGAACCGGAGATTATAGCTTCGTAAAAGAATTAAAAGATAGAAATCGTGGAATGATTTTGCTTTTAGTTGACAAGATCATGCAGACTCATAATAAAAAGTTTATTCCGCTTCTTTATGCTTGGAAAGAAAATGAGTACAAAAAAGTCCGATCTGCAATTCAAAATGCAATTAATTATTTATCAAATAAATAGCTCGACTCATTATCTAATGATTTGAAACCATATCTCTATTGTATTTGCCAAACGTGGATGACGGGTTTGGCTTCATCGGCAAACAACTCGAGAACATAAAGGAGACCATTGGCTCGATCGTAAGCAATATCACCAAGGCGATAACGACGCTGGACTCCTGTCCCTAACATTTCCAGTTCGATTCCTATTGGATTGAGGAAGAGATGATCATCAATATCCAGGAATGTATAAGGTTGAGGCTGGTAAGATTCAAGTTCTCCAGTAGCAACCTTTATTAAATCCATTGGATCATAAAGAATAAAACGGGCATTGAAACGTGAACTCCACCATCCTCGATTAGAAGTAGGATTGGAACATACTGCCGAACGCTCATCGGGGTAGGGAGTTCCATCAGCCAATCGGCAAAGAGTAAACTGACCGATAAACTCTTTTTCTACACAAGCGTATTCCGGCCCATCAGGATGGAGATAACCATACCAATAAAGATCACCGCTGGATTTGGTCCCTGCAAAAAGAACTGCGTTTTTCCCTGATGGAGTTGTAATCCAAGCCCCACCTGTCCATTCATCACCATGTTGATAATCATTTAAACACCGAGTGATATTGGGGGTGTTTAATGAACTCTCATAAAGCAACAATACTTTTTCCTCCAATCGTGAACCAGATTCAGCTGGTGTTCCATGGTCATCAATCCAAGGGCAATAAGCAAATAAGCAAGGTCCCATGCCTGACCATCCCCATCTCGGAAGCGCCCGGTAGCAAGCGGGAATCCTCCCAAATAGGGCTCAGCCCACTCAAGTGGAATCTCAAAAAGATAATCATTGGTGCTGTAAAATGATTGATTCCCAATATACCAGGAACCTTGCGTATTCGGTGATGACAAATCAGTGGCAAACCAAGCCTGAGAGGGGACCATAAAAGCCGAATCTTCTTGAAAATGCTGGCCCCAGGTAATATGGATAATTGGGCCAGTCGCTGGATTATCAAGATATTGCATACCAACTCGAGGTATTTCGTCCAAATTGAAAAAATAACCAGCATCAATATTCGAAAAAGGCTGGAGAAACTCAGCCTGGTTGAGATCAGAAACCAACCGAGACTTTTTTGGCACCGGGATGGTGATTTCAGCAATTTTATTCCCCTCGGGTAATTCTCCATAAGGTATTCGATTATGGCCCATGACAAATAAAGATCCTGGGAAGCCATCACTCGGACCATTGGGATCACCAGATGGATTGAAAGTCATTGCTTCTCCACCATAGGCAAAGGTGTTTGGTCTGTCGCCATCATCGGGAAGACGGAAAGCACCCAAATAGGTAAAGTCTTCTGGACGTAATGCTGCTGATGTGGTTCGACTGCTGGATGTTTCAACCAACTGGGAATCCTCTTGATTCACTTGTGTTGGTTTTTCTAATGCTTCTCCTGGAACACAATAGCCCGCTATTATCCAAATAGATATAAACAAATAAACCAAAACTACCATTCTTTTCATTTGGTTCACATCCTTTAGCAAATCCAAATTTTAATTTTTTATTAAAAGCGATCGGAAAGAAACCAAATTTTTAAAGTTGCTCAATTTAAACAATTAGGGAAATTTAGATTTCCATAACAACCATTGACTTAACTATTAAGAAAAACCGCGTAACCTGGAGGTAAACCCAGTGAACAGAGACTTCCAACCAAGTGAAACAAATGCGATTCACAGTGACAGTCTGAGGAACCGAATTTGTGGACGGGTAAAGTTATTCCCGGTTGGCAGGTTAAATATCTTGCCAAACCACATTCATCATTTACATCATAAGTAATAATTGTCTCCAATATTGCATACTGAAGAAGATAATCAACGTGCCAGTGAAGAGTTTTATTTTTTCTTTGATGTCTTTTTAAGCGGGCTTCGAGATTTTTCTTGGCTCTTCCCACATAAAGATATTGACCAGCAGGAAATGAAAATTGACCGAGTTTGCCTACCGATATATTGATCATCTTCGGTAATTTTAAAAAGAGCAGATAGGTGCTCATGGTCTTATCTTTTGGTAGATGTTTTAGATATTATATATCTATCCTGAAAATACCAAATTTGTTGAAAAAAGAATAAGCAAAAGAGATAAAGGTACATCCCCCTAATTCTTCTCAATGGGGGAATAAATTTAACAATTCCCCTCCTTGGAGGGGTGCCGTTTTACGGCGGGGAGGGTGCTTTTTAATTCGTCATCCTGAGGCTTCGCTTTATGAAGCCGTGAGGATCTCCTCTTTCAAAATTATTCTCCATTTGGCTAAGGGGAGATGCTTTTTTTATAAGTTTCTCACTACCAAAGTTCATCAATTTTTATTTTTTTTATTCGGTTCACGATTCACTGCCCACGACTCACTGTTTTTAGGAATGAGATTGCCACGTCGCATAGGACGCTCCTCGCAATGACGGATT
>Ga0116185_1004978_pt1 | contig 10622 bp, 10 predicted proteins | sample AD_JPNNA7_MetaG_FD_89754 | JGI IMG/M metagenome (GOLD analysis project Ga0116185, IMG submission 89754) | Active sludge microbial communities of municipal wastewater-treating anaerobic digesters from Japan - AD_JPNNA7_MetaG | ecosystem: Engineered > Bioreactor > Anaerobic > Digestate | place... | reverse complement strand
TCGGTGTATTTCAATGGGTTGTTCATGAAATAGGAATACCTGTTAAAGTTTTGAGTGCTGGAAGCATTCTGTACAAATGGGTCTGGACTTAACATACGAGCGGTGAGAGGGTCGTAAAGTCGTCCATTCATATTTATTAAATTCACCCTGTCTAAGTGTTCGTGCGAGGTGTAACCACGGGTGGTTAATAATAAATCGCCGGGGATACTTACATTCGCATTCCAGGTGTCAACGGTTCTCCTCTTCCCCCACGCATTATAACTGTACTCTTGTTCCATTGTTCCTGCTTCATTATATAATCCCATTATAGAACCTAAATGTAGTTTTGTTTTTTCTACTAACATGATTAACAAAAATAACATTTATTTTGAAATCTTGTTTTTGGGCGCATTAATTTGACTATTCTGCACTCGTTGAAAACGAGCGCAAACGACTACGTTAATGTGCGCCATCAAGGGGGTAGAATTAAAATTAAAATTATATGTTTGAGTATATGTTTTTCCGACTGAATTCATTACTCAAATATACATTTTTTTGAAAAATCAAAGCTGTCAGCGAATTTCTTTTTTTTTATACTTAAATTATTCTTATTCTAAATTAAATATCTTTATTATATCCTTATTTAATGGTTCATTTAATGGTTTGTTTGATTTAACAATAATTACAAAAAAACGTTGATTATGTTTATATATTAAAAACAAAATAGGCGTTCTTCCATCAATATAATTTATTAGAACTAAGTGTTTCCCTTTTTCATTACTAAATGATATTTTATTTATTTTACCATAAAACCCTTTATATTTTGTTGTTTCAAAACAACTATCTATTTCCGAGTATTTATCTACATTAAAAATTATTTTATTATTAAAAAACGGACCGAATTCAACAGTAGTTTCTGGACTAAAACCACTATCTAATGTTTCGCCTCTTCGTAATTTAATATTATCTAAATCTATATTTTTGTTAATTGGTATTTTATTTAATTCTATTGGATTTAAATCTTTAAATTCCCAAATGGTAATATTATAAAAAAAATGCTCTGAATATTTAATATATTTATAATCATAGATAACATCTTTTTTTCTAGTACAACTTCTAGAGAAAGTATCTATATCCGTTTTAATTGAATCTTTAAATAACCAAAAATACTCTTTATTAAATTGCATATCAATATCATATTGGTAAACTGCTACATAAAAAATAAAACGAGCAAAATAAACAATTACTATTGCTATTATACCTGAAATTATAATTTTAAAAATTTTGTTCATGTTTTTAAATTTTAAAGACCTATTAAAGCATATTTAATAATTCTTAATTCCGGGAAAGCTGTCATTAATCCCCATTGAATTGCAATACAAGCAGCTTGAGCAGCGTCATTTGCTAAACTTTTATCTATGGTAAAATCAAGGCCATAAGAAGTATTATCTGTTATTTGACTTGAAATACTAACAAGGTAGTTTTTCCCATCAAAAGAAACACCCGAAGATACAGTTACATTATTTTTTATTCCAACCATAGTGCCATCTGCTGTTGTTGTAAACTCCAGTATACCTTTATAGTGATTTACAACTGCCAATTTTGCTTTGGTTTCAAAATCAAAAATTATTTCTTGTTTACCTAAGGGGTTTTTGATTATTTTCTTGCTACTACCCTGAATTTTTATTTTTGGATCCGCATATAAATCATATGTTATTTGAAGTGAAACTTTGTCTTCTTCTGATAACAATGCATCATAATAATCGCCAGTAGGATCATAATGATATTTTCTAAACGGTTTTGCTTTTATTTCAACCGGTTTAAGATTTACAGTTTTTCCAGGGTCTTCACCTAAATAAGAACTTAACCAACCTATACGATTTTTAATTACACTTGATATACCATCAAAATCGCCACCTGAAATAAATGCATTATTAGATTGGTCTATCAACTCCGGATCTATTTCTACCCAAGTAAGATCAGCTAAATAGTAATACCCACTCGGATCGGTGTATTTCAATGGGTTGTTCATGAAATAGGAATACCTGTTAAAGTTTTGAGTGCTGGAAGCATTCTGTACAAATGGGTCTGGACTTAACATACGAGCGGTGAGACCCAATTCTACCGAAGAAGTAGAATTTAAATTATATGCTTGAGTATATGTTTTCCCGGCTGAATTCATTACTCAAATATACATTTTTATTGAAAAAATAATGATTTTTTATTTGTTTTTACTTTTTGTCATGATACAAAAAGTAACAAAAAAATCTAGAAAATCCGAAGCTTCTTCCCACTCTGTTAAATTTGCTGAATTCTAACAAAATAAGTAAACTATTTTGTAAGAATTCTACGCAATTTAACATTCACAGCCAGCCCCGTCCTCGCCGGATTTTCAGGCTTGCGCGCATTTGTCGTATATTTGGCATTTTTATTTTACGAGATGTTATACTTTTTTTTATTTTATGTTTGGTTTTTAGTAAAAAAAGTGTTTGTTTTGGCAGTGTTAGTAAGGGAATCAAGGCTGTCAGAAAATTTCTTCAAAACTACGGTTCTGTTTTCTCCCCGAAACCGAAACTCCTCATTTCAGAAAATTTGAATTCTTATACCAATTGTTAATTTAAAATAGTCCAACGGATATTTTAAATTTTACAATGGTAATGCCGATGACATATATGTTATAGTTCAATTTATTGGACTATTACATATATGCAATCTGTATTATTTGGCGCATTAATCAACTTTTTGCACTCGTTACGCTTCGCTAAACGAGCGCTAACGGCTACGTTAATGCGCGCCATCTAGGTTTTTTGTTGCTTAGGATGTACTTGTTTATTTATTTAATAATTAATTTTATCTTGTTTGATATTAACACCCCTTTATAGATTAAATTATCAGAAGGTTTATTAATATCGCAGACATTTACTGATGGTGGTTTTAAATCAACACTTCCATTAAAGCAGTATACCAATGTTAAATAATATTCTCCTTTATCTAAATTATAAAATTTATTTATAATCGGATAAATTTTCATATTTAAAATGCTGTCACCTTTATCAAAATGAATTTTACCAATTATATAATCATTACTGATATTCTTACCTTTTACATCTACTTTTTTTATTTTTATTTTTTTTTCATCTAAAATATAAGTATAATCAGTAATACTTTTTAATTCATCTTTACTGTTTTTATATGATATAAAAATTGGATTTTTTGCAGGTATTACCATTCCTGAATTATTCTCAATGAAATATAAAATACCTAGAGAATATTTATTATAATCATTCAAATGTTTTCTGTCAAAAAACATAAAATCAGGCTGAACTACTTTATGAAAACGATAAAAATATATTGAGTTAGAATCCAAAGTAGTTCTTTTAATAGAGATATTTAAACTTATTACATTTATATTTTTTGCTCTTTTTCTAACTTTAATTATATCCTTCCATTTCTTTTCAACAATTGTATCATTAACTACCAAATTATATTGAATAGCCTTATTTTGAATTTGACAAAAAGCACTATTATCAAAGAAAATAAATATAAAAACTAACTTTATTAATCTTATTTTCATAATGTGACAATTATTACTTTTATTTCGATCTCGTTTCAGCCTATCGGCTGATAAATTAACGCTTCTGCTTGCTATGCCAAAAGGCAAGGTAGGTGCTTTTTCCATTTTACAATTAATAATTCTACTAACATTTAAACAAAAATAACATTTTTTTTAAATAGCGTATTATTTTGTTTATTTGGCAAACAACTTATATAGAAAAGAGAACATTTCGAAAATAAGTCTTAAAAAAAAAGTCCCTGTTTCCAAGGACTTTTAAAATGTTGTTTATTTTATTAACGATATTTTTCGAGTAAATGTTTCTGTAGGTGATTTAAAATGTACTATATATATTCCTGCATCTTCGCTAGAGATATCAATATTCATTGTATTTGATATTTCATTAGCAGAAATCTTTTTAACACATTTTCCTGTTATATTATATACTTCAATACTAATTTCATTTATATTTTTTTCGGTAAAATTAACAGTGAATATGTCATTTGATGGGTTTGGATATATTTGCACCATTTTATCATTTTGATAATCATTTACACCAACCATTGTTTTAGTCCCTCTTACCGCTTGCTTAACGTTTTTATTTGAATTATCCTGAATAAATCCGACTACGTTAACTTCTGTTTTTTTATAAATATTGGTAGGTAATTTTTGTTTAAATGTATAGGTCTGTGTTTGACCGTTTGTCCATGATGTAGGCAAAGTAGTTCCGGTTGCACTTGGAACCATTACTCTGCATATATTTCTGAATACTTTTTCTCCATTTGTACCCGGAGCTGTAGTAAATGTAATTGTTTCTTCAACTAATGCTAATTGTAATACGGGCGTTGTCATGGTAGTAGCAGCTGTTGCTGTAATGGTACAAGTAATATTAATAGAGTCTTGAGCAGAATTAAAATACCATAAAAGGTTCATGGTAAAGTTGGATGCTATAGCATATTCATTATTAATAACTGTTTGACTCCAATAAGTAATATAACCTGGATATTGAGTTCCATCTCCTAATCCGGAAGTACTTCCGTCTTTATATGATTTTGGAAGAAAATTAACGCTATAATAGGAACTTCGTGTTTTTCCATCAGGAATTTCCATAACATCTTTATCTTGATATGTAACAGCAACTACTTTAGTTTTGTTCGCATCTAATAATGTATTGTAAGTGGGGTTAGCACTCGCACAGGTAGCTCACCATGCACCGGAAAATTCTTCAGCAAGTACCAATCGTTGTGCACGTTCTTGTGCTACTAGCTGTAGCGTGAAAAACGTTAGCATAAATAAAGTGTAATAAAGTTTTTTCATAATATTTTTTTTAGTTTTTAAAAATAGGGTATTAACTTATACAAATATAAAGATTTATTTATATTAATAAAAAAAATAATTTTAATAAAATGGAATTAAGAATTAATTAACCCTTCTTATTATTTCGCCCCATTCCATTCGTCTAAAAACTCTTCTAAAAAGCCTTCCATCACTTTATGACGGTGTGTTGCCATTGTTTTAGCCGTTACCGTATTCATTCTATCTTTTAACAATAATAGCTTTTCGTAGAAATGATTCAACGTAGGACTGTTACTTTTCTTATATTCCTCAAAAGAGGCATGCATTATCGGTTTTATATCGGGATTGTAAAGCGCTCTGCCTTTATTTCCGCCATACGAAAAAGAACGGGCTATGCCAATAGCACCCATGGCATCTAATCGGTCGGCATCTTGTACTATCATCCCTTCTATACTTCTCATAGGGTAAGTAACGCCGGCACCTTTAAACGAAACATCTTTTATAATTCCGCAAACATGCTCAATAATTTCGGATTCAACAGCTTGTTTTTGTAACCATATTCGGGCTATCTCGGGACCGGTATCTTCGTTTCCATTGGTAAATTTCCAATCGGCAATATCATGTAGTAAAGCACCCAGTTCAACAATAAAGCGATCGCAGTTTTCTTGTTGAGAAATGTGTATCGCATTATTCCATACGCGGTAAACATGATGCCAGTCGTGAGCAGCATCCATCCCCGCAAGTTTGTCTTTAACAAATTCGGCTGTTAGCGTTATTATTTCTTGTTTTAACATGCTTACCTCATAAAAGTAAACAACATAGCACCAATTATAAGCAAAATATATAACGAAATAACGGTAATGGTCATAATTCCTAGAAACTTAAAATGAAAGTGTAAAAACTTAAACCCTTCGGTTAGCCGTTCTTGATTGTTGTTTAATACCCCTTCTTGCATATTTATAGAAGATTTATATAAGTAGAATACAGGGAAAAAATAAACTCCGGCAAGAAGAAAATAAATTCCGGCTAACATCCCGGTAGGTAATGCAATAGCAGTATTTCCGGTATTTAATCCTCCTATTGCTGTCATACCAATTGCAAATAGAATCAAAAAGCCGATACCTACAAATCCCATAATAGACAAGAGCCTAGTCCATTTGGCTGTTTGATGAATATAATATTTGTCGAAATCGCTTAATGTAATAGGTTGTGTAGTGCTGTTTTCTAAATTGTTGGTTTCCATATAAGGTTGTTTATTAGTTTTATTTATGGATACAAATTTATTAAAAATTACAAAATGGTTAACGTGCGTACTAGAATATAATTAACTAACTCATTCCTAACTCACGGATAATTGATCGATTAGAATGCCATGTTTTTTAATCAAAGTGAAGAATGGCCTTTAGGAAATTTTGTAACAAAACAAGGTTCTGTTTTATGCTGGAGGACTTGCGCTAAGAAAACGCAATATAATAATTCAATTTTTCTGAAATGAAGAGTTTCGGTTTCGGGGGAAAAACAGAACCGTTGTTTTGAAGAAATTTCCTGACAGCCTTTTTCCCTTCCAATCACAGCAAGGAAACTCAATCGCTTTATTTACTAAAAGCAAAACATAAAATTTAAAAAGTTTAACATCTCGTAAAATAAAAATGCCAAATATTCTATGAGTGTGCGCGAAAGCCAGACGAATCGGCGAGGTCAGGGAAAGCGTGAATAAAATTTTAATTAGAATTTAAGCAAAGCAGCCCGCTAATTAAGGTGGGCTGTTACTTTGCTAATAAATTCTTTTAAAATTTTAGAGAGCGCTGAAGCTTCGATTCGTCTTGATTTTTTTGTTACTTTTTGTATCAAGACAAAAAGTAAATAAGAAAAAGCGTTGTGTGTCGAAGGCTGAACGGGTTTAGTGGAGCGTTTAAAAAAAAATTATACAATTAATTTTCCTACGAGCGGTCCCACTTCGAGACGCCCTCCTTCGTCGGGCTCCTCAGTGTGACACACAATGAAAAGCACTTATTAACTTGTTCTCTGTAAACTTCCGTGACTTCTCTGTGAACTCATCCCTAACTCACGAATAATTTATTGATTAGAATACACTATTTTTGCATAAATTTCTTAGAATTTTGATTTTTCGGCTTTACTGTCCTTTTTTAGTTCGATAATTATTCCTAATAAATGAACTACTGACAATTGGTATAAGGTATTAATAACATTCGTTTAATTATTATACCAATTGTAAATTTAAAATATTCCAACGGATATTTTAAATTTTTAATGGTTATGCCGATGACATATATGTTATGGTTCATTTACATTTATGCTTTCGGAATAAATTCCGCATTTAGTTTTAGAAAAAGCTAAATGCGGAGAATAAAATGAAGATTATATTAGTTAAGATTATTTAAACATATTAAATAAGAAGTACATTACATAACCTATAATAGCAGATATAGGAATTGTTAATATCCAAGCCCAGAAAATCTTTCCTGTAACACCCCATTTAACAGCAGAAACGCCTTTTCTTGCGCCAACCCCTATAATCGCACCGGTAATGGTATGGGTAGTACTAACAGGAATACCAAACAAGGTAGCTCCGAACAATGTAAGAGAGCCGGCTGTTTCGGCACAAAATCCTTCGAATGGCTTTAAATCGGTAATTTTTTGTCCCATGGTTTTTATAATTCTCCATCCACCAAAGAGAGTTCCTAATCCCATGGCGGCATGACAAGTTAAAACAATCCATAAAGAAATAGGGTCGCTTTTAGTAGCTTGTCCGCTTACAATTAATGCAACCCAAATTATTCCCATCGATTTTTGTGCATCGTTACCACCATGTCCTAAACTAAAAGCAGCAGCCGATAACAGCTGCAGTTTGCGGAAATGTTTGTCGGCCGTGGAAGGGGAGGTGTTTCTTGAAATAAAGATAACAATAGCCGAAATTAAAAAGGAAACAATAAATCCTAAAACAGGAGCAATAATGATAAAAATGGCTATTTTAAAAATACCAGCAAAAACAATAGCGTTTATTCCCGAACAAGCAAATGCGGCACCTGCCAAGCCTCCAACAAGTGTATGCGAAGAACTCGATGGAATACCCCACCACCATGTTAAAAGATTCCAGATAATTGCGGCCGATATAGCTGCAGCAATGGTAGCTAAATTAATAACATCGGGGTTTACAATACCTTTTCCAATGGTGGTTGCAACAGTAAGCGGGAATATTAAAAAAGCAATAAAGTTGAAAAATGCAGCCCACCAGACTGCTGCTAATGGCGATAATACTTTGGTAGAGACAATAGTCGCTATTGAATTAGCACAATCGTGAAAACCATTAATAAAATCGAAGATTATGACTAAGATAATTACAATAATTAAAAATTCCATAGTGTAAATATTAGGATATGAAGTAAAAGTTATTACGCATTTTTAATAAGGATCGTTTTAATAACATCTGCTGTATCTTCAGCACGGTCGGTGGCTCTTTCGAGGGCTTCTAATATTTCTTTCTTCTTCATTAACTCAATGGCATCGGTTTCTTTTTCAAATAATTTAGAAAGGGCATTATGATATATAAGATCGGCCTTATTTTCCAATTCATTAATTTTAATACAAGCATCAATACATAAATTGGCATGTTTCATATTTTTTAAGCCTTTCATTATTTCATGTATTTCTTTTGCTGCTTCTAAAATAATTTCGGCTAACATCTTAAATTCCTCCATCGATGATTTCGGCTTGTAAAGTCTTATTTTTTGAGAAGCACTGTCAATATAGTCTACGATATCATCAACAGAAGAAGCTAGGTCTTGAATATCGTCGCGATCGAAAGGGGTTATAAATGTTTTATTTAAACTATCGAATACTTCGTGTGTTATTCCATCGCCAATGGTTTCGTATTCTTTAATCTTAACAATAATATTTTCTTGTTCGTAAAAGTCGGAAGCCGACATGAGTTTTTTTAATAATTCAGCTGTTTGAATTAAGTTTTCTGAGGCTCTTTCGAACAAAATATAGAATTCTTTTTGTCTAGGTACCAGTACTTCGAAGATTTTTTTTATGTCCATGGTGATATTTAGTTAAAAATTATTTTAATCCTAATTATTTTTATTTATTATTTTCGACAAAAATTGTTATTTAATGTTAAGTAAATGTTAAGTGAATAATAATTTTAAATTAATAAATTTATAACGTAAATATTTAAAAGCTTAAAAAACATTATTTATTATTGTTAACATTCGTAATACCTTATTTAGAGTTAATTATTACGAAACATTAAAAAAAATGATTATAGACTATTATATACTACATGTTTGACTTAGATTTTGGGTTATCATTTCTTTTAATTATCTGTTTGCTTTGTGCATGCGGTTTCGAATTTATAAACGGCTTTCACGATACAGCAAACGCTGTAGCTACGGTTATCTACACACATTCGTTGAAACCCAGGATTGCTGTTATATGGTCGGGTATATGGAATTTTATTGGAGTCTATTTTGGCGGTATCGCTGTAGCCATGGGAATTGTTAACCTTTTACCGGTAGAAGCATTGGTTGATGCGAATATGTCGCATGGAATTGCCATGATAATGGCTTTAATATTTACTGCTATTATTTGGAATTTAGGAACCTGGTATTTCGGCATTCCGGTTTCCAGCTCTCATACATTAATAGGTTCCATATTCGGAGTAGGATTAGCGTATATGTTTTTGCCGGGAAGTACCGGTGTTGCCTTAAACTGGCATAAGGTGGAAGAAGTCGGAATTTCCTTACTCGTTTCTCCCTTTTTTGGTTTTTTTGTTGCCATGTTGTTAATGATTGTGCTTAAAAAAATTGTAAAAAATAAAACCATTTTTAAAAAACCTCCCACCTCAAAAGCTCCTCCTTTTTGGATTCGCTCTATTATGGTTCTTTCCTGTACGGCAGTGAGTTTTTCTCATGGCTCTAACGACGGACAAAAAGGGGTAGGCTTAGTCATGATGATATTGATTGGTATTGTTCCAGGTTATTTTGCTTTAGATGCAAGTAAAAACCCTGCTGCCTTGTATTCGAATTTAAATGTTATAGAAAATACATTGTCTAACATAGATACCTTAAGCTTAAATAAGGAACAAGCGGTTAATTATGTTGTATTACAAACCAAAATTGACACATTACAACAAATTTTACAAAATAAACAGGCATTTAATCAAATCCCTAAAGAAATTCATTTCGAAATAAGAAGAGATATCCTCTTAATTTCTAAAAGTACCGAAAAGTTTATTACTTCTATAAACGATAATAATCAGATTCTTACTGAAGAAAAGATAAAACAAATAAAACAACAAATCTCGTCAATTAAATCGCATACCGAGTTTGCACCTTGGTGGGTCATATTAATGATTTCGCTTTCGTTAGGATTAGGGACCATGATAGGATGGAAACGTATTGTGATGACTATTGGTGAAAAAATTGGGAAAACTCCAATGACTTATGCCCAGGGGGCAACCAGTCAGATTATTGCTGCCAGCACCATTAGTGCTTCCTCGGTTTTAGGACTTCCTGTAAGTACAACCCATGTGTTAAGTTCAGGAATAGCCGGAACCATGGTAGCCGAAGATGGTTTGAAGAACCTACAAGGAAAGACCATTAAAAATATTGGATTAGCTTGGCTGGTAACACTGCCAGTAACTATTGTACTTTCCGGTTGCCTTTTTCTTTTCCTACGATGGATATTAGGATAATACGCAATGTTAAATAATTGTTAAGTTTTATTCCCTCTTTGTTAATCTTAACTTAATATCTGAAAAAATAGATATAAC
>Ga0116185_1004976_pt1 | contig 10623 bp, 10 predicted proteins | sample AD_JPNNA7_MetaG_FD_89754 | JGI IMG/M metagenome (GOLD analysis project Ga0116185, IMG submission 89754) | Active sludge microbial communities of municipal wastewater-treating anaerobic digesters from Japan - AD_JPNNA7_MetaG | ecosystem: Engineered > Bioreactor > Anaerobic > Digestate | place... | reverse complement strand
AGGTGGCAAAATCCAAGATCGTCATCAAATCCGGAGAAAAAACCAGATCAAAGGTGCTGTATATCGGAGGAATAGGACCCGATGAGGTGAAAGAGCGCCTCGGACTTACTCGATTACCTTGACGCCACGATACCCCAGCATGGAGAGCTCTTCGGCCATGGCAGAGACGTCGCCTCCGGAAACGCGGAAGTGGTGGGCGTTGTCGTCCCCGTTCACGGACATGCCCGCACTGATGATGTAGCCCCCGTACTGCTCGATGATCGATACCACTTCGTCGAACGAGCCATGAACGCTCTTTAAGATCACGTCGAGGCGGGAGCCGGATTTCAGAACGCCCATGATCTCGATGAATGCCTTGAGAATGTCTTTTACGGTAATGATCCCGATGATCCTGCCCTCTTCGACCACCGGCAGACAGCCGATGTTCTTCTCGAAGATGATCGTGGCTGCCCGCTCAAGGGGTGTTTCCTTTGTGACGGTAAAGGGGTCCTGAATCATGATGTCGCCGACCTTGAGCCTTTCGAGCATGGATGCCAAGATCGCCTGCTTGAGATCCCCGGAAGTTACCAGCCCGATGAAAAGGCCTTCTTCGACGACAGGGAGGTGGCGGATCGAATGCCTTTTCATTATCGTGAGGGCATCACGGATGCCCTCTTCCTTCCCGATCGTGATGAGCTTGCGTACCATCCAGGATTCTACGTTCATGGTCTTTCTTATACCAAAAATATCTTATCATGGATATCATGATCTCGACAAAATTATCGGCCTAAAAGGCAGGATCGCCCCCATTCTTCCGGCCCAGGGAAAGGCTTTTCAGCATGAAGTGCTCTGGAGAAATTTCAAGGCCTCGCTCCTCGTCCGCACGATGCCGCTGGCCCGCGCCTCTTCGACCTTGCGAAGGCATTCCCCCACGGCGGGGCCGGCAGGCCTCCCGAGGAGCTTCATGACGTCATCTCCCGTTACGAGGGGTTTTTTCTTGTACTCGGTATATACATCCCGATAGTACTCCCAGATCATGGTGGCATTCTGCCTCTGAATGAGGTCATGGGCCTGTGCCCAGGCAAGAGACAGGAGGAGAGCTTCGGGGAGATAATCCTCTGTTGCTTTGCAGAAGCGGTATAGCTCGAGGGTGGAGGTCTCCTTTCTGGAAAGAATCCTCTCGGTCAAACGCTGCTTCCCGAGGATATTTTTCACGAGGCGGGATGCAGGGGAGGAGAAGCGTAGGGACGTGCAGAAGCTCGCAACTCGTTTTCCGAAGGATTCGCTTTCGTGGATGTTCCCTTTTACCCTGGGTGCGATGCCCTCCCGTCTCGCATCCTCCAGGCCGAGGAGGATCGATGCGAGCCGAAGAAGCGAGGCTCTGCTTACCCCTGCCTCCACTTCCTGATTGAGCAGGGACTTGCTCCCCGGCATCAAGGCATCGGCACAGTACAGGAGACCGTCCATCTCCACAGAGACAGGGATGGCAAATCGGAAAACGGAATGCCAGTTATCCAGATTTCCGGTGGCAGGAAGATACTGGCTGAATATCACGGGAAGGAGCCCTGCCCAGGCAAGGAGACGGAAGAATTTGGCTCCGCCGGGCGAATCCAATGCCCGTATGACTTCCTGCTTTATCCTCTCGGGCGATACCTTCTCGATGAGCTTTCCATTGGTGCGGATCATCTTGAGGGTTTCACCCTCGAGCGCGAAATCGAGAACGACGGAAAACCTGATGGCCCGCAAGGACCGGATCGGATCGCTGATGAGGTTCTCCTCCGACAGAAGCCGGATAATCCCCTGATTGAGGTCGTGGAGGCCTGAGGCAGGGTCGATGAGACGATCATTCGAGATATCGTACCCCATGGCATTGATGGTGATGTCCCGCGACAGGAGATCCTCTTCGATAACCGATCCCTTGGGCATCGATATGTCGATGCTCCTCCGGAAGGCTTCATGACGATGCGCAGGACACCCCTCTTTTCATCCATCCAGAATGGCCGGGACCCTATGCGGGAGGCGATGAGAGACGCGACGTCTTCGATAGAGGCATAGCTCACGAGATCAAAGTCGAGGGGCTCCCTGCCCAGGAGCATATCTCGGATGCAGCCCCCGACAAGGTAGGTGCCGGGAGGAAGGAGTCCTCTGATGCTCCTGATCAGAGGATTACTTGAGACGCTTCTCGACAGATTGCGCATGTGCCTCGAGGCCCTCTGCCCGTGCGATCTTCACGGCAAACGGCCCGATCTCCCTGACCGCCCTCTCGGAAGCGCTGATGATCGAAGATCTCTTAACGAAATCGGCAACGCCGAGCGGGGAGGAAAATCGTGCCGTGGATCCGGTGGGAAGGGTGTGATTCGGGCCTGCGACATAGTCTCCAAGGCCCTCTGGAGTGTGATATCCGAGGAATATCGCTCCTGCATTCCTGACCTTGTCGAGGCTGTCGAAGGCCTTTTCGATCATGAGCTCGAGGTGTTCGGGGGCGATCATGTTCGCAACGGAAAAGGCCTCATCGAGGTCTCTGGTTATGATGCACAAGCCGTGATGATAAAGGGATGTGTCGAGGACATCCTTCCTCGGAAGGGACGCGGCCTGCTTGGCGACCACTTCCAGGACGGCATGTGCAAGCTCTTCGTATGGGGTAGCCAGAATGGCCGATGCCATGGGGTCGTGTTCCGCCTGGGAGAGAAGGTCCATTGCCACAACGTGGGGATCTGCGCCTTCATCGGCAATGACAAGGATCTCCGAAGGACCGGCAAAGGAGTCGATGCCGACCCGCCCCTGAACAAGGCGCTTTGCATGGGCTACATAGATATTCCCCGGTCCCGTGATTTTGTCCACCCGAGGGACGGTCTCTGTTCCGAAGGCAAGCGCGGCAACAGCCTGAGCGCCTCCTATGCGATAGATCTTCCTGATGTCGGCGATGTGTGCGGCAGCGAGGAGGCTGTCGCTTGCCATGCCCCCGGGAGTGGGAGAAACGACGACGATCTCTTTCACCCCTGCGATCTTTGCAGGGATTACATTCATCAGCAGGGTCGACGGGAAGGCATTCCTGCCTCCGGGGACATAGATGCCTGCCCGGCTCAGGGGGGTAACTTTCTGTCCGAGGACCATGCCGTTTTCTTCTTCTATAGTCCAGGAGCGCTCGAGCTGATGAGAGTGGAATATCTCGATCCGGGAGGCCGCCAGCTTCAACGCGGCGAGCATATCAGGATCCACCCGGGAGGCTGCCTCCCCGATCTGCTCTTCGGATACGAAGAAGCCTTCCTTGGCTGGATCGAATCCGTCAAAGAGCCTCGTGTACTCGGCAAGGGCTTCGTCTCCCCGCTCTTTGACATTCCGGAGGATCCTGCGAACCGCCTCGTCCACTTCCTCCGGCGTGTCCGCTGCGCGGTCGAGGATTTGTTTCAGCCTCTTCTGCCAGCCGGTTAAGCTCGTTCTGAGAACCTCCATCTAGAGTCCTCCCTTTTCTCTCCTCACCTGTGCGCCAAGCCCGGCTAGCTTCTTGTCAAGGAGCTCATAGCCTCTGTCGAGATGATAGATCCTCCTGACCTCGCTGTATCCCTGGGCATTGAGAGCAGCCAGCACCAGGCTTGCAGAGGCGCGCAGATCCGTCGCCATGACACTTGCTCCCTTGAACTGATCGACACCTTGCACGATCACTGTCTTTCCGACCTCTTCGAGGCATCCTCCCAGCCGTGCCAGCTCGGGGACATGCATGAACCTGTTCTCAAAGATATTTTCCGTAATCCTCGAGGTCCCTTTCGCCACGCATGCAAGGGCCATGATCTGTGCCTGCATGTCGGTAGGGAATCCGGGATAGGGAACCGTCTCAACCTGAACCGGCAGAAGATCACCCCGGCCGTCCACCTTGAGACTGCCGTCAGGGAGGGTCTCGATGGTGACACCCATCTCGGCAAGCTTTTCGATCACGGCAATGACGTGTTCTGTCTTCTGGCCCTTAATGATGATCTCGCCTTTGGTGATGGCTCCGGCAACGAGAAAGGTGCCGGTTTCGATCCGGTCGGGGATGATCCTGTAGTTTACCCCGTTTAAGGATTTCACGCCTTCAATGGTGACGGTACTTTCGCCTGCCCCCTGAATACGGGCCCCCATGGCATTGAGCGCATTTGCCAGATCGACCACCTCGGGCTCTCTCGCTGCGCCCTGAATTACCGTAACTCCGTCTGCCAAGGCCGCGGCCATGAGGATATTCTCTGTCCCGCCGACCGTCGTCTTATCAAAAACTATGGTCGTTCCCTTCAGCCGTCCGTCAACCCTCGCCATGACAAAACCGTGGGACAGGCTGATATCGGCGCCCATCTTCGCCAGCGCCTTGAGATGCAGATCGATGGGTCTCACACCGATGGCGCACCCTCCCGGCTGCGATACCTTTGCCTCCCTGTACTTCGCAAGGAGAGGCCCGAGCACGGTGATCGAAGCCCTCATGCTCTTGACGAGATCGTACGGGGCCTCCCAGGAAGACACCTTCGTGGGGTCGACCTGCACCGTATCTGCGCCTATCCTGTTGACCTCTACGCCCAGAGTTCCGAGAACCTTGCCGATGGTGGCAATATCGAGGAGATTCGGAACATTGGTATAGGTGCAGGGTCCGTCTGCAAGGATGGACGAGCAGAGAATAGGCAGCGCCGCATTCTTTGAGCCCGAGATCGTTACCTCGCCCTTCAGGGGGACGCCTCCCTGAATGAAGAATTTATCCATGCGTTCTCTCCACAACAACCGCCCGGTCAATTCCGGCCAGATCTCTGATCCAAAGGAGCAGGTTCAGATCCTCGGCGGCTCGTACCATCTGTTCCACTGCACCCTTTTGATCATATCCTGCTTCCATGATGAGCCTTCCTCCGGGGAAGAGACAAGCCTTCACGTGGGCTATGATCTCTCTTATTATATCGAGGCCGTCATTTCCAGCAAAAAGGGCATGTCCGGGTTCGAACAGACGGACATCTCCTTTCAGCGTGCTTTTCTCTGACAGTGCTATGTAGGGAGGATTCACGACAATGGTGTGGAATCTCATCGAAAGGGCCTTGCACGTATCCCCTTTAAAGAGGTGAAGCCTGTCCGCTATTCCGTGCTTCTTTGCATTCTCTTTTGCAACGGCCAAGGCGGCCTTGTCGATGTCGTTGCCATACCCGACGAGATCCGGCCTTTCGAGGAGGATGGAGATGATAACGGCGCCCGAACCGACGCCGATTTCGAAAACCTCGCTGTCCCTGGGAGCGAGTTCGACCGCCTTTTCCACGAGGATTTCCGTCTCCGGCCTTGGTATGAGAACATCCCTGTTCACAATAAAGTCATGGGAGTAGAACTCCCTGTTCCCGAGGATATATGCTATCGGCTCGCCTTCTGAACGTCTCTCCAGGAGAACTCGGTACGAGGCAAGCTCTTCACCACCAAGCGGCCTGTCCATATCGAGGTAGAGGTCGATCCTGCCCTTGCCGAGAACATGCGCCAGAAGGACTTCTGCATCGAGCCGGGGGGTGTCGCTGCCCTTAGCGTGCAGATATCCCTTTGTCCAGGAGAGAACGGAGCGTATTGTCCAGGCCACGTATCAGCTCCCGGTGTGTCCGAGGGCCTCGGCTTGGGATTGTGTCGTGAGCTCGTCGATGAGCTCGTCAAGGTTTCCTTCGAGAATCTGCGGCAGCTTGTGGAGGGTAAGGTTAATCCGGTGATCGGTCACCCTTCCCTGGGGGAAGTTGTATGTGCGAATCCGCTCGCTGCGGTCTCCGGTACCAACCTGCGAGCGCCGCTGCGATGCGATGGCCTGATCCTGATCCTCCTGATATTTCTGAAGGATCCTTGACCGCAACACCCTCATCGCCTTTGCCTTGTTCTTGTGTTGGGATTTCTCATCCTGGCAGGAGACGACGATCCCGGTGGGAATGTGGGTAATGCGCACGGCGGACTCGGTTTTATTGACGTGCTGGCCGCCCGCGCCGGACGACCGGTACGTGTCGATCCTCAGATCCTGGGAATCGATCTGGACGTCTACCTCTTCGGCTTCGGGCAGAACCGCGACCGTGACGGCCGAGGTATGGATCCTGCCGCTGGCCTCGGTTTCCGGCACCCGCTGGACCCGGTGGACACCGCTCTCGAACTTGAAACGGGAGTACGCCCCCCGTCCCTTGATCCCGGCAATGACCTCCTTGATCCCGCCGATGCCCGTCTCGTTGATGCTCAAGACCTCGACCGTCCACCTTCTGGTTTCCGCATAGCGGGTATACATCCTGAACAGGTCGGCAGCGAACAGAGCGGCCTCTTCCCCTCCGGTGCCTGCCCTGATCTCCAGGATGACATCCTTTTCATCGTTGGGGTCCTTCGGTGTCAGGAGGAATTTCAGTTTCTGCTCGAGCTCACGCTTGTCTTCCCGAAGCTCCGCAAGCTCATCCCGTACCATTTCCTTGATCTCGGGGTCGGGGTCGTCGAGCATGGACTCATGCTCCTGGATTTCGTTGATGACCTCTTTGAGCTCCCGGGTCGGGCCTATGAACTCTTCGAGATTGGCGTGTTCCCTTGCGATTTCCGAGTAGCGGGAATGGTCCTGAACGATCTTCGGATCTGCGAGGAGATCGGAAAGCTCATTGTAGCGCTGCTCGATCTCCTTGAGTTTATCCAGCATAGGGGTGTTGCTATGTCCTTATTTTTTATTTTTTCCCTGTTTGCTTTCCTGCTTACTGTCCGGCTTCAGGTAGTTCCCGTACTTCCTCCTGAACAGCTCGGCCTTGCCCGCCACGGAGGTAAGCCTCTGCTGGCCGGTATAGAAAGGATGACAGGCACTGCATATTTCTATGCGGATGTCCTTTTTTGTCGAGCGGGTTTTGAAGCTGTTTCCGCAGCCGCAGGTCACGGTTGTCTCGACGTATTCTGGGTGAATGCCTTTTTTCATTTTCTTTACTCCTATTTATTCATTGATTCCAAGAAGTCGGCATTATTATCTGTCTTTGCTAATTTGTCCAGTAAAAATTCAATGCTATCGACAGGGTTCAGCGGGCTCAGGAGCTTCCTCAAAATCCAGATCCGATCCAGCTGTTCTTTGGGAAGAAGCAGTTCCTCTTTCCGCGTGCCGGATTTCGAGATGTCGACCGCCGGGAAAATACGCCGTTCCATGATGGAACGATCGAGATGGATTTCCATATTCCCGGTACCCTTGAACTCTTCGTAAATGACCTCGTCCATGCGAGAGCCCGTATCGACCAGGGCTGTGGCGATGATCGTAATGCTCCCGCCCTCTTCGATGTTCCTGGCCGTACCGAAGAACCTCTTCGGCTTCTGCAGCGCGTTGGCGTCAATGCCGCCGGAGAGAAGCTTGCCTGAAGGCGGACAAACCGTATTGTGTGCCCGTGCAAGCCTTGTCAGCGAATCAAGGAGGATTACCACGTCATTTTTATATTCCACGAGGCGCTTTGCCTTCTCCATGACCATCCTGGCTACCTGTACATGCCGGGATGCGGGCTCATCGAAGGTGGAGGCCACGACCTCACCCTTTACGGAACGCTGCATGTCCGTGACCTCTTCAGGCCGTTCGTCGATGAGGAGCACCATGAGAACCACCTCCGGGTGGTTTTTTGTGATGCTGTTGGCAATGCTCTGGAGCATCATGGTCTTTCCTGCTTTAGGGGGAGAAACGATGATTCCCCTCTGGCCCTTGCCGATGGGAGAAAGCAGATCGAGCGTGCGGCCGGTCAGATTGTCATGGGTCGTTTCCAGGGTGAACTTCTCCTCCGGGTATAATGGCGTGAGGTTGTCGAACGGAACTCGATGCTTCGCCTCTTCAGGCTCCTCTCCATTGATGGATTCCAGCTTGAGAAGAGCAAAATAGCGCTCGTTGTCCTTGGGAGGACGAATATTGCCCCTCACCTCGTCGCCGATTTTGAGGTTGAATTTCCGTATCTGGGAAGGAGATACGTATATATCATCAGGCCCTGGGAGGTAGCTGTAATCGGCCGACCTTAAGAATCCGAATCCGTCCGGGAGTATTTCAAGAGTGCCCTGGCCGGAGATGTAGATGTCTTTCTCTGATTGCGCTTGAAGGATGGCAAAGATGAGTTCCTGCCGGGTCATCGTGGCGGAGCCTTCAATTTCAAGCGCATTTGCAGTTTCAAGTAATTCTTTAGGCTCTACCTTTTTCAAGTCTTCTAAATGCATGTTCGTATCCTTTCGGCTATTTGAAATGAAGAGCTGTAGGATAGTGAAGATACACTACAAACAGTTTGATACCCTCTCAACTAGATGAATCCAAAACCAATGTCAAGGGGAAAAGAAGCGAACAGGCAGCGTCGGAGCCGCCTGTTTCCTACTATTCCCTGGTGTGCAGCCCTTGTCTTTCAGCAGACGGCTCTCATATGTTTACCTTCCTGCACGGAGCTGTCTCGAAGGATCGTAACGCGGACTGCTCTTGAATCTGTAAAAAATGTTTTGAATGGGAAACGAATCTATTTCCTCAAGGGATGCTCTCGTTTAGATTTTCCAACCAGCAATTCATTTCTCAACCGGTATAAACAGGTTTAGGTTGATGCTCTTTAGATGCATCCTCATCCGTTATGGATTCTTTCTTCTCTTATCCTTCTCTGCAGAGCACTCGGGAAAGCCCTGATCAGAGAGAAGCGGCGGCATCTGCCAAGGATGCCTCAACGAATTGCCATATCTCCCCTGAACTGAGAAGACCGGATCATTCCTTCTCGCCCATAATGCCCTTTACCTTCCCGAGGAGCTTATCGATCTCTTCCTCCCGCCCTTTTAGGTAATCACGATATTCGAACACGCCTCTTGCATGGTGGCGTTCGATGCGTGTGGAGACTTCCTCCTTCATCAGCAGCATTCTTATGAGTGACAACTCTTCTTTTGAGAGTTCGATGCTTGCCATACGTGGTCCTTTCTTGAGTAATATCCCATCCCTGCAAGGAGATGGGGAAAACCGCTCGGCTTGAAGACATCAACCAGGAGAGGACGTGCAGCTCCCCTAATGATTCATCATATAAGCCCCGGGTGAATGAACAAGGGGGGAAGCTGTCAATTGTCGCGAGAATGAACCGTGACGGCTGCCGGAAAGCCGAATGTCTCTTTTGGAAAAGATCTGCCTACCTGTAAATAACCTTCAAAGGGCTGACATCCCTCTGAATTCCCTTTACCCGTATCGCTCCCATGGGTTCGAACGACACATCCAAATCTGTGCCCTCGGGGATGTTTTCACTGGTCACGTTGGATATGATAATCTCTCCCGGGGCACTTATGGATTCGAGGCGTTGAGCCAGATTTACGGGTTCGCCGATTACGGTGTAGTTCATCTGATCCTTTGTCCCGATGTTTCCGGCAAATACGATGCCTGTGGCAATTCCGATGCCCACAGTAATTGAAAAGAGCCCGTCCCGCTCGAGGTCCTTCCGCAAATGCTGCATTCCCTTCTGTATATCGACGGCACAGGCGATCGCCCTCATCGGATCCGTCTCTTCTGCATCGGGGATACCGAAGATAGCCATAACACCGTCTCCGAGAAATTTATCAAGCATGCCGCCATGCTTGAATATGATCGGTACCACGGTTTCAAAGAAACGGTTCAATACCTCCACCACATCCTCGACCGTATTGATGTCCACCAGCGTGGTAAAGCCTGTGACATCCGCAAAGAGGACGCTCACCATCTTTCTCTGGCCGCCGAGTTCGGTCATTCTGTCGTCTGCAACGAGCCGTTCGGCAAGACCTGGCGAGAAGTATCTGCCAAGATTCATTCTCTTTTTTTCCAGAGCAAGCAGATCCTGATAGGTCTGTACCAGAGATGCGGTGATGGAAAGCTGATCGGCAATGAGTTCGAAGAACCGCAAATCATTGGGTCCAAAGGAGCTCGTGACATTGTCCCGGAAATTGATGACCCCGATGCAGGCGCCCTCGGATATGATCGGAACGCAGGCGAGGGAGCCCTTCTGATTCGTTCCCCTGTTGGAAAAATTGGGATCTTTCGTTACGTCGGGGATATAGAGCGTTCTGCTCGTTTCAAATACCTTCCCTGCAATCCCTTCTCCCCTTTTCAGGAGGATGGGGGGCCTCTTCGGCGAGTCGCCTCTTATGGACGCGCTCACCACATAGAGATTCTGCGTCTGGTCATCGATGAGCATAACCGAGACACTGTAGATGCCTGTGGCCTTTTTGATGATATCGAGCTGCCCCATGAAAAGTTCGCTCCAGTGGGCAAGGCTGGCTCCCTTGAGAGCGTCTCCGAGCTCCTTCAGGAGAGAGAGCTCCGCGATCTTCTGTTCGTATCCCTCTTCGAGGGAAACGATCCTTTCTTTGAGGATGGACTCAATATCTCTTTCGATCATTTATACATCCAATACCACCTTTACCCGCTTCATGATCTCTTCTGCCGTTTGAATGATCGTATCCTGGGACAGCGCCGGCCCCTTTCTTTCAGATAAAAATCTCACGGCTGCATTATTGACCTTGGACATGTCGATCCGGCCGCAGTGAGCTATGACATCTGCGAGGTGAACGGTGAGGGACAATTCCATGTCTTTGGCTTTGCCAGGCATATGGTGGCTGAGCAGAGCGTCGACGATGGCTTCGGGAAGATTCCATCTTTCAGCCACATAGGCTCCCATTTCGGCATGCGATATGCCGGATTCGCTTTCCTCT
>Ga0116185_1004974_pt1 | contig 10625 bp, 8 predicted proteins | sample AD_JPNNA7_MetaG_FD_89754 | JGI IMG/M metagenome (GOLD analysis project Ga0116185, IMG submission 89754) | Active sludge microbial communities of municipal wastewater-treating anaerobic digesters from Japan - AD_JPNNA7_MetaG | ecosystem: Engineered > Bioreactor > Anaerobic > Digestate | place... | reverse complement strand
CTCTCATAGAGAGACCTGGGAAAAAGTAACTTATTCTTTCCTGTCAGCCTCGATCTTCAGCTCCCGGTAATAACGGACCATGTCTTCGAAACGGTAGTAGGCGTTCAGGCCGCTCGGGCTCGGCAGGACCCAGACAGCTGCTCCGTCCAGCTCCTCTTCCTGTCTGCCTGCGGCTGCATGAGACCTGTTGAAGGCAAGCCTGTAGGCCTGTATGCCGAGGAAGGCTACATGGTGCGGGCTGAATTCACGCACCTTCAGGGCAAGCTTTTCTGCGCCTTCGATGAACTCTCCCCGGCTCAGCTCATCGGCGCCGGCTGTGGCCCGCTCTACGAGGTTCGTGATGCCGCAGCCCACCTCGAGGAGCTCATGTTCCTCGAAGGGAGAGAGAAGGCGCCTGGTGAAGCCTGCGGCAAACAGGACCCGCCAGAACCGGTTTCCCGGCCGTGCAAAGTGATGCCCTGCGGCTCCCGAATAGAGACCGGGATTTATCCCGCAGAACAAGACCCGCAAATCACGGGCGATGAGGTCGGGAATCTTCTTCCCGTAGGCTTCACGGATCTCCTTTCTCGTAGGCTTGTAGGGAGGCATGCCTTCAGTAATCCTGTTCAATCCTCAGGGATAGATGTATCCCTTGGCGAAGAAGAGGAGATAGAGAGCGATCAGGATGACACCCCCCAGCCGGGGGACCTTTCTCCTCATCATGAAGATTGTGACGACGCAGGTCGCTATGATGCACAGGGGAAGATAGAAGCTCATGACTTCCGGATCTACCGGAATGGGCTTGATCGAGGCCATGACCCCGCCGTTGAACAGGAACAGGGCCACGATCGATCCCGATACGTTTCCATAGCTTATATCGGGCTTTCCCTTCCAGGCGGCCGGGAGATCCCTTGCCAGATCCTCGAGGCTTATGAGAAGTGAAAGGGCGGTCATTCCGAAGACCGTGCCCGAGACGTGGAAGATTTCCATGAGGGTCTTCGAACCGGCAACCAGCATGATGCTCCCGATGATCATGGCAGCCAGGGATATGATGAGGAGTGAGAAGGACTCCCACCTGGGCATCCTCACCCCTTCTTCGAGCACGTCCTTCACGTCTCCGGCAGCCTTTATGTCGAGCCCCCGCTTGCTCAAGCGCAGGAGATAGATGATCGAGAGAACGAACCCCAGAAGCAGGACGGATCCGTCGGTTCTCGATATCCATCCGTCAAAACCGAGGAGCCCGAAAAGGACCTCCGCCAGTATGGGTACGGCAAGGGCCCTTTTCGGTGCACTTTGAAATTGCATGGGGCAGATGAGGGCGGTTATCCCGAAGCCCAAAGAGATGATAACCATGGTTGCGCCCATGATGGATCCCAGGGCAATGCCGGGTATGCCCCGTAATGACCCCACTGTCCCGATGATGAGATTGTCAGGATCAAAGCCGATGAAGACGACGCTGATCATGAATGTCGGAATGCCGATCCCCAGCGATGTCCCGACTGCCCCTTTGAGGAACTCTTCGGAAAAGTAGAATACCAGGCCGAGCCCCACGACGAGAATCCCTGCGGCGAGCGTCAGGTCCAATTCGTTCTCCTTTACTGAGAATGACTACTTCTTTTGGATTATGCTTATCTGGCCGTCGCTCTCCATGTAGACTTCGCTGATCTGGGAAAGGTCGGTGACGCCTTTTTCCCGAAGCTTGCTCATGAGCTCGTCGTTAGTGATGAGCTCTTTCCGGAGGTTGTCCTTGAGGATGGAGCCGTTTTTTACGAGGAGAAGGGGAGGCAGATTCTGGAGCCTGTTGAAAAACGAAAAATGATAGCCAAGCCAGTCTATGGCATAATTCCAGAAAAAGATTGTAACGATCAGCACCGCCCCCTCTGTCACGGACTGGTAGCTTCCTGCCATGGCATTCTGAGCCGCGTCGGCGATGATCACGATCACGAGGAGGTCGGCGATGCTTATCGGGCTCGCCTCCCTCTTCATGACGAATCGAATAAGGAGGAAGATGAACCAGTATATCATGGTCCCGCGCAGGATTACTTCACCCAGCGACATCGTGGGAGTGAGAAGCTGGTTCCAATCGATATCGAAAAATCTCCTCAATGTCCCCTCCTGCCGAGTTCACGACCGGAATAGAAATCTCCTTTGTCCGATGCCTCGGAATGGATGATCCGGAACGTAAAGGAGAGAAGACAGCCTCCAGGCAAAGGATAATTCCTAATAAGTATAATCTTTTTAAAGCCGGCAACATCAAGCTTGCCGGCAGGAGGACCCGCCGGATTGATCCCTGCAAGTAATTGGCATTGTAAGTTGCTTTCTTTATTGGTAGAATGAGTGATCTTTCATTATGGGACAATTGAGGGTTGGCAGTCTAATGCATGCGCCGGGCAGGGCGGTATGTACTCGTCCCCCACGATGTAATCCTCACGTCTCATGATCTGTCTCGAAGGGATTGGCGCAGCTGTCTTTGTATGCGGTCATCCATAATGGGTGTTATATAGAGGGGTTCTTATGAAGAGAGTCATTCATTTCTGTTTGTATCACCCCTGGTGGGTGGTTCTGATCGTTGCGCTCATCACCGTCTCGTTCGCTGCTCAGATACCCAAGATAAAGATGGACTCGCGGGCAGAGATCATGCTCAGGCACGACTATCCGCCGGTCAAGCTGTTCGTCGAAAACAAGGAGGAGTTCGAGCCGTATACGGATGTCGTCGTGGGGATGGTGCACACCGACATCTACAATCCGAGCTCCTTAGAGAAGCTCTCGAAGATCTACCATGAGTTCGAGCAGATCAAGGGGATCAAGAAGGTCACCTGCATCCTCAATGTGAAGAACATCCAGGGGACGGGCTCGGGCCTAGACGTATCGCCCATGGTCGAGGAAGGCTCCGTGCCGAAGACCCCCCGGGAGATCGCCGACTTGAAGGCCAAGGTCGATTCGTGGGACATCTACAAGGGCTCGATGGTCACGAAGGACGGAACGGGCACGGCCATGTCGATCGTGCTCGAAAAGAACGTCGAGACGAATCACATGATCCCCATCTACTTCAAGATGGAAGAGATCCTGAAGAAGTACGAAGGGCCCGAGCGTTTCTTCATCTCCGGAACCAAGGTCCTCGAAGCCCTCCAGACCCACTACATGATCAAGGACCTCATCGTGCTTCCTCCCCTGGTATGCGTCGTCCTGCTCGTATCCCTTTTCCTCTTTTTCAGGAACTTCAGCGGCATGCTCCTGCCCCTCGTATCCGTCGGCATCGCATGCATATGGACCTTCGGGCTCATGTCGGCCCTGGGCGTCCCCCTCACTACGATCTCCACCGCCCTGCCCGTGGCGCTCATAGCCGTGGGCGTGGGGTACGGGGTTCACGTCATCGAGAACGTCTTCTCGGAGTTCGCCGTGGGGAAAAAAGGGAAAGAGGCCATGGAGGACGCCATCACCAGGCTCATCGTGCCGGTCCTCATAGCAGGGCTGACCGAAGTGGCGAGCTTCCTTTCGCTCGTTTCGATATGGGTGGTCCCCCTCACGCAGTTCGGCCTGCTCTCGGCATTCGGCTTCTGCATGGCCATGCTCCTCGTCCTCACCTTCATTCCGGCAGTCCTCTCCCTGGTGAACGAAAAGGGGAAGGAGTATATCCCCCATCACCACACCAAGAGAGACATCATAAGCCCTTTCCTCAAGTGGCTCACCTATTTGAGCAGGCACAAGAAGGGATGGATATTCGCCGTTTTCTCCGTCGTGTTCGTCGTCTCTGCGGTGATGGGAAAGCACATCAGGAGCGACTTCAATCTCGCCGACAACTTCCGGAAGCGAAGCCCCATCAGGACGGCCGACATGATCCTCAACGACAAGTTCGGGGGCACGTCCACGTACCGCGTAGTGTTCAAGGGAAGCGCGGCAGACGACATCAAGGATCCTGCCGTCCTGGGGGAGATGGATAGGCTCCAGAACGAACTGAAGGGCTTGGACGGGGTCGGCAAGGTGGTTTCCATCGTCGATTACATCAAGCGGATGAACCAGTCCATGCACGACGGGAATCCGGCGTATTACACCATACCCGATTCCAGAGACCTCGTAGCCCAGTACCTGCTGCTCTACTCCATGTCCGGAGGAGGCGACGAGCTCGACAGCTACGTGACCTATGAGTTCAAAGATGCGCAGATCCTGCTTCAGATGAAGTCGCAGAGCGGCTACCTGACGCAGGATGTCGTGGACACGGTGGAAAGGTTCCAGAAGAAGGAGCACGATCCCTCGAAGGGGCACGGGATCATCACCACAGGCCTGGCCATGCTCGTGAAGGAGTTCAACCAGATCATCGTCATGAGCCAGATCCAGAGCTTTGCCCTCTCGTTCGTCCTGTGCTTCATCGTCACCGCGGGAATCTTCCGCTCGTTCAAGCTCGGCGTCTACAGCATGGTTCCGCTCATCGTTCCCATAACCCTCGATTTCGGGATGATGGGTGCGACCGGGATCACGCTCAATGCAGCCACGGCAACCGTAGCGAGCATCGACATCGGACTGGGCATCGACTACTGCATCCACTTCCTCAGCAGATACCGTCACGAGATCAGGCAGGGCAGATCCGTGGAATAGGCGGTCAAAGTAACCATGAATACTTCGGGAAGGGCCATTATCTACAACGCACTGGCCATCTCTGCAGGGTTCCTCGTCCTGGTGCCCTCGCAGTTCGCGATCATATCCCAGATGGGCATCCTCGTAGCCGTTGACATGGTGACCATCGCCTTTTCCGCCCTGACCTTCCTGCCGGCGAGCATCCTCCTCTTCCCTCCGAAGCTCCGTGAAGTGGTCAGGGAAGTGCCGGTCATCGAGGTCCCCCTCGGCATTCAGGTGCGAAGGACCCATCCGGAAGACGAAAGCGGAGTGGGAGCCGATCAGGAGGAATATCCCGGCAGGTACATCCAATAGGATTCATTACCCGAATGATCGGATGACTTAAGGGACTTAGAGAGTGTGATAAACCCTGCAAAGCGTGCCCAGGGGAGCCGGGGGGAGTCCTGGATGAACCGTCAAGCGCCTTTTTGATTTGCATCCATGGTGAAGTCTGGAGGGCGCTTGGCCCCGAACTGTTTGAGCCTCCTGAAAGGAGGCGAGTTTACGGAGCCGCCCGCAGGGCACACAACAGGATGCAAACAAACAAGTGATTTCGGTGAAGGAAGGATGCCTCCCGCCTCCACCGAACATTATGTTGGAAGGTCTTTATCTCACTTCCTAATGCTGGTGCTCATGGCCGCCCGGACCGGGCGCGGTGCCGGTCTTTCAGCATCCCGGCTCTCCCGGGTGCCCGCAGCAGTTCTGCCCGAGGGCTATCCTGCGCCACAGGTTGCCGATGAGCTTTCCCATCTTTTCACGGAGCGGCATGGGCTGATCGAGGTTTGTCAGAAAATCCCTCATCGAAGGCCTTTTTCCCATTCTTTCCTCCCTTCTCGCGAATTCTGCATGCGCATAACGACAGGCTGCATGTATTCATATTTAAGGCTTATGCACATCGGCGGGAAGGGGCTGGCTTCCTGTTCTTGCCTCCTGCCACGGCCACCGGCCCTGCAACTCGAGCTCCAGTGCGACGCTCAGGAACGTCCGTATGAGGACGATCATGGCCAGGACGACGACATTGTCGAGAGTGGGGGAGACCACCACGGTCCGGATGATGTCGCCGGCAACGAGAAACTCGAGCCCGAGCAGGATGGCGCGTCCCAGGTTCTGGCGGTACGTACGGTACGCTTCCTCATCTTTCCTGAAGATGAAACGGTACGTTGCGATGAGGGCGCCGATGACGATGACCAGCACGCCCGCGCCGTCGATTACCGTGCCGATGAGCCCCATGAGGGCGCGAAATTCCGCCATTCCTTACACCTCCGAGGGGACCGGCATCGGGTGGCTTGCCGCGAGGTCCGATGAAAAGGGCTTAAAGCGGCACAGACCTGCCGGTCTTAAGAAGGAAGATGCGGCCTCAGGTGTTCAACCTCAACAGCTACACCCTGAAAAGAGCAGCCCGGCTTATCCCGACCTTCGGCTTGCCCTCGAGCCTGAACCCGGCGTCTCGGCAGAGCTCGATCTCGCCTTTGAAAAGCCTCCCGGAGCCTGAATGTATACCATACCATATTGACAGGATAAATTTGTTGCTGTATCACGTTCTGGCAAACCGCTGAATCCCTGCACGGCAGGGAGCGGGGGACCCGATAAGCAGGGGCGTATCGCTTTCAAGCGTAGGGCAAACTCTTCGGCCCAAGCCCGACAGCTAACCCCGCAGGCGTCGAGGGGGTAAGCCTTCCGATAACTGCGCATCCGGCTTGTACGGAAACGGATCCGGAAGGCGGCAAGAGCATGGAGATATCACCGACAGCCGAGACAGTTTCACCCGAGCCTGCAAACGGCCACCCTCAAACCCCTCCCCGTGCCTGGAACACAGGTCTTGTCATAGGCGCGCTGGGAGTTGTCTTCGGAGACATCGGGACAAGTCCGCTCTATGCCATACGGGAGTGTTTTGCCGGCGTTCGCTCCGTCTCTGTGAGCACGGCAAATGTCTTTGGAGTCATATCGCTTGTCTTCTGGACGATCGTGGTCGTGGTATGCATCAAATATGTCGTGTTTCTGCTGCGGGCGGACAACAAGGGCGAGGGCGGGATCTTCGCCCTGTTATCGCTCGTCCGGGCAGACACTCGGTGCCACTTGTCCCCTGTGTATCCTTTCTTGGTGCTGGCAGCCATCTTCGGGGCATCGCTCCTCTATGGGGACGGCGTCATTACGCCCGCCATTTCGGTCCTGTCCGCCATGGAAGGTCTCGAGTTCGCCACGAAGGCGCTCTCGCCGCTGGTCGTCCCGCTGACCTGCGTCGTTCTCCTGACCCTGTTTCTCGTCCAGAAATCGGGCTCGTACGGCATGGGGAGGGTGTTCGGTCCGGTCATGTTCGTCTGGTTCGTCACCATAGCGGCCCTGGGCGCGAAGGAGATCGTCAGGAACCCGCACATCTTCATGGCGGTCAACCCGCTCTATGTCATCGATTTCTTTTCCGCGAACAAGTTTCACGGCATGATAGTCCTGGGCTCGGTCGTGCTCTGCATCACCGGGTGCGAGGACCTGTACCTCGACCTGGGGCATTTCGGCAGGAGGGCTATCCGGATATCGTGGTTTTCCTTCGTTTTTCCGGCGCTTCTCCTCAACTATTTCGGGCAGGGCGCGCTCCTTCTCGAGCATCCCGAGGCGGCGTTCAATCCTTTCTACGGGCTCGTGCCGAGGATGCTGATCTATCCCATGGTAGCGCTCTCGACCGTGGCCACGGTGATAGCCTCCCAGGCGCTCATCTCGGGGATTTTCTCCCTCACCCAGCAGGCTGTCCAGCTCGGCTACTGCCCGAGGATGCGCATCGTTCACACCTCGCCCGAGACGAGGGGTCAGATCTACATTCCTGTCGTGAACTATGCGCTCATGGTGGCCTGCATCGGCGTGGTTCTGGCGTTCAAGAGGTCGAGCGGCCTGGCGGGCGCATACGGCATTGCCGTGACGGCAACCATGACCATCACCTCGATAACCTACTTCTTCGTGATAACGAGGGTCTGGAAATGGTCCCTGTGGAGGGCCGTGCCTCTGGTCGGCACCTTTCTCGCCTTCGACCTGGCCTACTTCAGCACGAATCTCCTGAAGTTCTTCCAGGGCGGCTGGTTCCCGCTCGCCGTGGCCGTCATGGTCATGCTCGCCATGACCGCATGGAGAGACGGCAGATATCAGCTCGGAAACAAGCTGATGAAGAGCCGCTTCCCCATAGACCTCTTCCTGGAGGACCTCAAATTCCACAGCCTCCAGAGGGTCAAGGGCGCTGCGGTCTTTCTGACCGTCTCCGCTGAGGGCACCCCTCCGGCTCTCCTCCACCACGTGAAGCACAATCACGTGCTCCACGAAAAGGTCGTCCTCTTTACCATCGTGACCGCCGACACCCCGAGCGTACCTACCTCGGAAAGGCTCACGATCGAAGACCTGGGACAGGGCTTCTACCGCCTCATATGCAGGTACGGGTACATGGAAAAGCCCGACGTGCCGAAGATGATGACCCTGGCCTCGAGGATGGGCCTCAAGACAGAGCCTGCCACCACCACGTTCTACATGGGCCGTGAGACGCTCCTGACCTCGGGAGATTCCCGCATGATGAGGTGGCGCAAGGGACTCTTCGTCTTCATGGCACGCAACGCCCAGAGCCCCATGGCCTACTTCGGGATTCCCCCCAACCGCGTGGTCGAGCTCGGTGCCCAGATCGAGCTGTAGATCGGCTGTCTGCCGCATTGTTCATCCCTCATGGTTTTTACCGAAATCCCTATTATTCTTTTTATATTGACAAGGTAAAGGCCATGAGGTATCAGGCTTCGTCAAATCGCTGAATCCCTGGGACGACAGGGAACGGGGGACCCAATTAACAGGGGCGTATCGCTATCAAGCGTAGGGCAAACTCTTCGGCCCGAGCCCGTCAGCTAACCTCGTAGGCGTCGAGGAGGAAGACCTTCCGGGAGATATGGAGGCCTGTCCTCTGGAATACACTTGGAGGGTCTCATGGACGGTTCCACATCTGCAGGGTCCGGCTCACCCGGTTCACAGAACGGATTCCAACCGATTTCTCCCCGTGCTTTGGATATCAGCCTCGTCATCGGCGCCCTGGGCGTCGTGTTTGGAGACATCGGAACGAGCCCGCTCTATGCCATACGGGAGTGCTTTGCCGGCGTCCATCCCATCCCTGTGACCCAGGCCAATGTCTTCGGGGTCATCTCCCTGGTCTTCTGGTCACTCGTTGTGGTCGTTTGCATCAAGTACATCATTTTTCTCCTGCGGGCGGACAACAGGGGAGAAGGGGGCATCTTCGCCCTGCTTTCCCTGGTGCGGGCAGACACCGAATGCAGAACGTCACCGCTGTATCCCTCCGTAGTGATGGCGGCGATCTTCGGGGCATCGCTCATCTATGGGGACGGCATCATAACGCCCGCCATCTCGGTGCTTTCGGCCATGGAAGGCCTCGAGGTGGCGACGAAGGCCCTGTCCCCGGTGGTGCTGCCGCTGACCTGCATCGTGCTCCTGACCCTGTTCCTCGTTCAGAAATCGGGCACGTACGGTGTAGGGAGGATATTCGGACCGGTCATGTTCATCTGGTTCATCACCATTGCGGTCCTCGGCATTGCAGAGATCATCGGGCATCCGCACATCTTCACGGCAATCAATCCCCTGTATATCATCGATTTCTTCGCTGACCACAAGCTCAAGGGTATGGTGGTCCTCGGATCGGTCGTGCTCGTCATCACCGGGTGCGAGGCCCTCTATGCGGACCTGGGGCATTTCGGCAGGAGATCGATCCGGGTTTCGTGGTTTTCGTTCGTTTTTCCGGCGCTCCTCCTCAACTACTTCGGGCAGGGAGCCCTGCTCCTCGAGCATCCGGAAATGGCATTCAATCCCTTCTACGGGCTCGTGCCCAGGCCGCTCATCTATCCCATGGTGGGTCTCTCCACGATAGCGACCATCATCGCCTCTCAGGCCCTCATCTCGGGGGCCTTTTCCCTGACGCAGCAGGCCATACAGCTCGGCTACTGCCCCCGCCTGGTCATCTTCCACACCTCGTCCGAGACCATGGGACAGATCTACATTCCCATCGTGAACTATGGCCTCATGGTCGCATGCATCGGCGTTGTCCTGGCGTTCAAGAGTTCGAGCGGCCTGGCAGGTGCATACGGGATCGCCGTCACCGGCACCATGATCATCACCTCGTTCATCTACCTCTTTGCCGTGACGAAAGTCTGGAAGTGGTCCCTCTGGAAGGCGGTGCCCCTGGTCGGCCTCTTCCTTGCCTTCGACATCTCCTATTTCGGGGGCAATCTCCTCAAGTTCTTCCAGGGCGGCTGGTTCCCTCTCGTCATAGGCGCCCTCGTCATGACGGCCATGACCACGTGGAGAGATGGCCGCATGGAGCTCGCACAGAGCCTGGCGCAGAGGAGATTCCCCATTGGGCTCTTCCTCGATGATCTCAAGGAGCGCCCTCTTCACCGGGTCAAGGGCACTGCCGTCTTCCTGACCGTAACACCGGAAGGAACGCCCCCGGCCCTCCTCCACCACGTGAAGCACAATCACGTGCTCCACGAGAAGGTCATCCTCTTTACCATCGTGACTGCCGACACACCGATGGTGAGGCCCTCGAGGAGGCTCACCATCGAAGACCTGGGACAGGGGTTCTACCGCCTGATATGCAGGTTCGGATTCATGGAAAAGCCCAACGTGCCCGAGTCCATGGATCTCGCATCACGGGCCGGGCTCGGGATAGACATAGCCACGACGACGTTCTATCTGGGGAGGGAGACGCTCCTTACCTCGGGGATCTCGAAGATGCCGAGATGGCGCAAGGAGCTCTTCGCCTTCCTTGCGAGAAACGCCCAGAATCCCATGGCATACTTCGGAATCCCTCCGAACCGCGTGATCGAGATCGGCGCCCAGATCGAGCTGTAGGCTATCAGCCAGGTCAGCCTCCGCCGTCGACGGGAGGCCGGTACAGGATCTACTTCCTCGTCCACGTGATCTGGAACTCGATCTCTTCCTCTTTTCCTTCCCTCTCGTGCTCGATGGTGAACGCTGCGCCGCTGGGAACGTGTATACGCTCGCCCGAG
>Ga0116185_1004973_pt1 | contig 10626 bp, 8 predicted proteins | sample AD_JPNNA7_MetaG_FD_89754 | JGI IMG/M metagenome (GOLD analysis project Ga0116185, IMG submission 89754) | Active sludge microbial communities of municipal wastewater-treating anaerobic digesters from Japan - AD_JPNNA7_MetaG | ecosystem: Engineered > Bioreactor > Anaerobic > Digestate | place... | reverse complement strand
TGCAAATTCGTCATTAGTATGATACCTATTCATGGAGATAGAATAAGAGACACGGCAGATCGACCGTCATTAGGTCACAAAGACCGTCTCGCAGTGTAGATCGCCGTGTCTAACGCACGTGGTACCCGAACAGTTGCCTGGGACAAAGAGCCCGTAAACACTAATGTGGGTCCACAGCACAATTATATAACGGGAGGTAATCATGGCAAATCCAGTTTTTGCAGGTATCGATGTTGGCAAAGATAAATTGTTTGTCAATATCTATTTGGACAGTCAGGTAAGAGACTTTCCCAACACGCACTCGGGTATTGAGCGAATGTCCAGGTTTCTGATCAAGAATGCAGTGGATCTGGTAGTGATGGAGGCCAGTGGAGGATATGAAAGAAAGCCTGCATCAGACCTGCGGGCGTGTGGATTGTCTGTGGCAGTGGTCAACCCGACTTATGTACGCAGGTTCGCCCAGGGAATGGGTACTCTGGCCAAGACAGACACGATCGATGCTTGCCTGATTGCCCATTTTGCCTCTGTCAAACAGCCTAAACCTCAAGCAGCAAGAACAGTAGAGGAAGAAGAGTTAGCGGCTTTGGTCGAGAGACGAGAACAATTGGTCAGCTTACTATCCGTGGAGAAAAACCGTCTCAGCAAGGCATCAGACTACAGTAAAAGCTCCATCCAAAACAGTATTCAATTCTTAGCAGGACAGATTGACACAATCGAGACAGAGATAAAGGTGCTGGTGGCTAAATCACCGGAACGACAGGCAAAGTTGCGTTGTATGTGCAGCTTTATCGGTGTTGGAGATGTCACAGCAGTCACTCTGTTAACCGAGATGCCAGAACTGGGGAATGAGAGCAGGGAACATATTGCTGCCCTGGCTGGGGTAGCACCTATCAACCGGGATAGTGGCAAGATGAAGGGCAAACGCAGAACCTATGGAGGCAGAGCTCGTGTCCGCAGAACCTTGTACTTAGCAGCACTCTCAGCATCCAAACATAATCCCATCATCAGGGCATTTTATGAACGACTACTTGCAGCAGGAAAAGAGAAAAAGGTTGCATTAGTGGCTTGTATGCATAAAATACTGACCATTCTTAATGCAATGCTTAAAAAAGGAGAGCTTTTCAACCCTGTATACTCTTGACATTCAACATAGTTACTGCGAGGGAGCGACAGCGACCGCGGCAATCTACCAAAAATTCATCAAGGAGATTGCTTCGCTGCGCTCGCAATGACGGACAATGCAATTCTAAGAATTGTTTCTTGTAACTATTTTGAATTCCCAATAAACTAAATGTTCTACCAGGTATAATATCAAGATGGAATACGACAGCGATTGCGTTTACATCATGTGTAATATTTATAACACTACACTATATGTAGGAACGACAAGCAATCTTCCTCGAAGAGTTCAAGAACATAAGCTTGGCATTGGAAGCAAATTCACATCGAAGTATAAATTATGCAAACTAGTTTACTTTGAATGTGGTGGTAACATGAATGCTGCGATCACCAGGGAGAAGCAATTAAAGGCTGGTTCGAGGGCATCCAAAGAAGCTCTTATCAAAAGCATGAATCCGGAATGGCGCGATTTATCGGAGGATTGGTAACAGCAGCACAGGAGTCATAACGATTAATTGAACGACGCCACCGGAATGCAGTTAGGCCTCAGGAAGATTGTTGGGCTTTGCCCGCAATGATGGAGTAATTTTTCATTGTGAGGGAGCTCCAGTGAATGCAGCGCTCCCCACATTCACCGCCAGGTCTCCAACGCCCAAATAGCGAGCTTTCGTCCGAGTTGAGAATAATTGATTACTGGATATTGAATAGCCGCCTGGCATTCGCCGTCGTAACCCGCCCCACTTCCTCCGCACTCATGCCCCAGATCTCACCGACTTTAGCCGCAATGAGAGGAATAAAAGCTGGCTCATTCCGCTCCCCGCGATGGGGATGCGGAGGCAGATAGGGACTATCCGTCTCGAGCAAGATTTGCTCTTTCGGCAACAGCGCAGCCAGGGCTTGTTTATCCTTGCCATTTTTATAGGTTACAGGACCACCTATCCCGAAGTAAAAACCAGCTTTAGCCAACTCTTGCGCCAATTCTTCCGAACCCGTATAGGAGTGCATTACTCCGGGGCGATTTTTGAGGGGATGAGCAGATGGAAGCGAGGTTTGCCAGTCGAGCAGAATGGAACCAAGATCTTCCGCAGCGTCGCGGTTGTGGATCACCAGGGGTAGATTGAGTTCGCGGGCGAGTTCCAATTGCGGCAGGAGAACCGCTTTTTGTTGAGCAGGCGTGGCGTAATCCCAGTGATAATCCAATCCAATTTCTCCGATGGCGACCACGCCAGGCTGCATGGCGAGAGATGCGAGTTGCGAGAGGCATGCTGGATCAACCCAAGCAGCATAATTGGGGTGGATTCCTACAGCAACATGGAAGAAACCGGGTCTCTGGCGGGCGAGTTCCAAGGCGTTTTTGGCGGTGGCACAATCGAGAGCAGGGATGATGACGAATTCCAAGCCTGCATTCAAAGCCCTTTGGAGCACGGCATCAAAATCCTCGCTGAAAGCAGGCATATCGAGGTGGCAGTGTGTGTCACAGTAATAGTTTTGGTTATCTTTTCCGCTCATGGAGCAATTTTACCTTTTTCTGCGATTTGGTTTAATCAGGTAAAAGGCATTAAGGAGTTTCATAAATCCACCCCCTTTAATTCCCCCTCTAAAGAGGGGGTCGTGAGTTGTTGGAGGATTCCCCCTCTAAAGAGGGGGTCGTGAGTTGTTGGAGAATTCCCCCTCTAAATGGAGGGTGTGAGGTGTTGAAGAATTCCCCGTCTAAAGAGCAGATAGTGAGTTGTTGGAGAAATCCCCCTCTAAATGGGGGGCGTGAGGTGTTGGAGAATTCCCTCTCTAAATGGGGGCGTGTCGCCAGAGGGGGTAATTAGGTCACGCCCAGGCGGGCTCGGATAAAGCAGTTTAGTGATATCATTGACCCAGAAATTGGGAACCACCAGCCAGGCACCGCGCCTTGCTGGAGTTGTCAAAGTTGGTCGATTAAGCAAATCAGAAACGATTAAGGAAGGTTTATGAACGTTGCTACCTACATTTTTGGATGGGTTATGGCAACCCTGCTCGGGGCTGTCTTCCACCTTTGGAAAGATGGGGGTTTTTGGAAACTGGTTATCTATATTGTTCTCAGCTGGATTGGTTTCTTTTTGGGTCATCTCATTGCCAAAAGTGCTGGTTTCAACTTCATGAACGTCGGTTCCCTCTATCTTGGCGGGGGAATTATTGGCAGCATCATCATACTCTTCGCCGGTCACTGGTTCAGTCGGATCGAATCCTTCCCCGGGCAGAGTAAATAGGGATGATTACTTCACCAATCGAGTCAAGCAACTTCGCCTGCGAGGGAGACCTGGTTCAGTTGCAGGGTGCAGGTTACAAGAGCCATCTGCTGCGCCTGGAAGCAGGTGCTGTGCTGCAAACCCATCGGGGAGTCATCCGCCATGACGACATTATTGGTCAAAAATGGGGCAGCCGGCTTGAGTCACACCAGGGCAACCCCTTCTACCTGCTACAGCCGGGGATTGCTGACCTCATCAAGAACATCAAGCGCACCACCCAGATCATGTATCCGAAAGAAATTGGCCAGGTCCTCATCACCATGGGGATCGGTCCGGGTATGCGCGTGCTGGAATGTGGCAGCGGCTCTGGCGGATTGACTACCGCTTTCGCGTATATGGTCGGTGATAGCGGGCATGTTTATTCCTATGAACGCAAGCAGGAAATCCAGGTGCTTGCCATCAAAAACCTGGAACGGGTCGGCCTGATTGACCGGGTGACTTTCAAAGTAGGAGATGCCTCGGAAGGGTTTTCTGAGGAAAACGTCGACGCGCTTTTCCTGGATTTACCAAATCCATATGATTACCTGGCTCAGGCACGCGCAAGCCTCAAACCTGGCGGATACCTGGGTATGCTTGTGCCAACCGTGAACCAGGTGCAGCTCTGCCTGCATTCGCTTACGCACAACAACTTCGCCTTTGTGGAAGTGGTCGAAGTGCTTGTGCGTTACTACAAAACCGATTGGGAACATCTTCGCCCGGTGGATCGTATGATCGCACATACCGGATTTTTGTTGTTTGGAAGGGCGGTTGAACGCCTGGGTCTGGAAAAATCAGAGGATGCTGAACCTTCCGAGCTTGAAGAGACAGAGGATGCGCTTTGAGCGGCAGTCTTACCTTACCACATGACCTTGTAGCCCGCCTCCAGGCACATGCCGAGCAATCTGACCAGATGGATAGCGGTTGGCTGAATCTTGGTCCGCGCCGCCTTCATTCGGCGGCTGTGCTCGTCCCACTGGTTTGGGAAAAAGGCCAATGGCACCTGCTTTTTACCCGACGCACGGACAACCTGGGAGACCACAGCGGTCAGGTCTCTTTTCCTGGCGGCGCCTGGGAAGAGCAAGATGGCGACCTGGAACGGACTGCCCTGCGCGAAGCCTGGGAGGAAGTGGGTATTGATCCAGCCTCCGTGGCAGTGCTCGGCAAGATGGCACGTTTCAATATGGTCTCGTATTTTCAGGTCACACCAGTGGTTGGTGTGGTCGCTTGGCCTTTTGAGCTGAAAATCAACGCAAGCGAGGTGGCACGGGCTTTCATTGTGCCGCTCGATTGGCTCGCCGACCCCCGGAATTACCAATTCAGACCGCGCCAGTTTAAAGGCCAAACTTTGAGAATCCTATATTACAACGATTACGATAAGGAGACCATCTGGGGTGCCACCGCTCAGATTACTCAGGAATTCCTGCGTCTTATTCAAAACTGATCCACTGAAAGGGAAAAATCCCCGAAGATTTGTTACTATCATAAAACAAAACGACCGCTTTTACAGCGGTCGTTTTTGAACCTGAGAAGCATGCGATTAGGCAGTTTCTTCTTCTTCGGTCTTCTTGCCCTTTTCAACTACCGCGGGTTCACCAGTGACACTTTCAACAGCGGGAGCTTCGACCTCTTCGGCAGCAATGTATCCAACCGAAACGATCACTTCGGATTGGTCGGTGAGAATGGTAATATTCTCGCCCAAGTTGAGATCAGCAATTGTGATGGAATCTTCAGGGGTCTTGATTCCACTGACGTCTACCAGGACACGCTCGGGCATATCCTGAGGGAAGCATTCGATTTCGATTTCGTTCAGACTGTGATTGAGCAGATAAATCGGGTTTTCAAGCACAGGGGCTTCACCTGTAAGCTCAAGTTCGACTGCGGCGCGCATTTTCTCGGTCATCGAGACAGCCAGAAAATCCAGGTGCGTCAGAGTACCGTACAGAACATCGCGCTGGCGATCGCGTACAAAGGCTTTGATTTTGTCCCCGGCGACATCAACGGTCACGAGGGTAGTGGGGGTGATGCTGGCCATCTGGTGCGAAACCGTGTGGCGATCCATCTGGATGGCCTGGCTCTCGACTCTGTGTCCGTAAATTACGCCGGGCAGAATGCCGGCGCGGCGCAACTGGGAAACCTGTTTTCCCTTGATTGTGCGCTTTTCAGCTTTGATAACGATTTCTTCTTGTTTAGTCATTTTTCCTCCGGGCGCCTCTCACCATGTTTCAGGTTACCCTCGCCCATAAATTTACCGGGTAAACCGGCAACTTTTAAGTTTACCCAGTCCCTCTTCATGCGTCAAGGGTCGCGCATTAGTTGTTGTGCATTAGTTGTACCGCATTAGTTCATCTAAAATGTTACTGAAATGCTATCGTTAGCTCAACTGATAATGTTACCGAGGTAAATGTGAGTCAGTGAGTCAGGATACCCTGTACTGGTGGAGTGAGCGAAGCAGACAGAGATTGTATAATATTCACAGGTTATTTATTCGCGATCGGAGATACTATGTGCGGAAGATTTACCATGGCGCTTGACTCAGATGACGTGCGCACGCAGCTTGCGCTAGGGCAAATGCCGCTCGATTGGGCGCCGCGCTACAACATCGCCCCTTCGCAGGAAATTGCCTGCGTGCCTTTTGCGGAAACCCGCTCAGTTCATTGGTTTCGCTGGGGGTTGGTGCCCTTCTGGGCGAAGGATCCGTCGATTGGCAACGGCATGATCAACGCGCGAGCCGAATCAGTGGCTGAAAAGCCAGCATTCCGCAATTCCTTCAATAATAAACGCTGCCTAATCCTTGCTGATGGCTTTTACGAATGGCGTAAGGGTGGAAAATCGTCGGTTCCCTTCTACTACAGTTTGCGCAGTGGTGAGGCTTTTGCCTTTGCAGGTCTGTGGGACGATTGGGAACCCAAAGGGGTCAATTCAGAGCCTGGTCTCCCCGGACTGACCACTTGCACCATCATCACTACCGAAGCAAATTCACTGGTTGCCGAGGTGCACCCGCGTATGCCAGTCATTCTCAAAGGGCAGGCGATGTGGGATTGGCTATCGGAACCTGATGGGAAGAGACGGCTGAGTTTGCTCAAGCCTTTTGATTCCCAACTGATGCAAGGTTGGGAGGTCAGCCGCGCGGTCAACAACCCGGCGCAGGATGATGCTTCGCTTATCCAGCCAGTAGGCGGCGATCTATTGAGTTGATTATGAGTACCTATCAAGTGGCTGAGCCCAATGTTCTTTCCTGCATGCCGGTCGTTGAATCGTGTAGAATTACCTATGCAATCTGCTGGAGGTAATGCTCCCAGCTAATGCTAACCTTCCTGGAGAAGCTATGAAAAAGCGTGTCTTGCCAGTAATTCTTCTGTTTGTTGCCAGCCTGGTCCTGGCTGCATGCAAAGCCAAGACCACTCTGACCGAATCTGCTGAAATATCCACCCAACCTACTGCTGGAGCGACTGAACACGTCGCTATAGAACACACTCCAGAGACTGAGTCCAGCCAGGGATGGTGGAACGGCGTGGTTTTTTATGAAATCTTTGTCCGCTCGTTTAAGGATAGCAATGGGGATGGCATTGGTGACTTCCGCGGAATCATTGAAAAGCTCGACTATCTCAATGATGGTGATCCCAACACCGACACTGACCTTGGGATCAGCGGGATTTGGCTGATGCCGATCTTTCCTTCGCCCTCTTATCATGGCTATGATGTGACCGATTACCAAGCGGTGAACCCTGATTATGGCACATTGCAGGATTTTCAGGATTTGGTGGAAGCCTGCCACGAACGCGGGATTCGTGTGATCATCGACTTTGTCGTCAATCACACCTCTTCTGAACACCCATGGTTTTTGAGCGCGAAGGATAAAGCCAGTGAGTACCGAAACTGGTACGTCTGGTCGGACGTTGTGCCCTCGCAGCAAGGACCTTGGGGGCAGAATGCCTGGTATCAATCGAGTGGTAGTTTTTATTATGCGCCTTTTTGGAGCGGCATGCCCGATCTGAATTACAAAGAGCCAAAGGTGACCGAGGCAATGTATGATGCCACCAAATTCTGGCTGGATATGGGCGTGGATGGTTTCAGAGTGGATGCGGCTCGCTACCTGGTGGAAGATGGTGTCACTCTGCAGGACTCAAAGGGTTCGATAGAGTGGTTCCAAAAATGGCGTGAATACTACCTGGGTATCAATCCCCAAACCTATACTGTAGGGGAAGTGTGGACGGACACCCAGATCATTGCCAAGTACGGTCAACCCACTCGCGGCATGCAGGAATACTTCATGTTCGACCTGGCAGCGGATATTCTGGGGGGATTGTATTCCCCTGATCCCTCGCGCATCATGGCATCGTACCTGGAGAGTCTGAAATACTTTCCGGATCAGCAATTTGCCACCTTTTTGACCAATCACGACCAACAGCGTGTGGCATCTTTCTTTAGCAGCAAGCTTGACCGGCAAAAACTGGCAGCCTTCATCTATCTGACGGGTCCAGGTACGCCCTTCATCTACTATGGTGAAGAAATCGGCATGACTGGCAACAAGCCGGATGAGCGCTTGCGCACGCCGATGCAGTGGTCTTCGGAAGCAAATGCTGGCTTTAGCAGTGCCAAACCCTGGGAACTGATAAATGACGGCTGGGAGAAGCTAAACGTGGCTGCTCAGGACTCAGATCCGGAATCCTTGCTCAATTGGTACCGCGGATTGGTCAATCTGCGTAACCAACACCCCGCCCTGCAGAAAGGCGACTACATTCCCTTCACGTCATCCTGCCGCAGGCTCTACACCGTAGCCCGGGTGGAAGGCGACGAAGTGCTGCTGACCGTTGCCAATCTTGGCGTGCAGACCCTCGAAAACTGTACCATCGCGCTTGAAGGCGGCGACCTGGCTGGCACCTGGCAGGTGGAGGCGGTCTGGGGAAAGGCACCTTTCTCTGAAATTACCTTCGCTGAAAATGGCTCCCTGAGCGACTTTGTCGTGGCGGAGAAGCTCGTCGGCGGAGAGACATTTATCCTGAAACTGATACGCCCTTAATCCGGGCATGAAAAGAGGAACCATGAAAAAACTTCAATTTTGGATTGCAATTATCCTTAGCCTGGCAGTCATTGCAGGCTGCTCGGCGCCCAGCCCGACGCCCGCTCCTACGGATGTGCCTGTTGAACCGACAACCCCTGTGGCTGAAGAGCCAACAGCGACGGAAGCTCCGGTCGTGGAGGAATACCCGCTGTACGTCAACCTCACCTGGCATCAGCATCAGCCGATGTACTACAAAGACGAAAATGGCTTCTATACCCGACCGTGGGTGCGTGTGCACGCCACCAAGGATTACCTCGACATGGCTGAGATGATTGCCGAAGAGGAAGGCGTGAAGGCGACAATCAACCTGACTCCTTCCCTGATCCGGCAATTGCAGGACTTCACGGATAATGGGGCCAAGGACCTTTACTGGGTGCTGGCGGAAGTCCCAGCAGCAGAATTGACCGTGGAACAGAAGACTTTCATCCTGCAGCGGTTCTTTGACGCCAACTGGGACCACATCATCGCGGTTTACCCGCGCTACAAGGAATTGCTCGATCTGCGCGGCGGCACAGACGAAGCTGCAATTGCTGCCGCAGTTGAAAACTTTACCGAACAAGACCTCCGCGATCTGCAAGTATGGTTCAACCTGGCTTGGATTGATCCGGATTACCTGGCTCAGGAACCCTTCAAAGCCCTGGTCGATAAAGGCAGAGACTTTACGGAAGAAGATAAGGTCACCCTCTTTGATGGCATTCTGGCATTGATGAAGCGCGTCCTGCCAACTCATAAGGATTTGCAGGATGCCGGCATCCTGGAAATTACAACCACTCCGTATGCCCATCCGATTTTGCCTTTAATTTACGACACGGACCTGGCCTTAGTTGGCAACCCCAAGGCAATCATGCCGAAACAGCGCTTCAGCTACCCTCAGGACGCAACCTTTCATCTGCAGAAGAGCGTGGAAATGTACGAGAACATCTTTGGGCGTGAGGTCCGTGGGCTTTGGCCGGGTGAGGGCTCCGTGGCAGAAGAGATCGTGCCGCTTGTCAGCGAGGCAGGATACAAGTGGATGCAAACCGGCGAACCTGTGCTGGTGGCAAGCCTGGGGCTTTCGGGAGACCGCTTCGCCAGGGATAATAACGGTGTGGTAAAAGACCCGGACACCTTCTATCGTCCTTATTACGTCCAAGGCGAAAGCGGCGATAAGGTAGCGGTCTTCTTCCGCGATTGGGTGATTTCGGACAAGATTGGTTTCAATTATTCTGGTATGGCAGGTGAAGCTGCTGCGCAGGATATGATCGATTCCCTGAACGCGATCCATGAGAGCCTGAAGAACACAGAAGGTCCTCATATAGTAACCATTGTAGTGGACGGCGAAAATGCCTGGGAAAACTATGATAACGATGGCAAGGATTTCTTCCATGCCCTCTATAAAAAGTTGGCTGAGAGTGAAAGACTCGAAACGATCACCCCTTCAGAATACCTTGAGCTATACCCTGAACAACGCGAGTTGGACACTTTCTTCCCGGGGGCGTGGTTCAGCACCAATTATGACACCTGGATTGGTGAAAGCGAAGAAGCAGAAGCTTGGGATCTGCTTGCACGTGTGCGGGCAGATTTAAAGCAGTATGAGGATGGCACCCTCAGCGGCAGCTCTGAAGCGCTGGCAAAGGCACAGGACTTCATGTACCTGGCAGAAGGTTCGGATTGGTTCTGGTGGTACGGCACGGATCAGGATTCCGGTCAGGACAGCTACTTTGATGAAGGCTACCGTGCGCTCCTGAAGGGCGTCTATACCTCGTTGGGCGTGGAGTACCCTGCTTACCTGGATTTCCCGGTCATTCAAGCACAGCCGCTCAAGGCTGATGTGGCTGTTAGCGGTGAGATGACGCCTGTCATCGATGGGGTTGCAACTGAAGATGAGTGGAGCAAGGCTGCGCTTTATAAGGCAGGAGAAGAAGCCTCTATCCAGAGCTTTGGTTATGGCATGGATCAGGAAAATCTCTACCTCCAGATCAACCTGGCGAAGGCTTTGGCTGGAGGTGAGGCAATCGAAGTCTACCTGAACGCTCCTGGAGACATTAACAAGCAGATGGCAGATCTTAGCGCTACTGGGCAGCTGTTGGCTCCAGCTTCCCGCGTGCTCGAAATAAAAGCTGGGCAAACCACCGTCGGAATGTACTTGACGGATGGCACAACCTGGACAAAGCAGGAAGAAGCGCTTGGCCAAGTGGCTGCGAAGGA
>Ga0116185_1004966_pt1 | contig 10634 bp, 6 predicted proteins | sample AD_JPNNA7_MetaG_FD_89754 | JGI IMG/M metagenome (GOLD analysis project Ga0116185, IMG submission 89754) | Active sludge microbial communities of municipal wastewater-treating anaerobic digesters from Japan - AD_JPNNA7_MetaG | ecosystem: Engineered > Bioreactor > Anaerobic > Digestate | place... | reverse complement strand
TCTTGACGGCACCATGAGCAGCCGCACAGGTCTGAGTGAGCCTGTCAATGACATAGCATTTAGCCATCGCCCTCCGTGGGCGATGGCCGGGGCAAGGCAGCCTGTCCAGCTCTTCTTGCCCCGAAGAACCTCCCTCCTCCTCAGATGCCAAAACTAAAAAGCCTCCGCTGAGCACACGGAGGCTTTTTAGTTTGTCTCTCCTGGATGACACCAGGCTCTTGACCCGCCGACTCCGCCGCCGGCTTCCCGCTTTCCTGCTTGTGTCCACCCGGCCTCGGGTCAGCGCCGTCGGACTCCCAGCTTTTGTATCTTTTTATAGAGATTGGTACGGTCGATGCCCAGCACCGCGGCGCTGGCGTCCATCTTCCATTCATGAGCCTGCAGAATCTGCGCAATGTACTCCCTTTCAAACCGCTCCCGCGCTTCTTTCAGGGGAAGTATCCCTTTTTCCCTGTCCGGAATGCCCATCATCTGTTTCAATTCGGCCTCGGAAAGCGTATCGCCGGCGGCCAGCACCACTGCCCGTTCGATGAAGGACCTTAGCTGCCGCACATTGCCCGGCCAGTCGAAGTTCATCAGCAGGCGCAGAGCCGCTGGCGACAACCCACTGAGCCGCCGGTTATAGCGTTCACAGAATTGGCGGAGGAAGAAGGCGCTCAGTTCTGGGATGTCCTCCCTGCGCTCCCGCAACGGCGGGAGCTGGATATCAACGACGCAGACGCGATAGTAAAGGTCTTCGCGAAAGAGGCCTCTGGCGATTTGTTCGGTGAGAGTGCGGTTGGTCGCCGCGATGATGCGGACATCGATCGGCAGCGGCCGGCTGCCGCCGACCGCCTCCACTTCATGCGATTGCAGCACCCGCAGCAGCTTGGCCTGGGCCGGCAGGCTGAGATCACCGATCTCATCTAGAAAAAGGGTGCCGCCGTCGGCCAGCCTGAATTTACCGTCATAGTTTTCGATGGCGCCGGTAAAAGCTCCCTTGCGGTGGCCGAAAAGCTCGCTTTCGATCAGGGTTTCGGGAATCGCCGCGCAGTTGACGCGCATGAAGGGGCCCGCGCTGCGCTTGCTGCGTAGGTGGATAGCCATCGCCACCAGTTCCTTGCCCGTCCCGGTTTCCCCGGTGATCAGTACCGTACTCTCCGTGGGGGCCACCCGTTCGATGCGCGCGTAAACCGACTGCATAGCGGTGCTGGTGCCGACCATCTGATAGCGGTTCATAATCTCGGCGCCCATCCAGTTGGTCTTCTGTTCGAGATGCCGCCATTCCAGGGCGCGTTCCACCGTCAGCAGCAGGCGGTCGAGATTGACCGGCTTTTCAAGAAAATCGAAGGCCCCGAGCCGTGTGGCCTGGACAGCGCGATCGATGGTTGCATTGCCGGTGATGACCACCAGCGGCAGGCCTGGAGCCAGCGAAGCGGCGCGTTCGAGAACCTGCATGCCATCCAGCCCGGGCATGGAAAGATCGATCAGCGCAATCTCCAGATCCCCGAGTGACAGCCGCTTGATCGCCTCGTTGCCGTCCTTGGCCTGGATCGCCTCGAACCCTTCGCCTTCCAGCACCGAAGCGAGCTGTGCGGCGAAAGCGCTGTCATCTTCAGCGATCAAAATCCGTCCATGGGAATACCTCTTCATTCCTTCTCTCCCATACTATCGGATAGGCAGCCGTACAAAGACCGTCGTCCCGCTCCCCTCATGGCTGTCGATCTCGATGGTGCCGTCGTGGGCTTCTATGATGCTTCTGGCCAGGGGCAATCCCATTCCGGTCCCAGAGCGCGAGGTACTAAAGCCCGCCTTGAAGAGCCGGGAAAAATCCGCTGCACTGATCCCTTTGCCGTTATCCGTGATCTCAAGCAAGGCCTGATCTCCCTTCCCGTGTCCGGAGAGCGGGTCCTTCTCCTGCATCGTTGTAATACCGAGAATGCCATCGCCCTGAATGGCGGAAATGGCGTTATCTAGGAGGTTATAGAAAGCCTCCTTGAACTGACTGATATCGATGGCGACCGGCAGCTCGAGGGTTTCAAAACTGGTCTGCAGCTGTACCTCGTCTGGAATCCGCGGCAGGTATTCCTGCAGGCATTCCTGCACCACGCGTGAAAAATCATCTAAAACCAGTACCGGAGGCTCAAGGCGGGCGAATTTCATAAAGGCATTGATCGAATCACGCACTCGTTCGATTTCATGCAGAGCGGTCCGGGTCATCTCGTCATACTCCTGGACCCGTTCGGGAGAATTCTTTTTATAGTTGCGTTGCAGCCGCTGGATGGCCAGCAGGACGGTCGCCAGCGGGGTTTTAGTCTTGTGGGCCATCCGCTGCGCCATGGCGGCCCAGATTTTCAGACGCTCTTTTTCCAGGCTCTCCGAAAGGTCAATCAGGAGCAGCAGAATGAAAGAAGCATAGCTCCGAATCCGGAAGAATTCCACAGCCATTGTCTGGGCTCGGCTCTCCAGCACCCATTCAATTTCGTGCTGTTCATAAACCTCCCCGCGTCGGCTGAAGGTCTGATAGCGAAGAAGCAGTCCCTCCAAACGCGAGGTTCTCAGCACCGTATCGGCAGGCTGTTTGAGGACTTGTTTCCGGTCCTGGTCGATCATTTTTAAAAACCGGGGATTGCAGTGGACGATGCGCCCCTCGGCGTTGACCATGGCAAATCCGACCCGGGCTGAAGAGAGACGGTCTGCAAAACCAGCAGTCCGATGCAGTGCAAGGGCCAAGAACAAGAGCCCCGGAAGGATCAGGAGTAATAGCGCCAGCAGGAAGAACAGAATGGTCTCAGACGGGACCCTTTTGCCGAGAAACAGGAGACCCCGCCGTTCCCCGGGTAGTAGTTCATTGACTCCGATTTGGAGCTGATAGAGAGCCGTGCCATCGCGGAAGCTGTAGCCCGGGCGTGCGGCCAACAGGCGGGTATGCGCGGCAATCTTGAAATGGTAGGGATCTTTTATCGGCATCCAGGCCAGGGGATGGAGCGCCGCATCGGTCAGCCAGAGCGCCGGTGGATTGGCCGTCGTGATAAAGATCTCAACAGTCCCGTCCAGGTTAACATCATCGGCCAGCTGCAGAGAAGCCTCGCCACCGGTTTTGACCAGAGACAGGACTTTAAACCGGGTGTCTCCCGGATCATAACTGATGACCGCCGCATGCCCGGTCAGGTCGCTGGTGATGAACTCCGGCGTACCATCTCCATTCAGATCCCGCTGGATGAGCTGATTCAGCGGGGAGATCTCCGCGGCGTTCTCTAGTTCACTTTTCACTGCAAGCGAACACCCGTCCAAAGCGTACAGTCTGGCCGCCCGTTGGTGGTTCAGCACCAGAGAAAACGGTGCGGCAAGAATTTCCGGCTGGCCATCTCCATCCGTATCAGCAGCCTGCACATTGACATAGGAGGACTCACCGCCGAAGGCTTTGTGGGCGAGTAGCCGGCCATCACACCCGAGGACCGCAATGTAGCTGCTGTCGCGGCTGAAGGGGCCGAATTGGGGCCCATCCGAGGCGCCAGCAAGCGAAATAACCAGCTCCGTAGCGCCGTCGCCGTTGCCATCGACCGGCAGAACCTGGCTCACCATCGGCGCAAAATGAACCTCCAGAAGGCGCTCCCTGGTGGCCAAGTCATAGGCCAGCACCGCCCGCGGCCCGCCGTCCGCTCCCGTATTCACCAGAGCCACAAGATCCGGCCGGTCGTCTCCGTTAAGGTCAACCGCGGGCAGGACAATCAGCTTGCCCGTCCAGAGCCCATCACCGGAACCATCCCGTCCGCCGAGCGCAGTGAGCGAATCGACGCGCACCGCTTTATGGTCGTAGAGATCGATCCATCCCTTTTCTCCGGCGCGGCGATAGGTGGCGAAGCGGAACCGGCCCCTGCCGCCCAGAGTGAACAACACCTGATCATAAGGATCAAGGGCGATCGGATGGCCCGGATAGGTATAGCCAGCGCGTGAAAGCTCGAGGATGGCCAGGAAAAGCGGGTGGTTCATTTCGGTGCGCAGCTCGCAGAGTTCCAGTTGGCCATCACCATCGAAATCTTCGAGGATAAAATCGTGGACGGTGTGGCTGGGATTGCTTTCCACAGCCCAGTTGTCGAGACGGGGTAATCCCTGGGCACTCCAGACCAGGGGCGCAGAAGGATTTTGCGGGCGAACGGTTGCCAAAGGCGCCAGCAACCACGCCACTGCATAAAAAAAGACCGAAGCGGTTCTCATTTTTTTCCCCAGCCCCATCTCAATGTACGAGCACCATTTTGCTGGTCGCCATACCCCCTTCCCAGCGCAGCTGGCAGAAATAAATACCTGCCGGATGGGATCCTGCGTGCCAGACAACCCGGTGGGATCCAGCCGTCTGGGGGCCATCAATGAGCCGGGCGACTAACTGTCCGCGGCTGTTATAAACCGTCAGGGTCACCGCGCCCGCTGTAGCCGTCTCGTAAGAGATCGTCGTTTCGGGATTAAAGGGATTGGGATAATTCTGGCTCAGTATATATTCCGCCGGCGCGGTCGCCGCTTCCGCTGTTACCGCCGCCTCGATGTGGCAGGCGCTTTGCGCTAGATGGTAGAGGAACAGATGACCGACGGCCGCATACCATACGTCGGGGCGGTTGCTGATATGAGCCAGGTGCTGCCAGGGATAGGGCTTGTCCCATTCCACCACATTGGGGTGGAACATGAGATGATAGACGCTGTGACCGACCAGCGCCTTGTCGAAGGCGCCGTTGAGGTCATTGAGGTCATTGGTGCCGATACCCCAGCCCAGTTGGGAGGCGGGCGGATCAAAGGCGCGGGCAACCCCGGCGTTGGTGAACATCTGCAGAGTTGCATTCCATGCCGGCCAGCCGAAAAAATTGCTGGTGTAGAGCCGGTCAAAAAGAAACCGGTTGACGGTCAGTAGCGAGTCCACAATCCGGTCGGTGCGTCCGTTCGGGGCAATCCAGAGATAAACATACTCACGCGATCCTGAAGTGAAAAGCTCCGGGAGCTGCAGATTCTTGAGGATATCCTCCCTGTTGCCGCTGACTTCCGCAACATAGTTCTTGTAGGGCAAGGAGGGATGACTTCGGGAATGGCAAGCGGCCTCGACCCATCCCGAATCGAGTTCAGCCTGAATGTAGGTGTAGGTGGCACGATCCGCACCCACTGAGTTGATGCCGCAGCTGACCCAAAGGTTATACGAGCGCAGGATATACAATGCGCGCTGGAACTTGTCTTTGCTCCAGCCGGCCATGTCATCGGCGCTCAGGGCCACCGCCATGGCGCGGTTGTCGTAATAGGGGGATATCCCGCTGCAGGTCACAGGCACGGCCTCCTCCGTAGCGCTGGTTATTCGGAGCATCAGCGAGTCGCTCACAGCGGAGAATCCTGCCGATACCAGCGCCGTCGCTGCCGCCTCGTCAAAACGGACAGCAGCGATCCCGTTGAAAAAAACACCGCTCTGCTTTTCGGGCAGCCGCATCCAGGGATCACCTTGGCGATAGCGGTACCAGGCACTCAGGCCGCTCTGTGGGGAAGAGAGATTGAGGATAAACGTCAGGGGATAGCTGAATCCATAATCGACATGCGCCTGCGGGGCTATGGTAACGGTCACCTCCGCTGCAGCAGGATGGATGTGTACAATCGTCTCTTGGGCCACAAGGGGATTAAAAACGAGAAATAGGAGCCAGCGAATGGGGCGCGCGTTCCAACGGGACATGATTTTCTTCCTTGTGAGCAGCCATTTCTTCATATAAACTACAATTTTTTGCCCAAATTTCAACCGCTTTTCTCGCCCTTTATGAAAACTTTTTTGCTTTTTCGCGTAAAAGTACTATACTATAAAAAAGGAGGAACTATGCCGATTCAATTCATCGCGCCCTTTGAAAGAGCCTATTATCGCATGAAATCCGCGTTGTTCCAGCCCTTTGACCTGCACAAATGGATGGTCCTCGGCTTCACGGCCTTTCTTGCGGACCTGCTCGATCATGGCGGCGGGGGCAACAGTCTGAAAAGGGGGGGGCATGCTGATTGGGGTGCGATTCTCGGCGCCCCCTACGAGGCCCTCGACTGGCTGAAAGCAAGACCGCAATGGATGGCGCTGATCGTTTTAGGCGGCCTGCTCCTACTGGTGATCCTGCTCCTCGGCATCTGGCTGAGCTCGCGGGGCAAATTCATGTTCCTCGACAATGTCGTGCAGGAGCGTGCTTTAATCTCACAGCCCTGGCGCCAATTCCGCGACCTGGGCCACTCCCTTTTCCGCTGGCGCGTGGCTTTTCTTGCCGTGGCCATCCTCCTTGCCGGCGGAACGCTGTACCACCTCTGGCGTATCGCTTACACGCGGTGGAACGACTCCGGCGATCTCTGGTCTCTGCTCCCCTCCCTCTTCATCTGGGGTGCCTTCTTCGCCGTTGTGGTTTTAGCCCTGGGTTATGTAAAGCTGCTCCTTGACCATTTCATCGTTCCGCTGATGTACAAGGACAACTGCACCTGCGTTCAGGCCTGGGAACAGCTATTGCCGCTGCACTGGCGCCACCTGGGATATTTTATTCTTTACGCCCTTTTCATGCTCGCCATCATCATCGCCCTGGTCGTCCTGGTGATCCTGGGCGGCCTCTTCACCTGCTGCCTCGGCTTTTTCCTGCTGATGATTCCCTATATCAATTCGGTTGTTCTGCTGCCCTTCCTCTACTGGATTCGCGCTTTCAGCCTCGAGTTTTTGGCCCAGTTCGGCGAAGCCTACACACTTCTGCCTCAGCGGCCGGTTGAGGAGAATGCACTTCCACAATAAAAGTGTCCAAGCCAGCCCTCTATCCCTAAGGGAGTGATGATGAATCACTCCCTTTATTTTTTATGGGAAATTATCTGCAGTATGGCGAGTTTAATCAAACAGATAATCCTTGCTTATCTGAATGCGCTTTTGTAAAATTTAAATCAATTTTAACTATGAGAATTCTGATATGATCGGTTTGAAAAGATTTCGTCCTCTCCTTGTTTTGCTCATGATGGCCGGCCTCTGTACGTTGAGGCTGCAGCCGGCCGCTGCCCTGCAAACGGCTGCTACGGGGAAAGCTTTGCCCGGCGTGGTCGCCCTCGCCTTGAAGGAACCGCTCTCCGGTGCGGCCACATTGAGCCGGACCGGTTCAAAAAGCCTCGACGCAGCACTGCAGGCCCTGCAGATCCAGGTTCTCGAACCGGTCGCCCCGGCGCTCGGACGCAGACTGCAAAAGAGTATTCATCGCACTCGCGTTGACAATCTCTATTATGCTTTTTTTCCCGGCGGCCGTCCGCCGCAAGAGGTGGCGCGCGAACTCGCCCGCGATCCGGCAGTGGAGTTTGCCGAAGCCCGCTATGAATACCAGTTGACCGCCGTGCCGAACGACCCCCTGACCGGCAAGCAGTATTACCTCAACAAGACCAGACTTCCTCAGGCCTGGGATCTTTGCAAGGGAGAACAGGGATCGGTCGTCATCGCAATCATCGACGGAGGCACCGATATCTCCCACCCCGATCTGGCGGGTAATCTCTGGACCAATCCCGGCGAGATCCCCGGCAACGGCCGGGATGACGACGGAAACGGCTTTATCGATGACCTGCACGGCTGGAATTTCACCACCCATACCGCCGATCCCAACAGCCTCTTTTCTGGAACCACCTACAGCAGCCACGGTACGCACACCGCGGGAGCCGCGTGCGCGGTCGCGAACAACCGAATCGGCATCGCCGGCACCAGCTGGAATGCCCGGCTGATGGCGCTCAACGCCGGTTCCCGGACCGCAGATGACAAGATCGATCCCCTCAGTATCGACCAGGCGATTATCTACGCCACGGCGAACGGCGCCAACATCCTCAGCTGCAGCTTCAGCGGCGCCTACTCGGAGGTCAACTGGCGGCTGATCCGATTCGCCACCGAACAGGGCATGGTGGTAGTCGCTGCAGCCGGCAACAGCGCAACCCTCGCCAATGAGGTCTATCCGGCCAGTTATCCGGGAGTACTCGCGGTCGCGGCGATCGACAGTTCCGACATCAAGGCCTATTTTTCCAATTATGGCACTACGGTCGATGTCTCGGCTCCGGGCGTCGGGATCTGGAGCACGGTCGCCGGCGGCGGCTATGAAGGCCCCTTGTGGCAGGGCACCTCGATGTCGACGCCGATCGCCGCAGGGGTGGTCGCTCTGGTGATGACCCAACACCCGGAGTGGAGCGGTCTGCAGGCTGCCGAACAGGTGCGCATAACCGCGGACAAAATCGACAGCAAGAACCCGGCTTATGCCGGCCAGCTCGGGCATGGTCGAATCAATGCCTGGCGCGCCCTGAGCGAGTCCTGGCCCGCCCTGCGCCTCACCGGAATTGAATTTGCCGATCAGGATGGCGACAGCCTGATCAAGCCCGGCGAGACGGTCGCTCTGAGCCTGACCCTGACCAACTATCTGGCGGCAGCGCAAAACATCTCATTGAAATTGAGTGAATCCAGCCCTTACGTCACCCTCTCCCGTAGCACGGCCACCCTCGCCGCCCTCTCCACCGGCGAGAGCATCACCCTGCGCAACGCCTTCACCTTCGAGGTGGCCAGGACCGCGCCCAGCGACCATACGATCCTCTTCACCCTGAACCTGAGCGAGGGGGAGTACAACGATGCCGATCATTTCAGCCTGACTGTACTGCCCTCTTTTGCCGACATCGGCATCAATAACATCTATACCACCGTGACCAGCATCGGCCGGATCGGCAGCGCCAATCCCAATAGCAGCGGCACCGGGATCGGGCTCCTCTATAAATCGGGAAGCAGCCTTCTATTCGAAGGCGCGCTCATCGCCGGGACCGCGGCCGACCGCATTGTCAACGCGGCGCGCGGAATCCTCGATTTCAACAACAGTCAGGTCAATGATGCCGATTTTACCAGCTCGGAAGGCGGCGATGTACGAATCGCGACGCCGGGCGCTCTGCTCGATCAGGAGAGCAGCGCCATCTTCGACGACCGCACCACTGCCAGGCCCCTCAACATCCGCATTACCCAGCAGACCTTCGCCAGCCGGGAGGAGCGCTATGCCGACAATCTCCTGTTCCGCTATACGGTGCATAATCTCAATGCCCAGCCCCTCGAAAACTTCCACCTGGGCATCTTTTGCGACTGGGACATGGACGCCACCAGCTATGCCACCAATGTGGCCGACCTGGATGCCGGACGCCGCATGGGATTCGCCTATGATGCCGGCACGGGGCCGAAAACCCATGTCGGCGTGATGCTCTTGAGTGACGGCGGCTTTTCCTATCGCGCCATTATGAATGATAATGCCGATCCCCTCAATCCGAGTTGGGCCTTGCACGACGGCTTTACCGATGCCGAAAAATGGCAGGCGATCAGCGGCGGACTGGTACAGACCAAGGTCGGACCGGCCGACATCTCGATGGTCATCGGCTCCGGGCCGCATACCATCGCCGCCAACGGTGACCTTACCATCGACTTTGCCTTCCTCGCTGCTGACGATCTCGCCACCCTGAAGGCCGATGCCGACAGCGCCCGAGCACTCTGGCGTTCCCTCTTCACGACCGGTATCGGTCCGACGCCCGGTCCGCTTTATCCGGCGCAATGGACTCTGGAGGCCAATTACCCCAATCCCTTCAACGCCGGGACGACGATCCGCTACGCTCTGCCGGCCGCCGCTCCGGTCCGTCTGGAACTCTTTGATTGCTCGGGCCGGCTGGTGCGCTTGCTGGTCGATGCGACGCAGACCGCCGGTTCGCATGAGATCCAGTGGGACGGGCGGGACCAGGAGGGCCGGCTGGCGGCCAGCGGAACCTATTTTTACCGCCTGCGCAGCGGCGGCCGGGAGTCGATCCGCAAACTGCTGCTGCTGCGATAAAGCGGGCCGCGCTCCAGGGGGATCGATGCGGCATCAGGCGGGCGGGATCACACGGCATCCCCTTCAACCGCAATTTCGCGCCAAATCAGGAGGCTGGCATGATCTCATTTCGCCGCATCCCGCAGAGGGTGATCCTGGCGGGCGCGCTGCTCGGTTCGGCAGCAGCCGCCCAGCCTGTTCTCTTTCCGCAGCCCCAAAGCCCTCGCATTGCCAACTATGACATCGAGGTCCGTCTCGATGCCGCCACCCATCAACTGTACGGCCGCGAAACCCTGCACTGGCGCAATACCGCGGCGGTGCCCCTCTCCGAGCTGCAATTCCATCTCTACCTGAATGGATTCCGCAACAACCGGTCGACCTATATGCGGGAATCAGGCGGTCGCGGCGGCGGCAAAACGGCCGATCGCACCGCATGGGGATTTATCGAAGTGGATTCGCTGACCAGCAGCGGGGGAGAGAACTGGCTGCCCCTGACCTCCTTTATCCAGCCCGATGACGGCAACGCCGAAGACAAGAGTGTCCTCCGGCTCCGCCTGCCCCGGCCCCTGCCTCCGGCGGAGAGCATCACACTGCAGATCGCCTTCACCGCCCAGCTTCCCTCGCCGCCGATTTCGCGCACCGGCATCAAGGAAGAATTCGTCATGGCCGGCCAGTGGTTTCCCAAGATCGGCGTCTGCGAAAATGGGGTATGGAACTGCCACCAGTTTCATGCCAACCCGGAATTCTATGCCGATTTCGGGGTCTATAACGTCGCGATCACCGTGCCGCACGGCCACATCGTCGGCGCCACCGGCCTGTGTTATGCCACCGAGG
>Ga0116185_1004951_pt1 | contig 10664 bp, 3 predicted proteins | sample AD_JPNNA7_MetaG_FD_89754 | JGI IMG/M metagenome (GOLD analysis project Ga0116185, IMG submission 89754) | Active sludge microbial communities of municipal wastewater-treating anaerobic digesters from Japan - AD_JPNNA7_MetaG | ecosystem: Engineered > Bioreactor > Anaerobic > Digestate | place... | reverse complement strand
TTCAGGCTTATAATTTTTTTTTTTTGTTAATATAAAATTATCAATTATTTGGAGTCTCTTCTTTTTTTTATTAAAGAAATTTCAACTAAGTTCTAATTTATACCTTACCAGGCGACAAATGTCGTTATAGTAAATAGTATGAAGTAAAATATAAATTTAATTAATATTATTTGACTGGTTTTACTGAATTTAATGATTGAGGTTAGTGCTATCCTGCGAAAAAAATAAGCAGGATAGCATTTTTTATTTAATGGCAGTTTTATTTATAAATAAATTCGCTAACATAATTTCAACAGATATATCAAAAATTATTTTAATGGCTTAAGTTTAATTGCACAACCACCGCCTGGTGCAAGTTTAAGTTTTAAAATATCATTCTTCTTTACTTTTTTATTTTCAATTTCATATTTCATGGGGTTTGTTTTCCAATTTGCATCAGGTGCATCTTTATATATTGTCATCTCATATTTATCAGCGGTTAAAAAATCCAGCTTAACATTAAACTCTCTGGCTTCTTCATCAGTAATAGCACCGATAAACCAGTTATCAGAATTTCTATCTTTACGTGCAGTGATAACATAATCACCCGGCTCAGCTTTCAATACTTTAGTTTCACTCCAATCAACAGGAACATCAACAATAAATTGAAAAGCATCAGAAAATCTTTCATAATTTTCAGGCAGATCAGCAGCCATTTGTAACGGAGAATAAATAGTAACATATAAAGCTAATTGCTTTGCAAGCGTTGTGTGCACCTGAAATTTACTATCAGGATTATAATAATCTATTTTAATTTGAAATATTCCCGGCGTATAATCCATTGGTCCGCCAATTAGTCGTGTAAAAGGTAAGATGGTTTCATGTTCAGGCGGATTTCCTTTACTCCAGGCATTAAACTCATTTCCTCTTGCGGCTTCAGATGTAAGCCAGTTGGGATAAGTACGATGCAATCCTGTTGGGCGAACAGATTCGTGTGAGTCAACCATTATTTTATATTGCTGCGCTTTCTCTACAACTCGTAAGAAATGATTTATCATCCACTGTCCGTCGTGATGTTCGCCGCGGGGTATTATTGGACCGACATAACCTGTTTTTACGGCATCATAACCATATTTTTTCATATAAGAAAATGCATCATCTAATCTTCGCTCATAATTGGTTACAGATGAAGAAGTTTCATGATGCATTATCAGCTCTACATTTTTTTGCTTTGCGTAATCCGACAGATATTCAATATCAAAATCAGGATAAGGAGTTACGAAGTCAAAAACTTCTTCTTTCCATTTGCCAAACCAATCTTCCCAACCGATATTCCAACCTTCAATCAATACTGCATCTATACCGTATTTTGATGCAAAGTCAATATACTGTTTAGTATTTTCTGTTGTTGCACCGTGCATGCCATTTGGTTTTACATTATTCCAATCAATAGTATTAAGATGAACATTGTCAAGGTTGCCGTAACTCCAGCTCATTGTTCCAACATGCATGCCCCACCAGATACCAATATATTTTTGCGGCTTTATCCAGCTTACATCTTTAAACCCTGTTGGTTCATTTAAATTAAGAATCAATTTAGATTCAAGGATTTTTTCAGCTTTATCACTTACAATTATTGTTCTCCACGGAGTTGTAAATGGAGTTTGAATGTAAGCTTTATTACCAACAGCATCAGGACAAAGATGAGATTGTAAAGAGTAACACTTTTTATCAACTTTAACATACATTACCGGATATCCTGATAAAGCTGCTTCATGAATGTTAATGAAAATTCCGTCAGAAGTTTTTAGCATTAGTGGTGTTTGAATATAATCTGGTCCGGGAATATTCTTGGTATTTATTTCATCAAAGCCTGATCCTTTGGTTGCATCCACTTGAGAAAGCAGGGAAGTAGTGTAAGTATATTCCTGGCTGTCGTAATCACCGGGAATCCAAAAAGCTTTATGATCGCCTGTTAATGCAAAGGTTGTGTATTCTTCTTTTAAAACAAAATAGTTCAAATTATTTTGTTGTGGAAATTCATACCTGAATCCAAGTCCATCATTAAATAAGCGAAATGTAATTATCATAATTCTTTTTTCAGGAACCATCTGACTTAACGTAATTTTAAGCTCTTTATAATAATTTGTAATGGTACTTTGCTCACCCCAAACAGGCTGCCAGTTTTCATAAAAAGTTAAAGTATCAGTTTTCTCAATAGTAAATCCATCAATAAAATCAGGCTGATCATTCAGATCAATACCAAGTGTGCTTTCTTTTATGATTGGCTTTTGTTTATAGTTTAACAAATAAACAGGTTTACTATCTACAAGTTTAAAAATAAGTTGAAGATAATTATCCGGAGAAAAAATTTGTTGAGCGTTTAATAAAAAAGTGTTTATGAAAAGAATGAAAATAAAATTTCGCATTGCTTTATGTCTGATTTTTATTTAATGGCTTCATTTAAAAGATCAAGAAGCTGTATCCGTCTAAAAGGTTTTGAAAGATAATGTGTCATACCTTTTGCTAAAAATTCATTTTTCTCATGACCCATTGCGTAAGCAGTTAAGGCTACAATTGGAATATCTTTATAATTATCATTTTGTCTGATAAGTCTGGTAAGTTCAATGCCATCCATACCTTTATGCAGATTTATATCCATAAGAATCAATTTATATTCATTATTATTAATCTGTGATAAAGCCTGATCGGCATCTTTTGCAACATCAACTTCATATTGTCCTTTTGTGATTGTCCTGACCAGCTTAATCGAAACTTCATCATCCTCCACATAAAGAATTTTTGTAAAAGCCTTTACTGTCTTTTGCTGATCAGAAATGATCTCAGCGGTAGCAGATTCTGATGTTTTTTCACTAACTTCTTCAGCCAGAGGGAAAGTAATAATAAATGTTGTTCCTTTATCAATTACACTTTCAACATCGATTTTACCATTCATTAGTTCCGTATAACGTTTAGAAATGGTTAATCCAAGTCCGGTACCTTCAAAATTTCTGTTGTAACCTTCACTTGCCTGTCTGAATTCTTCCCAGATAAGTTTTAATTTTTCCTGCGAGATCCCAACACCGCTATCACTAACACTGATGAAGGCTTCTTTGTTTAATATTTTAACTGTAACAGTAATTGATCCGGAAGAAGTAAATTTTATTGCGTTATTGATAAGATTATTAATAATGCTTAGTAACAAGAATGAATCAACTCTGCATAAAATTTCATCAGTTGAGATGTTTAATTCATATTTAAGATTTTTCTTTAAAACTGCGCTTTCAAAGAACTGATAACTTTCCTGAATTATCGGGATAATATTTGTAATCGTTAAAACCGGTTCTACTTTAGCAGATTCAAGCTTTGAAATATTCAGAATCATATTTAGTGTTTCGAGCAGACGTTGTCCTGAAGTATTTATCGATTTGATCATCGTGTGATAATCAGGATTATCCTTAAATTCATTCATCAACATTTCAGAAAATCCCAATATCCCAACCATCGGTGTTCTAAGTTCATGACTCATATTAGCAAAGAAATTTGATTTAACCCTGTTCATCTCTTCAGCTTCTTCTTTAGCTATGATAAGCTCTTCGATCATTTTTTTCTTTTCAGTAATATCTTCATTGATTGCAAGATAGTTGATTATATTTCCTTCATCATTGTAAATCGGAGAGATAATTGAAGTCTCCCAATAAAAATCTCCGTTCTTTTTTCTATTCTTAATTTCACCTTGCCATTCTTTGCCCAACGAAATAGTTTGCCATAACTGAGCAAAAAATTCTTTTTGGTGTTCATCTGATTGAAGGATATTTGGAGTTTTACCTTTTACTTCTTCAAGTGTGTAGCCTGATACTTCTGTGAACTTTGGATTTACATATTCAATTATTCCATTCGGATCAGTTATTATAATACTTGCAGGACTCTGAATAATTGCTTTAGAGAGTTTTTGCGATTCTTCTTCAGCACGTTTACGCTGGATAAAAATACTTAACTCGTGTGCAACTATTTCTAAAATTTCAACGCTGTTCTGATCGTAAGCATTTGGATTATCATAGCTTTGAACAACCATTACACCAATTACTTTACCGCCGATTCTAAATGGAACTCCCAGCCATATTTCCGGTATTGTTCCTATCATTCCGGCAATTCCGCTATCAATCAGAAAATTTATTTGTTTCCTGTTAACCAATACTGATTTTTTTTGTTCGATAACATATCCGGTCATTGATCCTTTGGCAGGCCAATATGGAATTTCTTCTTTTTCATCTTTACTAATATCCGATCGAAGCATGCCGGTTGTTTCATCATAGAGAGCAATAAAAAAATTATTCACATTCATTATAGTTGAAAGCTCAAGCCTGATTGATTCAAACAAATCTGTTAACCTTATAGATGATACAGCAGCATCAGCAACTTTATATTGAATATGCTGTAATATTTCTGCTCTTTTTCTTTCGGTGATATCCTGATGAGTTCCAAACATCATCAGTGCTTTGTTATCAGGAGTTCTTGAAACTACTTTTCCTTTATCTAATGTCCAAACCCAGTGTCCTTCGCGGTGTCTGATTCTTACTTCGCATTCAAAATATTCTGATTTTCCTTTAAAATGTTTTTTTAATAATTCTTCACTTTTAATCAGGTCATCAGGATGAATGATATTTAGCCAGGTTTTTATAGAAAGCGGTTTTAGTTCATCAAGAGTATAACCGCTTATTTCAGCCCATCTTTCATTAAATACAGCTTCACCGGTTTGTATATTCCATTCCCACGTACCTACGTTAGTTCCTTCAATAATATTTGTAAGCCTTTGTTTCTGATTTTCAATTTCCTGCTGAGCATTTTTCAAATTAGTCTGATCAAACAAATAACCCTTTACTTCAGTAATATTTCCTTTACTATCTCTTACAATCCTTGTGTAATCATAAAGCCATATATAATAGCCATTTTTGTGTTTTACTCTGTAAGACTGTTCATATGTATCTATTTTATTTTCTAAATTATAACTAATCTCACTTATAAAGTTTTCTACATCATCAGGGTGTAAAATTGATATATAATTAAATTTCGGATTAGTCATAAATTCATTTGTATATCCTATTACCTCCTGAATATTAGAAGATACATATTTAACAAGCCAATTTTCTGTTGGATCCCAGATTATTGTGCTGACAGGTCCGGAAGAAAAAAGATCACGTTCAGCTTTTAATTCACTGATTGCTTTTTTTCTTTCAGTTATATCAGTACCGATGCTTAAAATTGCAGTTACTCCTGCCCAGTCAACTTTCTTTGCATAAATTTCCAAAGGAATTTCAGTATTATCTTTTCTGTAGTGGGTAACTTCAAAAAAAGCTTCACCAACTCTATCGATGATATTCATTCGCTCAGCTATCTTTGTTGAACTTGCAGATGAATCAATATCACTTAAGTTCAATCGCATAAATTCTTCAATAGTGTAATTATGCATTTTAGCTGCATTCTTGTTTACATAAAGGAAATTACCATTAAAATCATGCACTGTTATTTGATTTGGTGCAATATCAAGCATATGTGCCATCAGCCTGATAGATTCTTCATTTTTCTTCTGTTCAGTAATATCCTGAACTGCTCCATAAACTCCCCTTAACTTATTAGTTTTTTCATCCCACAAAGGCTGTGCATAAGTTCTTACCCAAACAATTGAACCATCTTTATGGTATGTTTTAACTTCACGATCAACTTTTTGATTTTGTTTCAGGCTTTCAATATCAATATTATCTTTTTCCAGTTCATCGGGCAGTAATGTTGCTCTCCAGCCGCCAATTTTACGGTATTCTTCCATTGTATAGCCGGTTATTTTTTCAAAAGATCCGGCAATCCATTCCATTTGATGCTTTCCATCTTCATTAACAATTGTTGAAAATAAATAATCGCTGGTAAGATTTGAGATTATTCTGTAGCGTTCTTCAGAAAGTTTTAACCTTTGTTCAAAAACCTTTTCTTTATTTATATCAATCATTACTCCAAGAAAGCCGGCAATTTTTCCATTATCGTAAATAGCATTTCCTGAACTTCTTACCCAATGTGCTGCGCCTGATTTATCAATTAAACGGTAATCAGTTGGTTCAAATGTATTTGTAATAATTCTCCTTAATTGCTGCGGTATCAGTTTTTTGTCTTCGGAGTAGATGAAATCAATTAATCTTTTCCCGATTAAATCATCCGCTTCATAACCAAGAATATTTTTAACTACCGAGCTTATATATGAGAAATATCCGTTTCTATCTATCAGATAAATAGCATCATTTACATTTTCTGCAAGCGTTCTGTATTTCTCTTCACTTTCCTGTAATAGTTTTTCGGATATTTTCTTTTCAGTAATATCAGAAGCAACAGCAATAACAACTTTTTTATTAAAATATGTTCCAGGATATAATCGGACATCTTTTAAAAATTCCTCACCGTTTTTTCTTTTGCCCCAGAATTCAAATTGCTGCTTTTTACCTGTTAAAGCCTTTTTTACTGCAATCATAATTTCATTAAAATCATTACGATTTGGTGCACTTATAAATTCCGGAGTTTTTCCGATCAGTGTTTGTTTATCATAACCATACATCATAGCAGCGCCTTCATTAACATCCAAGAACACACCGTTTTCATCTTGTATATAAATTGCTTCAGTAATACTATCAAGTATGTTTTTATAACTTAACTCACTTAATCTCAGTCTTTCATCAGATTTTAATTTCTCTGTTATATCGTGTGCAACACCCCGCAAGCCAACTACTTTTCCATCTTTAAAGATTGGTCGTTCATATACTTCAAGTTTAACTATTTCTTTATTAGCGTGTCTTATTTCTACATAAACCGGCGAAGTGTCTATTATTCCTGAGAGATGTTTATAAGTTCTTGCTTTAGCTTCACGATTTATTGCTGATTTAGTTGCAAACCAGTTTTTTTGATTCAGCCATTCAGATACTTTATATCCTGTTATGTTTTCTACTGATGGTGAAACATATTCAATGTATCCATTCTTATCTTGTACATAAAAGAACAAATGCGGGGTACCTTCAACAAAAAGCTGCATTCTATTACGATTTCTTTCAGCTTCATTTTCAATTGCTTTTTTCTCAGTAATATCAATAACAGATGACTGAAATCCGATTTTTTTTCCGATAGAATCATATATCACAGTTGCCATTCCATAAGCAATAAAAACAGAACCATCTTTTTTAAGTGCGTAATATTCACCGTCCCACTGTCCATTTTCATTTAATTTCCTGATTATATGTCTTGCAACATTCTTATCTCTCAAAAAGTATGATATATGTCTGCCATTGACTTCAGATTTGTGCTTATAACCCCAAAGATTCAGAAATGCCTGATTAACATTTGTAATATGTCCTTTTATATCAGAAATACTATTAGCTGAAATAGCTGATTCGAAAACTATGTTTTTTAATAAAAGCATTGTTTCGGTATTTTTTCTTTCTGTTATATCGGTTATAAAACCTTCAAGATATAAAACTTTACCTTTTTCAGAATAAATACCTTTGCCACGCTCCCAGATCCATCTGGTTTCTTTTCCCTTGGTTATAATTGGATACTCGAATTCAAAATGTTTCTTTTCCTTTAATACCTTTTGCCACTTATCCCAGACTATCTTTCTATAATCCGGATGTATCACTTCATTGAAAGCGATTTTTTTATTTTCAATAAGTTCAGATGGTTTATATCCTGTAATATCTCTGCATTTATCACTTAAAAATTTCATTGTCCATTTTCTATCGTTAGAACATCTGAAAATGAATCCCGGAATTTCATACTCTAGATCAAAGAATTGATTTTTTACGGAAGAGGATAAGTCGGTTTTTGAATTAGTTATTTCGTTTACCGATAATATTAATGCTGCATATTCTGCTTTATCTGAATTTTTATTTATTGCAGCTATCGAACAGTTAACAGATTTAACTTTGTTTTTAGATAAAATGATTTCGCAATCTTTATATCTAAGCTCTTTTGATTTTTTTGAAGGAGAAAAAACTGTTTTAAGAATATTTGTTACATCTTGTTTTTTTGTATTGCTGTTAAGTTTTAAAAAGCTGCTTATGTTTTTATTAATAAGTAAAGATTTTTTCTTTCCGAAAAATTTCTCTGTTTTACTGTTAACTGAATTTATAAAGCCTTTTTTATCGATTATTAAAATTGCATCATTAAGCTGATTAAAAAGCGATTCATTAGATATAAAAGAAAAATTATTTCCTTTTGAATTGACCGATTTTCTGTTACTCTTCCTGCCGGAATTATTTTTTCCTGATTCAGTTCCCATATTATCTATTCTGACTGTAAGCTCAATATTTTTTCTCTAATTTTAAATAATAATGTTTAACAGCAAATATTGTACAAATGATAATTATTAAATTAAATTTAAATATCGTTATTGACAGACTAGGTTTAAAGCTGGTTTTTGAATAAATTTCCAATAAATACCCGCTTTTTAGAGGGAGAGTGTAAAAAAAATATCAGATCATTTTAATCGATTTGCTGTATTTTACATCCGATACTCCCCAAAACCTGGTCTGTTCAGATCTTTAATGCTTCTCTTGTTTTCTATTCTTGTTCAGTATTTTCAATTTTGTTTACCAAAACCTTATCAACTCTTTTTCCATCCATATCAACAATTTCAAATGAATAATTTTTATAATCGAATTTATCACTGGCTTTTGGAATCCGGTTTAATTTATACATCATAAAACCGCCAAGTGTAGAATAATTTTCTTCTTCTTCAAAAGCAAGATTAAGATGCTCCTTTAGTTCATCAATTAAAATACTTCCATCAATCAATAAAGAACCATCATCTCGTTTAACGATTGCAATTTCTACTTCTTCGTGTTTATCAGGCAGATTGCCAAAAATATTTTCAATAAGATCGTGTAAGGTAATTATTCCTTCAAATGAGCCGTATTCATCAATCACAATTGCAACATAAGTTTTAGTCTGTTGAAACTTTTCAAAAACTTTTATACCGGTAAGATTATCAGGAATAAATAATGGCTGGGTTAAAATATCTTTTAATCTGAAATCAGGTTTATCGCTCAGGTTGTGAAAAAAATCTTTTATTGTAAAAATTCCGAAAATATTATCTGGTGTTTCATCATAAACAGGGTAGCGCGAAAATGGATTTTCATAAACCTGCTGTTTAATCTTTTCAATCGGGTCTTTAATATTAATTACAATAACTTCCTGACGGTTAGTCATAATTTCGTAAGCTCTTCTATCACCAAATCTGAAAATCCTTTTTAATAGTTCAGATTCCCTGTGTTCAAGCGTTCCAAACTGAGTTCCTTTTTCAATAAGTATTTTTAATTCCTCTTCAGTAACCGGTGTTTTATCTTTCTTTTTAATCATCAGAATCTTTAAAAAGATTTTAGTAGAAAAACTGAGAAAAGAAACTATGGGAGTTGTTACCCAGGAAAGTAGTTTCATAACAGGCGCAAGTGCAACAGTTATACCTTCGGGGTTATTAAATGCAATTGTTTTGGGTACAAGTTCACCAATAACAAGTGAAAAATAAGTGATAACGGTAACTACAATTGCTATTGCAGCTTTATCAGCATAAGGTGCAAGCCAGCTTATATTTTGTAAAACCGGAACAAGATCATCTGCAAAAGCTAATCCGCCAAAAGCACCTGCAATAATTCCGATTAGTGTTATACCGATCTGAACTGTGGATAAAAACTTTTCAGGTTCATCTAACAGTTTTAATGCAGTTTTAGCGCCACCGCTGCCTTTTTTTGCTTTTTCTTCAAGCCGTGCACGTTTGGATGAAACGAGCGCAATCTCACTCATTGCAAATAAACCATTAAGAATAAAAAGACCCAGAATTATTAAATATTCCATAAAAAGATATTTGTTATTGGATGGCTTAATTTAATGAAAAGGTTAGAGATTTGTTAATAATCGGATCAGCCAAATATCCGGGATCAAAGAATATATTTCTTTTTATATAATTATCTGAATCAAGTGTGTTTACAAAATTTATTCGAATTTATTGGATAGTAATTGTCGTGTCAAGATAAGTTGAATCATTTTGCCAGAACTTCAAAGTTTTGTTTCCACTGCCGGTAAAAAGAATTGTTTCTTCGTGGTTGAATGATCCAAGCATTTGAATACACATTTCTCCATCATACTTAGCAAAAACTTTGGAAATAAAAGTATCTCTGAAATTTTGACTCTCGGTTTTATAATAATACCAGCAGGGATTTGGTGTAACATAAGTTGTAGTTACCTTAACTTCATTTCCATTTATCCGGATTTTATCAATGCTTGCCGCTCCCAATGGTCTTACTTCGGAATAGTCATTTTCATTTACATTACAGGAATTGAACAGAAGAATTGAAATTGCAATAAGAAACAGAGATTTCGTTTTATCACCTATTTAATTTATTTGCAATATAGTTTTTAATATCAGTTGTAAAAATACTTTTTTATTACATAATATTTAAGAGTTTATTTGAAACGGAACGACTTCCATTAAAATTATACAGATGTTAAGTGCGAAAAGGCGGTCGGGTTGATTGGCTTGATATTTCCAATAAGTAAAAAGTTAAATTTGTTATCATCAACAACATTTACTTCAGGAGGTATCAAATGTATTACACAGGAATCGATCTTCATAAATTTACTTCTTATTTAACTACTGT
>Ga0116185_1004946_pt1 | contig 10669 bp, 10 predicted proteins | sample AD_JPNNA7_MetaG_FD_89754 | JGI IMG/M metagenome (GOLD analysis project Ga0116185, IMG submission 89754) | Active sludge microbial communities of municipal wastewater-treating anaerobic digesters from Japan - AD_JPNNA7_MetaG | ecosystem: Engineered > Bioreactor > Anaerobic > Digestate | place... | reverse complement strand
CAATCCCAGGGATGTGGATGATGCGATTCGTCTGGCCCATCAGACCGGTGCGGAGGCGCTGCAGGTGCACGGCTCCCTCTCTCCCGTCGATCTGGCCGAATTGAAAGGGCGGGCTCATCAGAAGATCATAGCCGCCGTAGCTGCCGAGCCTGGTGGAGAAGAGGCCCGGCGCTATGCTGCGGTGGCAGATGCCGTCCTTGTGGACAGCATGGTTGGTGGTACTCTGGGCGGTACGGGAAAGGTTCACGACTGGCTGGTCAGTGCGGAGATAGCCGCATCTCTGAAGGTTCCTGTGATCCTGGCGGGGGGCCTGTATCCCGGAAACGTCGCCGAGGCCATAGAGAAAGTCAAGCCCTATGCCGTGGATGTATCCAGCGGCATTGAGACCGAAGGGAGAAAGGATCCGGCAAGGATCAGCTCCTTCTTGCAGGCGGTGAGAGCATGTCCTTCCCCACTGTAGCGCCGGTGTTTGTGGATGTGAGCAATAAGGTGAGTGTGGATGCCCCTCTCTCCCTGTTTCTGGCCTTGCGGGGCCGTCGCTGTCCCTATCTCCTGGAGTCGGTGGAAAAGTCCGGGCAGAAGGCCAGGTTCTCCTTCGTCGGTGCCGATCCATCCGCCATGATCACTGTGAAGAACCGCTATGTTAAGATGGAGTTCTACAATGGGGGCATAGAGCTGATGAAAGACCGGCTCTCGGAATGCGTGGACGTGCAGCGAAGAGATTCGACATTGGAGGGACCCATAAAGGAGGGATACGATCTCTTCCATGTGCTTCGAGCGGCCATCCCCTGCAGCCGGGGCATGCCCAATAGCTTCGGCAGGCAGGTCTTCACCGGGGGAGGCATAGGCTATCTGGCCTATGATCTGGTGCTGGAGCGACTGGGAAGAAGGTCGAGCGGCCAGACCCCCGATGCCCAGTTCGGCCTGGCGGAGAGCACATTCATATTCGATCACCTGGACCGCAAGGTCTACTTTGCCATAGCTCCCATTCTTCCCGGACCCAAGGTCAATCTGATTGAGACCATCGGAGGCATAGATCCGGAATACGATCAGGCCGGGGACTTGGATATAAGCGGCAATGTCCTCTCTGCCGGAGGAGAGGAGGAATACAAGGAGGCAGTGAGAGCGGCCAAGGCGCACATAACCGACGGAGACATATTTCAGGTGGTTATCGCCCGGTCAACCAGTGTGGAATGCTCTGATCCGGTCAAGCTCTACCGCAAGCTGAGAAGCATCAATCCCAGCCCTTATACCTATATCTTCGAGTTCGGCGGCCCGGCCATAGTAGGTGCTTCTCCAGAGACCCTCTTCAATACCTACGACCGCAAGCTCAGGGTAAATCCCATAGCCGGGACCTGTCCCCGGGGAAGGACCCAATCTGAGGACGACAGATATGCCCGGATAATGCTGGCAGACGAGAAGGAGAGGGCGGAGCATGTCATGCTGGTGGACCTGGGCAGAAACGATGTTCGCTCCGTCTGCAGCTCAGGAACGGTCAAAGTGGAGGATTTCATGTCCGTTCTAAAGTACTCTCATGTGCAGCATATTGAGACCACAGTCATCGGCGAGCTGCGGGAGGAGTGTGACCAGTTCGATGCCGCCCGGTCGGTCTTTCCAGCGGGGACGCTATCCGGTGCTCCCAAGCTCCGGGCTATGGAGATCATAGATGACCTGGAGCAGGAGTCCCGGGGCATCTACGGGGGGGGAATAGGCTACTTCTCCATAGACGGCAGCTCCGACTTCGCCATAGCCATCCGCAGCGTCTTGATTCGGGATGGAGTGGCCAGAGTGCAGGCAGGAGCAGGGATTGTGGCCGACTCCGATCCGGAGAAAGAGTATCAAGAGACGGAGAGGAAGATGGCGGCTATGAAAAGAGCCCTGGGAGTGGCGGCATGAAGGAAAGAGCAGCCCGGCCCATTCTTTTTGTGGACAATCAGGACTCCTTCGTCTGGAACCTGGTGGACTATGTGTCCGCCTTTTACCCGGAGACGACGGTCCGGTCCAACCAGGTGACTCTGGCTGAGGTTAGTGCCTTGCGACCGCTGGGGATCGTTATCTCTCCCGGCCCCGGCCATCCGGCCAATCCCAGAGATATCGGCTCCTGCCTGGAGATAATCAGGCAATTTTCCCAAACGCCCATCCTGGGCATCTGCCTCGGCCATCAGGCCATGAATATAGCCTATGGCGGCACCATCTCCCATACCCGGCCCCTGCACGGCAAGACCTCTCCCATTATGCATGACAGCAAAGGCATCTTCCGGGGAGTGGAGAATCCTCTGGTGGGGGGAAGGTATCACTCCCTGGCCATCGAGAAACTTTCCCCGGAGCTGGAGATATCCGCCCGGACAGACGAAGGGGTGATCATGGGAGTGCGGCATAAGAGCCGGCCGCACTGTGGCCTGCAGTTTCATCCCGAGTCGGTGCTGACACCCTCGGGAAAGAAGCTGATATCCAACTGGATCGAGGATGTGGTGGCATGCACTCACTGATACAGGGCATCGTCGAGGAGAGCCGCAGGCGTGGAATCGCCCCTGCCGTGTCCTGGCCGATGCAGGAACGCCGGGACTTGATATCCTCAGCCAGAGCAGTCAGGAGCAAGGGCATGATCCCCATCATCGCTGAGATCAAGCCCAAAGCTCTTGGTCGGCCACTCACGGCAGCGGAGGTCTCCGCTTATGCCCAAGCCTATGCTGAAGGCGGAGCCTGCGGTATATCCGTTCTCACCGAGCCGACTAACTTCTTGGGCTCTCTGGAGAATGCAAAGATTGCCAGAGAGGCGGGACTGCCTGTGTTGAGAAAGGACTTCATATTCGATCCGAGGCAGCTGTACGAGGTCCAGGCCGATCTGGTTTTGCTCATAGCTGCATTGGGAATTGACCTGGACCGGTTCATAGAGGCGGCCAGGAGCCTGGGAATGGAGTCGCTGGTGGAGGTTCATACAGAGGAGGAGTTAGATGCCGCTCTCAGGACCGATGCAACGGTCATCGGAATCAACAACCGCAATCTCAATACCCTGGAGGTGGATCTGGCAGTATTCGAGCGGCTAGCGCCACGGGGGCGGGAGGCGGGCGTTTTTCTTGTCGCAGAGAGCGGCGTGCACAACGGCGCTGATGCAGAGAGGATGATGGCTGCGGGAGCGGATGCCCTGCTGGTGGGAACGGAGCTGATGAGCGAGCCAAAAAGGCTGGGGGAGATCAACCGGCTTTAGCGTGCAATTCTTTTAGAAAAAAAAATTTCAGACCAGCACCTCTTCCACCGGCCTTCTGGGCGTATGCCTGGCCGGCTCGGCATATCCCATGCGTATCAGCAGCTGAGGATATTTGACACCTAAAATCTCTGCCATCTCCTGCCTCAACTCAGATATGGCCGTGGGCTGGCTGAAGAGGTCGAAGCGGACATCCATCTCCGTGGCCTTGAGGAAGAGCAGCTCGAAGAGCACTCCCGCCTTGATCCAGGTCAGCTTGTCTTCTTTATCTGTGGAGAGCACGCCGACGGCGGGAGATGCCTTCATATAAGCGGTCTCAATCCTGGCCCGGGAGGAGGACATATCGAATGTCCCGAAGATGAATGATCCAAAGAAGGACTCAAAATCGGTGTAGCCGAAGGAATATCCCGGCAGCCCGTCCTTGGCCGAGGTTATATTGGGCCGGACCCAGGATGCCAGTTCCTTTCTAAAGGCCTTATTTCCGAGCTGTATCTTGTGAGCCCTGGCCAGGATATCAGCCATCCGGTTCTTTCCCTCGCTGTCGGTCAGGATATCCAGCCGGAAGCCGTCTTTGTTGATGCAGCTTTTCAATGCGTCCTGCTTCTCTTCCTCAATGGCCCTGCTCTCAAAGGGCTTTCGGTTGGTATGGCGGCTTGTTATCTGCCGGAAGAGATCGGGAAAGCGTGGTTCTGCTGCCTTTTTTGAAAAGCGCACGGCAGAGGTTCTCTCTCCGGACGGCCCATCGGGGAGATAGGTCACATCATATCCCAATCCAAAGTGCTCCGCGGCGAGAAGAATGTTGGCCAGGACGCAGCCATGGCTGATGTACAGAGTCCTGTCGGTGGGATCTACGGCAGGCAGAGCCCGGCTGAAATCGGCGATTATAGAGATCTCATCATCCTTGAGGGAGAATTTCCAGGGCTGGGTATTGGGCCCGGATGGGGAGAGAACGGCATAACGAAGCAGCCCTTTCATCTGATCCTTTAAGTCGCCGTCGGCGGGAAAGTCCTTTTCTCTGACCTCCCATGCATCCAAGTTGTCGCTCACTTTAGACCATCTCCTCTTGGGGATATTCATATCTCAGCCTGGTACATTTATTTATCGGAGAGACAAATCCGGATCGGCATGGGGAATGAGACATGACCTCTATGGTCGATCCAAAGAGAGCGAGAATCCTGTCAGAGCATCCCTTTCAGGCTGGTCCGGTGGTCTACTGGATGAGCCGGGACCAGAGAGTCAATGACAACTGGGCCCTGCTCTATGCTCAGGAGCTGGCTACGAGAAGGGCAGCCCCCTTAGCGGCCGTCTTCTGCCTCGCTCCGCGCTTTTTGGAGTCTGGCAGCAGGCAGTATAATTTTATGCTGGCCGGGCTGAAAGAGGTGGAGCAGAGCCTCTCCCGGCTGGGCATCGCCTTCTGGCTACTTTATGGAGATCCAGGTGTGGAAATCACCCAGTTTCTGGAGGACTGCGGTGCCGGAGCTCTGGTGTCGGATTTTTCACCTCTAAGGATCAGCAGAGGCTGGAAGAATGCCGTAGCCGCCCAGATCACCATCCCATTCCATGAGGTGGATGCCCACAATGTCATTCCCTGCTGGCATGCTTCAGTTAAGCAGGAGTGGGCAGCATATACCTTCCGGCCCAAGGTCCACAGGCTTCTAGGAGAGTTTCTGATCGACTTTCCGCCCTTGAAGAGACAGAAGATAAGATGGCCGGGCGAGATGGACAATGACTGGAAGAGGGCGGAGGCGAGCATCGAGGCGGAGTCTGTTGCCGATGCAAATTGGCTGGTGCCGGGTGAGGCAGCGGCAAGAGCTGTTCTGGATGAATTCCTGAGCCGAAAGCTCTCTGGCTATGATGAATATAGAAATGATCCCACCAAGGACGGCCAGTCCAATCTCTCGCCTTATCTTCACCTCGGCCAGATATCCGCCCAGAGGGCGGCCCTTCAGGCCCTTTCCGGGCCGACGGATGCAAGCGCATTTCTGGAGGAGCTGGTGGTCAGAAGGGAGCTGGCGGACAATTTCTGTTGCTACAATCCGGAGTACGATTCAGTCAACTCTTTTCCTGATTGGGCTAAGGAGACTCTTCGGGTGCATCAGAATGATCGGCGCGAATACATCTATTCCCTGAAGGAACTGGAGAGGGCCGAAACCCATGACGATCTCTGGAATGCATCTCAAAAAGAGATGCTTTGCCGGGGAAAGATGCACGGATATCTGAGAATGTACTGGGCCAAGAAGATATTAGAATGGAGCGAGTCGACGGCTGACGCCTTACATGCTGCCATATATCTGAACGATAGATACGAGCTGGACGGAAGAGATCCCAACGGCTTTACCGGTATCGCCTGGAGCATAGGAGGATTGCATGATCGCGCCTGGAAGGAGAGAGAAGTCTTTGGAAAGGTGAGATATATGAGCTATAATAGATTGAGATCAAAGTTTAATGTTCCGGCTTATATAAAGAAGGTTGAAGCTCTTTTCTGGTGAAAGCAATAACTATAAATCTTTGTACATACATTATTATTAATTTAGCATAGAGGATTGATGAAAATGGCAGGCACAATTGAAGAATATAAGAGGCTCTTTCGAGAGGCTACAGTATCGGACCAGATGAAGCTCTTCCAGCTTCATATTGCCATCTATCTGGTAGTGAATATCATCTGGCTTGCCCTGAATATGATGGGCACGATAAGCATCTCTCCAACCTGGGCCATGTACTACTCTCCGATTGGATGGGGTCTGCTGGTAATTGTGCACTACTGGTTCTATGTTCGCGGTGCAGAAAAGCTCTGCATGCTGCGGGAGGAGATGGTGGAAGCAAAAATCAAATAAATTTTTTCAAAATCTTTTTTCCAATTTTTCCATCCATCCCGAAGGAATGGACCTACTGCTGAAGCTGCCTCTTAATCCTGTGCTCGGAAATGCACTCATCGATGATATCCTGAATATGGAGAGCATATGACTGCATGGAATAGCTGCTCTCTGCACGCTTTCTGCCTTCCCGTCCCATTTGCTGCGCCAGATCTCTGTCATCCAGAATCTTCAGGATCGCCCCGGCCAGCTCCTGGGGAGCCTTTACAGGAACCAGAAAACCTGTAACGCCATCGATCACTATTTCCTCCGGACCGCCGCATCGTGTGGATACCACCGGCTTGCCGGCCAGCATAGCCTCCACAATGGTGCGCCCGAAGGTCTCCTTCAGGGAGGCGCAGACGAGGACATCCAATGAGCCATAAACCGGGGCGATATCTTCCATAAAATCAACAAAAAAGATGTCACTCTCCAGGCCAAGCCGGAAAGCCAGATCCTTGAGCTCTTTAAGATATCTCTCATCGCCACTCCCGATTATGGCGAACTGTGCCATAGGCATTGACTTTCTCACCAGGCTGGCAGCTTGGAGAAAGTCCTCCTGGCCTTTATTTTTTGCCGAGGTTGCAATAAGCACTACCAGGGGCGATCTCTCGGATATGCCAATCTTGCTTCTCCAGGCGATATCCCTCTTTTTATCTGGAAGAAAATAGAGAGCGTCAAATCCCTGAGTGGCCACCCTGAATTTATTCTCTTGGGCCTGATCCTTGAACAGTTCCTGCATCTGCCTTTGGGATACAAAGATCATCCTGTCCGCCAATTTGAGCGTCAGCCACTGGATGAATCCCACAGGCAGATAGGTCCTGAAGTAGGTGCTGAATAATGCATTATGCACATGATAGATATGAGGCAGTCCCATCAGCCTGGCTGCAATTCCTCCTTCCAGGAGCAGCAGCTCATTGGAGAAGACAAGATCCACCTTCTCTCTTCTTATCAGATGGGCAATCTTGAGAATCCTCCAGGGCAATAGGATATAGTATTTTGCTATAAACCGGAAGAATGGCATCTGCTTTAAAGGCATCCAGATCATAACCGGGGAGATAAATGTCTTGATCCCTATATCCGAGAGCTTCTGCCTCAGCGGTCCGGGGGAGGGAACGGCCACAATGGCCTCGTATCTCTCTTTATCCAATCCTTTCAGCAGAGCGTAAAGGGCTTGCTCCGAGCCGCATACGCCCACGGCATGAGATATAAATAAAATTTTATATTTAATCTCTGTTGTCGTTGCAGCAATAGGACTTCACCGCTTTTCTGTTGGATCTAATCTGCCAATAATAATCCGCAAGTCGATTCTATTTGCCTCTCATCTTTTTATACTCATCGAGGGCGCTCTCTGTGTCCCCTAAGAATACGATCTTTCCACCGTTCATTAATAGACATCTCTCGCAGAGCTCCGAGACCATCTCCAGGTCATGAGATACCAAGAGAATGGTCTTGCCTGAACTTCTGATCTGGTCAATCTTCTGGCTGCACTTCTGCTGGAAGGCCTCATCGCCCACAGAGAGCACCTCATCCACTAAAAGGACATCAGGATCGGTCTGAATGGCAGTGGCGAAGGCCAGGCGAACATACATTCCCGAGGAGAAGTTAATAAGCTTCATATTCTCAAAGCGCTTCAGCTCGGCAAAGCCCATTATGGCCTCATAGCGCCTGTCTATGTCTTTTTTGGTCAGGCCCATTATGGCCCCGTAGAGATAGACATTATCCCTGGCCGTCAGCTCTTCCTGAAATCCCACTCCCAGTTCCAGGAATGGAGCTATTCTGCCGTTGACACTGAAGCTGCCGCAGTCCGGATAAAGCACACCGGCCAGGACCTTGAGCAGGGTGCTCTTGCCGCAGCCGTTGGGGCCTATCACCCCAAATGTCTCTCCCCTCTGAACGGAGAAGCTCACACCCTGCAGAGCCAGAAAATCCTCATAGGCATAAGATCCGCCCCGCAAGAGGCCGACCAGGTTCTCAAATATGGTGAACTTCTTCTCCTTGGGTATGCGAAATCTCTTGGAGATGCCATCAACGGCAATGGCGCAGCCGTCTTGATCTGTGTCTGCCTTTTGAATCCGACTCTCCAGGCCGCCGTGCATCACAGCTCCTCCGCAAATCTTCTTTCCAGGCGGTTGAATATGGCCGATCCTGCCGCCAAAGTGAGCACAGCGGTGAGAGCTATGAATAGGAGGTTGCTTGCTGAGGCCGTCTGAGCATATAGCAGAATCTCTCGGTTGGATTGCATAACTACTGTGACCGGATTGAGCATGTAAAGCTTCAGGTACTCCTCAGGTACTGCTGTTATGGGATAGACCACCGGGGAGAGGAAGAATCCCAACTGAAGCAAGACCTCCCAAATCTGGTCCAGGTCCCGATAGTAAACATAAAGCGAGGCCAGGGCCAGGCTGACCCCGTATACCATGATGAAGTACACGGCAGTAACAACGGGAAAGAGCAGCAAATTAAGGGAGAGATCAACACCGAAGGCTATCAATAGGGCGAAGAGAACCAAAAATTCCAGCAGGGAGCTGATGAAGCTGGACAGGACTGAGCTGAGCACCAAAATCTGCCTGGGTATGTAGATCTTGGTCACCAGGCTGGACTTTCCCACGATAGAGGTCATGGCCGAGGTTGTACCGTTGGCCATGAAGCGCCAGCTAACGATTCCTATCAGGAGGTATAGGGCGAAACTATCCTGAGTCGCTTTGAAGATGTTGCTGAATACCAGATAAAGCACCAGCATCATGAGCAATGGATTGAGGAGCGACCAGGCGAATCCAAGGACTGAGCTCTGGTACTTTACCTTGAGATCGCTTATTGTGAGGATCTTTATCAGCTCTCTATACTCGACAATCCACATTTCAAGGCCTCTTCATATTTGCCCAGGTTCTGACGAACCACTTTATCTCCTCGTCCTTTGCCCTGCGCAGCACAGATCTCCGTTTTGCAAGCGCCGTGGGCAAGCCCCTCAGAGCATCAAGCTTCGATTTAAGGATAACCCTGGTCTGCCCACGCAGAGCGTAGTAAGGAATCACGGCCAGGCTGCGCCCGGCTATCCAGGGAAGCGACGTCAGCAAAAGACCGGTCGGAAATCCCTTGACTGCGTACCAGATTATGTTCCGATTTCCGTAATATACCGCCAGATCAGAGCCAAATCCGGCAGTCCCGCCTTGCAGGTGGTGGACTATTGCCTCTGGAACGTATATGCACCTCCATCCGGCCAGCCTGGCCCGAAAAGCCAGGTCCACATCCTCCATGTATAGGAAAAAATCCTCGTCGAAGAGGCCTATCTCATCCAGCATACGCTTTCGATATAGGGCCGCTCCGGCGCAGGGGCCGAAAACCTCCTCACTCTGATCATATTGTCCTTCATCCTTCTCGAATCCGCCTCGATCCCAGGCTGCGCCACTCCGGGATATGCAGATGCCGGTTGAATTAATCCTGCCGTCGGGATAGATCATCTTGGAGGCGCACATCCCAACGCTCATATCGTCCATTGGCTCGGCAAGGCGCGCCACGAAATCCTTATCTGCCCAGGTATCGTTGTTCAGAGTGAGGACGAAGTCCCCCCTCGCTGCCCTGATCCCCGAGTTGGTGCCCCCTGCAAATCCCAGGTTCTCTTCATTTACAACCCTCCTGACCCACGGAAACTCGTCCCTCAGGTATTCCGCGCTGCCATCTGAGGAGGCGTTGTCCACAACTATAACCTCGAAGTCGTGGCGTGTCTGCTCGGACAGGGAGTCGAGACAGCGCTTAAGATAGCCTCGGCCGTTGTAATTGAGCACCACGACGCTTATCATTTCCTTCTCCACGACTTCTCGTCCATGCGCCGGGCAATCATCACATCAGCTCGCGATATACTCTTTCTGTCCTCCTGGCTACAGACTTCCAGGAATACCTTTCTACGGCCAGCCTCCTGCCCGTCCTTCCCATTCTGGATGCCAGATCTTCGTCCTCCAGGATGCTGATAATAGCCTTGGCCAATGCAGCGTCATCATCGGGCTTGACTATTATGCCAGCGCCCATCTCTGCTATGTCGTCCGCTGCTCCGGCGATCTCGGTAGCCACCACTGGCCGGCCGCAGGCAAGAGCCTCGATCAGCACGATTCCGAAGGTCTCTCTCTGCGGATCAGTGGATGGCAGCACAAAGAGCCCACAGCCATTATAGTAATCCGCCAGCTGTCCGGCTGATATATGTCCTACAAAGTCTACGTTATCGGCTACCCCCATGGCCGAAGCTATGTGACGATAGCGATCCAGGAGTGTGCCGCTCCCACCAACGACTAGCCTCACTTGAGGAAGCTGTCTCTTAACAATTTTAATCGACCTCAAGAGTACGTCCAATCCCTTGAAGTCGTGAAATTCATCCAGAACGCTCAGGAAGAAAATATCCCCGATTCTGGCTCCAGGAAGTGGCCTCAAGGCTTCGATATTCACTCCCATCGGTATAGTCTCAATCTTGTCCTGGAAGCCTGTGAGATAGTGGGAAATGAATCTCGACCTGGCCACAATTATACGATCTGCGGCCTTCAGGAGCGGCCAGAGTGCAGTTCGATTATACGCTCTGGCTACATGGCCTGCCAGACCTCTACCCATGATATCGCTATGGTAT
>Ga0116185_1004943_pt1 | contig 10676 bp, 22 predicted proteins | sample AD_JPNNA7_MetaG_FD_89754 | JGI IMG/M metagenome (GOLD analysis project Ga0116185, IMG submission 89754) | Active sludge microbial communities of municipal wastewater-treating anaerobic digesters from Japan - AD_JPNNA7_MetaG | ecosystem: Engineered > Bioreactor > Anaerobic > Digestate | place... | reverse complement strand
TAACCTTTTTACCGATTCTTTTGCAACATCAGTTTTTATCGCATCCGCATCGTAGTAATACCTTGCCGACTTACTCATGAGAAATACGTACTCATGTGCCTTTGTGCATCGGTCTGTCACGCTCTCCGGCATCGGATTGGGCTTATGCCAAATGATATCCTGTCTCAAATACCACCCGTCAGCACGAAGGGCAAAGGCTACCATCCACGGGATACCGATTAAATCCTTTTCTTTAACTCCGTGATTAAACTTTCTTGGATTATATCTACTGCCAGCATTGCTGTCCTGTTTTGATGATGGTCCGCCGCTGCCCTTTGTATTGCTTGCATAGCTATCCCCTAAGTTCAACCATAGCGTCCCATCATCTTTCAACACTCGCCGCACTTCACGAAACACGGCAACCATCTTTTCAACATAGGCTTCCGGCGTTTCTTCTAATCCTATCTGTCCGGCCATGCCATAATCACGAAGTCCAAAATAAGGCGGAGATGTAATACAACATTCAACATACTGATCCGGCATCTGCTTTAAAAAAGTCAGACAGTCCTCGTTGTATATTTTATTCAGTTCAACCATCAGTTCTGCGTTGATTGTTCAATTTCTCTGCGTTTATTTATCTCTCTCAAATACTTAGCCCTGATTTTGTCAGCTTCTGCACTCTCCGCCCGTGTGACCGGCATGGTTATATCGTTCTCCATGTCCTTCCAGCCAAGTCCCTTGTCAATCATAAACTCAAGTTTCTTGCAGCGTTCTGTCGTCTCCCTCAACCTCTCGCTGACCATCTTATCGGCTATCTTCTGGGCGTGGAGGGTGGCAAACTCGTGCATGGCCCTTATCATTCTGTCCCTTTCAATCCAATGAAATTTAAAGGCATAATAAGTCTCAAGGTTTGTAAGTATCTCCTCCGCACCCTCGGCGGGATGGAGGGGATGTTCGGCAAGGTATAGATCAGCGGCTTGTTCTGGAGTTATAATCACAGAACTGCCCCACTTGTTGCTTGTTAGCCAGTTGTCGTAGGCTATTAATTCTTCTCTTTTCATCTCAGGCATATTTTTCTTGATATCGCTTAAGCTCATGATAAACAGTTGTTAAATCCTCATTTGTATAATGAACCGCTGAGCGAGCCATCTTTTTGATGTTTTCGGTTATCGTTGCGCCGTAACGCCGGATCATTGCCTCCTCATACAGATCGGTGTCATCCTCCCCGTTACATTTCCAACATTGCCCGTTCACGTTTAGGGTGTTCCATCTCGTTGCTAAGTGACGGCGTTTCATAAAGTGTCCGGCGGTAATGTTTTCAGGGGTCAGGGTTTTACCGCAAGTGATACATGGGCTACCGGTATCCCTCCCCTTAATGATGTCTCTTATGAGGTCATCTAATCGCTTCTCCAAAATCTGTCGTTGTGTCATAATCCTATCTTTTCGGTTATCTCATTAATCTTAACCTTGTTAAAGACCACATACTTTTGGGCGGCCTTAATTGATACGTTTACACGGGCGGGGCTGAAGCCCGTTAGGTCACAAATCTGCTTATTCTTTGCGCCGTACAGCGTTAAGCTGTAACAAACCAACTGTCGGGCAACGGGGATCTTCCCGTACCGGAAGGTTGAATGATATTCCTCCGGTGAAATGCCTATCAGCTCACAAACCAAGTCCACCAACATATCATAGGGAAAATGTTCGGGGAACTCTCTCGCATACTCATCCTCAAACGCCCTGAGCTGTGTCATTAAGAATTCCCTGTTTTGAACTCCGAGCTTTGTCTTAGCGAACTTATAGATAAAGTCCTTCGTGTATAGGGTCATCGGTAAATCTTTTTTACGGTTAACTCAGCTTCGTAACCCCGTCTTTTACATTCGTGCATGACGGCGCTGAAAAACTTTTCGTCTGACAGGGCTTCATTAGCTTGAGAAATATCACTCATGTTTAATTGTTTTGGAACAAGGGTTTGATCAATCAGGGCTTTAACCGCCTCTGCCTCGTCCTTCTTCTTTTTCTTGTTTATGTGATTGGCTAACCGTTTTGCATGATCAATAGTAAAGCCGTCACCGTTAGGCAGGACTGATACATACCGTTGCCCGTTTACCCCTTCAACTATCTTAAAGTATCCGAGTTGTTCCATCACTATCGTAATACCACAGCTCACGCCGATAGTGCTTACGAGCTTTCGTGCATCTCTCAGCGTTGCCGTTTCCGGTAGTTGCTTCACCGTGTTAAGGTATTCCTGATACCTTTCTGCTGTTCCTGTTTTCATGATTTTTGTTTTTGTAGTTAATATTAAACTCTACGGGATTTCCCTATCAGCTCTATGAAATTAAACATCTCCATGAACCTCTCAATAGTCTGCTCCCCGTATTTCTCTACTAATGTCTTGATCTTATAGTTAGAGGTGGCAAAGGTTATTGCTCCGTTATCATATCGGGCTGAAAACAGTTCCATGAGTGGGCGGGTATCCGTACCATAATCTTTTACTATGGGCTGTTCTTTCCCAAGGTCATCTATAAGCAGGGGCTTTTTAGCATAAGGCTCAATACCGTTATTAAGGATCATCCTGTTCAGATCAAAGGCGGTATGCATTAAAAAAGATCGGGCGGTGAGCTTGCTTATTACTCCGGCCAACCCTTTGATCAGGATAGTCTTTCCTGTTCCTATGCCTCCCATGATAAACATACCTTTGTTCGGGCTTCCCTTAAAGCCGTTGCCGGCGGTAAGGTATTGCCACAGCTTATGTATGCACTCATCGTTATCATTGTCTATGACAAAGGGGTTGAATATTCCCCTCTGAGACATTTGTATCTCACATTCAATTATGAGTAGCTCACGGAAATCCGGTTCGGATATTTCCTCACAATTAATCTTCCTCTGATTTACAGCCGTTCTGACTGCTTCGAGTTCCTTTTTAGCCTCTTGAATGAGGTCAGTAATCAGATGCATGGAATTCATTTTTACTTTGTTTAAATTCTTTACTACGTCTTACCCAATATGATAACCGCCGGTCAAACTCCCAAGTCTTTTCCATCTCCCACCGCATTACGCAGTTCTTGTCTGCCTCACTCCAATAGTCATAAAACTCGGTGAGGGTTTGCTTATCATAGCTTTCGGAGAACTCAAATACTTTTGTCTTGAATAAGGCTCGGCGTTGTTGCAACAGTTCTTTTTTTCTTTCTAACAAACTTTCTTTTTTAGGGATAGTTTTTTTATTTGTTTCCTTTCTTTGTTTATTCATTTCTTTATTTATTGTTGAACGCTTGCCGGACGGCTGTTCAACAGGTGTTGGTTCAGGCGGGTGAGATTGAGAACGGCGTTTTTCGGCTGAGGCTAATCCGGCCTTCCTCTTAAGTTCAATGATCTCATCCTTTTTCCCCATCCTTTTCAGGAAGCTTTCACTCCAAAAATAGTCCTTGTCATTTGAGAACAGTTCGAATACCTTAACACAGTCATTAAGGAAGCCTCTGAGAAAGTTCATATCCTTTCCTATCTCATCACAAACGCCCTCTAAAACATACTCTTTTTTTGATAGCTTATAGTTCTCCTGAGACCTCATTAATTCGAGGATGACCCAATAAATACCGTAGCCCTCAATCCCGTATCTTTTGATAAGGGCTTTAATCTTCAGGTCATTGCGTGCGTCTCCGTCGTGTGAAAAATACAGGCTGTCTTTCATGGTCGTGGTTGTGGTTTATTAAGATAAACATAATTGTTAAATTATGCAAGAAAGAGGGGGTAATTCCCCCTCTCACTTTATCAAAAACCTACGACTTGCGACCCCTTCATAAATGTACTGCTCATACAGCTCGGGGTGATCATTCTTGAAGCTCTCCTTATTAAACAGGGTTGGTGCAGAGGCGGTCTTCCATGTTATGATAGGCTTCGGACCGTTCATTACGGCCTCAGCATCCCTCATCACTAATTTGATGCTGTCAATCATTTCCTGTTCCTTCTCTGTCTTCTCCTTAATTTCAGCCCGTAAAAGCTTCAGTTGTTCATGCACTCCTATCAGTTCGGGGGTGGCCTGTATGACATTGCCGGCGGTATGGTATTTATACCGGTATTCAACATCTGAGGCGGTAAGCGGGTCGGGCGGTGTATCCTTCTCTATGTGATCTTTCCAAAACTTAGCCACCGCCTCTATCATGTAGTTCCAAAAATCGGCGTCAAATTCAAACTCCTTAAACTTGAAGTCCAATCCCCTCTCCAACCATGCGACCGCTCCGCCCGTCATGCCAACCACTCCGAGATACCATTGCAGTTGACAGAACCACTCATCCGGCACATCTTCAATAACGCTCTGAGTGGTCTTACATTCAAGAACCCGTTTCCCAACGCTCCCAGGGGTTACATATATTCTGTCCGGCATCCCTATCGCAAACTGATGTTCAGGATGTTGGTAAACCTTCTGCTTGGCAGAGCTTTTGATTATCCGATATTGTGTTTCGGCCTCAAAAAACTGTGCTACCGCACCTTCAAGGATGGTTCCCGCCCTTGTGTACTTATTGTCAACGGGGAACGTTTCACGTCCGGTCTTGGTCAGCCACACCTTATAGGGTGAACTGTAACTGCTCAGTCCGAGTATTGCCGCTACCTCAGAACCGCCAATCCCTCGCAGTCTTTTGTTTGTTATCTCAGGGGTGAAGCTCATAACAGTTTCCCTTCCTCTGATTGTGGCGGCCTAGGCTGTTCAGCCTTCCTTCGCTTGGCCTGAGCCTTTTCGATAGCTGACCGAACTTTGTCCTTAGTTTCACGGGCTACTCCCGCCTTGGTGTCACGGCCAAAGGCCTCAGCAACGGTGGTATCACCATCCTGTATTGCCTGAGCCAACCCTACGAGGGTTAACATTTGGGGCTCCTTAATTTGGTTGACCGTCTCAAGCTCAAGCAGGGCGAGTATCTCTGCCTCCGTCACGTTAAAGGTGTTCAGATACCCGTCAATGATTTCACGCCTCCGCTTCAGCATAAGCTGTTCGGTACTGAGGTCGCCAACTATCATTTTCTGTGCGGCCTTAAACACCTTCTGTACGGCGGTTACGGGGATTACCTGAAGGATAGCATTACGGCTCGCTATGGCGAGGGCGGCGTTACATGTAACCACGATCATGTCCTCAGCAAACCGCTGACCCCTCTTGTCGGTTATCCTCCGCTTAACCTCAGTCCTTACGGCATAGTTGTTTTCAAGGTCAATGCATACTGATTGAGCAGTAACCATCGTGTCTCCGATCTCCACAATCTTGCTGTCAACCCTCAGGTTTTTATACTCCGATGCGAGGTATCGGGCGAGGTGTACGCTTGCGCCGGTGATCTCCTTGCCGGCACGGGGGAGGGAGTAAACACAGGACTGTGCGAGTTCCTTGTCCTTGCTGATCACCGCAATAACATTCTGAACCGATCTCTCAACGTTACGGGGATAGGCTTTCGCCGTCCTTACCTGAACGTCAATCTCACTCCGGTTCTGAGCCTCCGTTACGGATACGCTTTGCACCTCAACGGCTTCAATGATTTCATTTTCCATTTGATAGGTTTTAACTGTTAATAATAGCGTCCCAATCTTTTCGTGCGGTCAGTAAGCTATAAAGAGTATTTACCCTTTCAGCCTTACATCCCCTGAGCAAGTCAACGCCTGTAATCCGGACATAGATTGCAGAAAGCTCAGATGTTGTTTTTCGCCTAAGGCGATCTTTGATTTTGGGTTTTGTCATGCTTATAATGGTTAAGTTTCACTTTGCGAATGATTACATTCTTGTAATAGAAAGCCTCATTTTTTGCAATGAAGAACCTTCGTATTGTGTGATACAGGGCTTCTATGCCCTCGGAGGCAAGTAACCATTTAAGGCTTGTATAAGCCTCAACAGTTTTGTCAGCCCATCCTGAGGCGTCGGGGTAGAAGATGTTGCTGATCTTCTCTTTAATGTAAACCGTGTTCTGCATACTCAAAGATAATTAAATTTAACGACATTGGTTAATAAATTGCAACAAAGATGCATAAACTTATTCACCGGTTTCTGACACGTTATTCTCAGGGTCATGAAGGCCTACCCGTTTGGCATATCGTTCCTCTATGAATATGAACCGTACCCCGTCAAAATCTATGTCCTTAAAGATGCGCTTACAGGCCTCTGCCGATACAACCCAAAGCTTGCCGGTACGATAAGGATTGTCTCCTTTTTCTCCGTCCCTGACCTCACACAGCATTACTCCTTTGCGCATGGCCTCTTTACACTCGTTACACGGGCGGCGGGGATCAGCCTTACCATGAAACTTTGACATATCAGTAGAGGGTTCACCCTTCCTGTTATATCGTATTGCAAGCAGGATGTCATTATCCTTCCCGCAGTAAAAGCACTTTGTAAGTGCTACATTCATTTTCTCACTCATTTTGTATGATTATATAGGTGTCTAAATCAAATTGTTCTTTGTCCGCAAGGAACTCTATGAGCTTAATGATAGCTCCCATAATTGTTCTTGCTATTGTCAGGATCACTCCCGTATCTTTATCCATGATGACATACCGGTTAATATCCGGCGTGCCTATCATGCACCATTCTGAAAGGATGAAGGTGTTAGCGAAACGGGAGGCTCGGATTTGCCTCAAGCCGAAGAAATTCGGCTCAAGGTGTAATCCGCTTTCAATAATGAGGGTCTGACTATTCATTGACCGGCTCTTTGACAATGTATTTCTTTTCAGCTAAGGCCTTGCAGAACCCCGTCAGCTTTGGCACTTTAACAACCTCCTCAACATAGTCAATGTCGCAAGCCTCAGTATTCCCAATGATTACCTCAACAATGACTGATTGATGCCACTCATTAAGCATTTTGGGATATAGCCAAAACGTACCGTCCATTTTGTCCTTGTCTATGGTTAAGGTTGGTTCGTTATTAAACGCCCTCGCCAACCTACCTATCAGCTTATCAAACTCATCCGGCGGGAACGGTATTTCCTTACCTTCCTCATTAACCTTTGGCCTGATAGTTACTCCGGCGTGCCAATATGTCTTTTCCATTTTGAGCCGGTCAAGAGGAATAAGGTCTGCTATGTTCTGCATTACCATACGGGTAAACATCACATCCTTGGCAAAGTCCTTAACCTCCCTCAGCTTGCGCTTGTATGCGATTAAGTGTTGTTCTGTTTTCATTTGTGGTTACATATTAAGTTGATTCATGGTTTCCGGTTCTTCGGTGAACACATAGCTACCGGCGATAGCCTGAAGGTCACGCCTCCTTTCTTCGTCCTTATCCCGTGCCATTGCCGAGATTGCCTGAGACATCATAAGGTATGAGGGCTTTCCCTGTATCCCGTCATCTTCTGAGTGTTGTAACAGGATTTCCTCAACGGTCTTAACCTCAGGCTTTACGAGGCCGAGCTGTGGGAGGCGCTTTATTTCAAGGCTAAGGTTCAGCGGCTTGGCTGAGGCCTCAACTATTTGAGCTTCTTCAAACTCACGGTTACGTTCAGAGAATATCCATCTCATGCTGTCACGAACCATCAAAGCCCTGACCTCCGTTTCCTTGTTTATGGTCTCAATGGAGAACATGAATTCGTCCGACATACGACTACCAAGATGCACCTCTTTCAAGAATGATTTGCCGGTCATGCCGTTTAAACAGGCGGGGTAAAGTTTGAATGACCGCAGTTCGAGTTTCCCCGACCCGAAATCTGAGTTCCTTAGCTGAACCCCTCTTGCATAGCTCACAATCCCGTTGTTGGGGGTTTCAACGAAGATTATGTTTGGGTCAATAGCCTCAAGCCAATCCTTAGACGTTCCCTCGTATGCGCCGATCAGGGGAAGCTTTAGCTCCCGTGCCATCAGCAGGAACATCATGAATATCTCTCTTGTGTTAAGTCGCTTGTATGAGGTGCTTAACCATCCCCTTACGGTGTCGTTCACGTTCCTGAACAGGAAGCGGTTATCCCGTGCCTCCCTGTTCGTGATGTACTTATTCAGGGCGTAGGTTACGGCATCGGCCTCATACGGTTTGCCTCCCCTAATTGTGTTAGCTACCCATCCGGCAGGAACGCCGAGGCTTGCGGCGGCCTGATAACCGGCGTGATAGCTCAGGCCAAGGTTGTGAACCTTATCCGGTGCTTCCGGTATCATAACGCCGATGCCATGAGTGGAACTTTTTAGCACCGTGAACGTGATAAGCCCTGCCGGAATTACCATATCGTCAATGTGACGATTGATTAGTCTGTCTGACAGCTTTACGCTGTCGATCTCTGCCTTTTCAACAAAGGTATTCACCTTTCGTTGTAGCACTTGCTGAAGTCCTGTCGTGTCTTTCATTTACATTTATTTAGTGGCTTGCGCCGATTTCTTAATTGATGCCCGTAAGTCTGTTGCCGCCTCATCTAATTCACGGATCAGCACTAACAGGGTGGTTATCCAATTGGCGATTCATGTTAATGAATACTACCAAATACACCATTTCTATTTCTTCTAAGAAACTCTTCTCTTTCTTGAGCTTCTTTAATTTGCTTTTTTGTAAGTTTTTTTTCTCTTACAATAAGTTCATTCTTAGGTCTAATGTATCGTGCCATATCACGTCCATAATTGTTCCCTTAGGGATGTTATCATAGATTTCTTTAATGTTCTTTTTTGCCATCCTTGTCTCTTTAAGTGCGGCCTTCTTGGCTTCTGCCTGTGTCTCGAATTTCATGTCTGTGGTTATTAAAACATATCCTCATAATCGGTGTGCCAACACCTTCGGCATATACCTACCTGTACAACCCGTTGCTCATATCTTAAGCTGTTGTCCAACGTGTGTACTACAACTCTCCGGCGTTTGTTGGCGTAAAAAATGTTGTCGCTTCCGCACTTAGGACATACGGGGATATGGTGTTCCTCAGGTATGTCGGGGTCTCCCCATTCGTGTGCAAATCTTAATGTTCTCATAATGGCTTTATGGTTTTGTCAGGGTCAACGCCTCCGCTTACCCTTCTGAAGGCGGTCTTTGCCTGTGGGCTTACGGGGTGTACGATATATCCTTTTTCTCCTTCAGGGGTCGTGTGGGGCATTACCTCAAACCTCTGCTTTTGGTCGTTGTAGTACGCCCCAACCTTAGGGCGTATCCCAAGCGGTGAGAGCTTACTGTTCAGCTCCTCAACGCTGTCTGCCTTCACGAAAAACGGGTCATAACGCTTACTCATTTCTGCTTCCTTTCGTATGTCAGTTGGTGAATAAACTCATCCATGTACTTTACGATTTCACGCATTGCGTAGAACTCCTCAAGACCTACGGCGTTATGAAACAGTCCGGTGCTGTTCATCAGTCCGTGATAGTTCATTCTTTCGGTAGTTTGATCTCTGAATGTGGTTACCGTCTTCAGGGCGAACCGCAGGAGGTCTTTGTAGTCGGCCTCACGCTTCGAGAGGTCTTCGCCGGAGGTGTCAAGGTATTTCATTTTGCTAACGTACTTGCTTATGGTTTCCCTGAGAACCATCAGGGTGCGCCTCTTAAATACGTTCCGTGCAACCGTGCCGCCCTCCCAAGCCACTAAGTATGCGAGGTCTGCATTTTCCTTGTTGACGGCCTGTTTGAACTCGTCAATCTTCTCTGTTGTCCAAATGATCCTCATTGCGAGTATCCTGACAAACTCGGTGTAACTCCTTTCGGCGGGGCTTTGCGGCTGTGTTAAGTCTGTGGTTTTCGTTTCCATGATAATTATGCGTTTGTGGTTTTTAGTTTCATTCATACTAAAGGTAATCATTTGCGTTGAACTATGCAAATATATTGCCGTTTATTTGCACCTTGGGCGGTAATTTAGAAACGGTCTAAACAATGGCTTCCGGCGGGAGGTCTTCATTGGGGATTTCCCAAAGGTGATGGCAGTATGGATGAACGTTCACAAACTCACGCTTGGGCGGGAATAACTGAGCCATAGTTACGTCATCAGGGATGTACCGGTAACGGGCTTCCTTAATCTCATTGTAAGACGGTGAACAGTTCGGGGTGCTGATAGACAAATGCCATAGGCCGTTATCCTGAGATACCAACACTCGGCATCTCCCCATCTGATATACCTTGATGTTCATATCCGGTAACGGTTAATCAGTTGCTCAAGCTCCCGCTGAAAGTTCTGCATCTCAGTACCGGAGATGACACACAGTAAAAGTGATCCGTCTTCGGACTTGAGAGTAACCTTTGTGTCCATAAACTCACCCTTAAAGGTTTCCACCTCATACTCTGCTGTAAGGGGAATAGACCCTCCCAACGAGTAGGCAAACGTTCTGAATTTAACATCATATCCCATCGTGGCGTATTTGAAGTTCATACTTAGTTCCGAAAGGTCCGGTATAGTATCCGTCCTTAATGATCTGATCAATGATCTGCTCAATCCATTCGGGGCGCTTCCCTTTCTTAAGGTTGATCATCCTGAATGTTTCAGTAGTCATCTGACCTCCATCTGATCCGTCAGAGTAGGTCACCGTAAATCGCAAATTGTCTTTGTCCATGTGGCTTATTTTTGTGGTTAATCGAATAGTCCTAAGTCCTTCCTTTCAGCGGGGGTTCTCCTGTCATGCTTCATGATCGGCTCAGGATAATGCCCCTTCTTAATCTTGTCTCTCATGGTAGCGGCCTCCTTGTGCCTTTCTTTGTAAGACGCTCCCCGTAAAGCCGGATGCTGTTCCTGTAATAGTTGCCTCGCCCTCCGGATGCTTTCAGGGTCAGCGTAAGTTCCCTTGAT
>Ga0116185_1004942_pt1 | contig 10679 bp, 5 predicted proteins | sample AD_JPNNA7_MetaG_FD_89754 | JGI IMG/M metagenome (GOLD analysis project Ga0116185, IMG submission 89754) | Active sludge microbial communities of municipal wastewater-treating anaerobic digesters from Japan - AD_JPNNA7_MetaG | ecosystem: Engineered > Bioreactor > Anaerobic > Digestate | place... | reverse complement strand
TTTTTTTAAAGTAAAATGTAGACTTTAAAAAGAATAAAGTTTTAAATGAATATTCAACCAGCCTACCTGGCAGGTATCCAATGTTGAATATCCAATTTCCAACGAACTACGAACTAAAAACTACCTACTAAAAAAACGTGTCGAAGTCTGACCGGATTTAGAGGTGTGGTTTCGGCTCCGCTCAACCACCAGCATAAAGGGTTTTCCTACGAGTGGTCCCACTTCGAGACGCCCTCCTTCGTCGGGCTCCTCTGTGTGACACATCCCGAAATGCCCACATTGCCATGTTCTCTGCGAACCTCCGTGAATTCTCGGTGAAACTCTGTGTAATAATAATATAAAATAATACTACGTACTAACAAATAATAAAATGATTAAGAATTATTGAATGAGTTTCTAAAAACTACTAACTAAAAACTACCAGCTAACATGAGTTATATCTAGCTATGTTATATCAATTGTAAATTTAAAATAGTCCAACGGATATTTTAAATTATACAATGGTAATGCCGACTACATATATGTTATTTACAATTTATTGGACTATTACATATATGCAAACGGTATTATTTTGATCAATTCGATTTTTCAACGTAAAAAAAAATGATTAAAAACTTCTTTTAAAATATTAAAATTCATTTACATATAAATCTCAATTACTAAAAAATGCAAGAAATATGCCATGAACGGCGAACTCATAACTAAAAATATTTTTTTAAAAAAGTTAAAAAAAAATGAAAAATGAGGGATTTACCCTATTGTTTTGTTTTATTTTTTCAAATTACTTTGCCGCAAAATAAATAAAACAATTTTCAAATTATTAATTAAACAAAACCAATTATGAAAGCAAAAAAAATTTTATTAGTAGCAGGTCTTGCTACAATGGGTGTAAATGCATTTTCGCAAAAATTACCAGTAGGTAAAAGCATTAACATTAGTGATTCAAAGAGTATTAAAACAGAACAAGTCGGCAATAGTGCCCTAACCGGTGTAAATGACAGTACGTTCGTTAATGGAATTTATATCTATAACGAAATGAGTACGAGTAAGTCGGGTGGAAGGTTTTTCTTGAATTCATTTAATCAAGGCGGGAAAAATACCTTTATGATACAAGACTACAACAGCAATAATGAATATCAGAAAAATATTGCCAGTTTCCAGAGTGAAACCGGTTATGTTGGGATAGGAACAAACAACCCCACCACAAATTTAGAAGTAAATGGCAAATTAAAATTTACCGATAATGGAGAGATAAACAGTAACGATAGCTTACACAGAATACTTTTTCGTGGTAGCGAAAAAAAGATGGAATTAAGAGAATCAGGTGATATTATTTTCTCTGCAGGCTCCGATTTAGGACAAGAGACAGGATCTATGATTATTAAATCCAATGGTAATGTAGGCGTAGGTACCTTTAACCCAACCGAAAAACTAGAAGTAAATGGAAATATAATTGTTAATGGTAATGGCGCGGATGGAGCTTCTATTATTTCAGCAAGAAAAGCAGCTGGCGGTGGACTTCATATTTGTAGTAATTCTTCAAGTAGTGATGGCCCTTCAATTTTTTTGTATAATAGAAAAGATTTATCTGGTGATTTATCTTTAATGAGTTATGGTTCCAAAGGTGCTATTACATTTTCTAATTATAATAATAGTGCTACTTTAATGCCATTATTGTCTTTAACTATAGATGAAGTTAATATAGGATTATCTGATATGATTTTTAACTCTACTCCTAAATTTCATGTATATGGTAAAAGTCAGCTCGACGGCAATGTTGCAATTGGGAAAATAGCACCACGAGATGACTATAAATTAACAGTTGATGGAAGTATATTATGTGAAAAAATAAAAGTTGTAACACATGCAGGTGCCGATTTTGTTTTTGAAGACGGATATAACTTGAAAGCGATAAATGAATTAGAAACTTATGTAAATAGTCATAAACACCTACCCGACGTGCCTTCTGCAAACGAAATGATTAACGATGGATTAGAATTAACGGAAATGAATATCCTTTTGTTAAGAAAAGTAGAAGAACTTACCTTGTATATTATTGAACAAAATAAACGCATCGAAAAATTAGAAAATAATTAACACGTTTTTTTGTAAATAATATTCGGATAGAAATCTGGATTTTCTTACTGACTTTGAAATTATTCTTTCAATGCAGTAAAAACAAAAAAAGTAATATAAACCTTAAAATTAAAAAAATGAAATTACGACTTATAATATTATTCCTATTGCTCTATGCTCATGCGGCTCATACGCAAACGAGCCTTTTCCTCGAAAACGATTCCTCGAAAAGCGGAGCATTAATAAATATGTTCGATCAGTTATCTCCCGATAATATTAAAACTAAAATACTAATCGATAAAGTTATTCCCTTTGTTAACTTTTCCAAATACGATGGAACAGACAGTATCGGAATAATTAGTTTTAAAGATTGGAGAGAAATATATTCAGAAACAAATAATGCAACAATTTCTGATACCTTATTCCAAAATTTAGCGGCAACATTTAAAGAGGCTTATAGAACAAAAAATGATGAAAATGTAATACCATTTGGTGTTATTAATGTAAAATACAATAAGCTTAAAGATTCTGCTTTGTTAAAAGATTTAATTTATTATCAAGATGGGAAATTGTTTAACAAACCAACTAAATCAGAATCACCTTACAATGAAAAAAGAGTATTTGCTGCGATTCCATTAATCGACGAGCTAAACTTAACGGATAACCGTTTTATATTCTCCGATAAGACTTATTTCTCTAACGATACCGCTCAAATAGACCATTTGGAAATTGATTTCGACAACGGACAAGGATTTAATACCTATGCAATGAACGAAATGATTAATGTAGATTATACCATTTCCGGTGATAAACTGATTCAAGTTAAAGTAGTATTTAAAAATAGATCCGTATTAACATCGGTATGTATCGGCCAAATAGAACATGTTAATGTTCCTTATCCTAGTTCTGTCGTTATTTTCGATAAAGCAAATTTCCCGGAACTAAAAGCGTATGACCAATGGATCTATACAGGAAACGAAAACGATAAAAACGGGGCATACGGAAAAGCAACTGTTTCTATATGGTATGCTCCCGGAAATAAAGTTTTAACAAAACCTTTTATTCTACTCGATGGCTTTGATCCTGGAGCAAGTCAATATGACCAAGCCCGTCATTGGAAGGAATTATTCACAGATTTAAATCAAGTGAATACCGCCGATATTTTAAAATCAGATTGCTATAATTATGATATTATAACTGTCGATTGGGATGGAGGAGCCGATTGGATACAAAAAAATGCGTATGTACTGGTAGAAATATTAAAATGGGTGAACGCTAATAAAGTCGGATTTAACCCCAATATAGTGGTAGGACCTAGTATGGGCGGAATTATCGCCAAATATGCACTTTCCTATATGGAAAAAAATAATATCAATCATGATGTAAGTGTTTTTGTTCCTTGGGATTCTCCTCATCGAGGCGCTAATATTCCTATTGGATTGCAGTGTTGGGCTTCATTTTTCTCGAGTAATAGCGAGGAAATGAAAAGTTTTACGAATGTGTTAAACAGTCCTGCAGCTAAACAGCTTTTGAATTATCATTATACTATGATAAATTCATCTCTTGTAGATGCTGAAAAATTGACGCATCCGCTCAGAAATCAGTTATTGGCAGAATTAAAAACCTTGGGTAATTATCCCGAAAAACCGATTATTATAGGCATTGCCAATGGCTCAAATACAGGCCATCCCCAAAATAATAAAAAAGGAGATTATTTAAATCCCCAAGATATGATTTTAGAGATGAATACGTATATGAGTATTATTGGAGATGCAAATTGGCTTCGCGTTGCAAATGCAAAGGTATATGCATTGTCGAACAATCAGAATGGCTTAGTTTTTGAAGGTTCAACAACTGTATCTAAAAAAAATATTCAAATTTATAATTCAAAAGCTTACGATGGTGCCCCCGGAGGATTCTTCCCGCATCTTGACGAAATTAAGACGAATTCAATTTCTGGTGATAAAAAAACATATATAAGTTTGAAACATCCTTATGTGTGCTTTATTCCTACTATTAGCGCACTCGATTTAGATTATCCGACCTATGTAAAAACAGGTGCTTATGGAAATAATGACTTATTTTATAGTCCGATAAATCAATCTCAAACGCCTTTTGATTATATAATGAGTCCTCCTGTGCAGCCAAGTTCATTATTTGAATCGGGTTATCAACCTACTTTCCCCTATTCGTATAATGAGAATCATAGCTCTACTACGGTTGAAAATAGAGATATGTTGCTATCTATTGTGGGGAATAATTTCCCAAAGGATTTAAAAATTCAAAATAAAACAATTTTCGACCCGATTAAAGATAAAAAAATAACACTGCAAGCGGTTAATTCTATCACAGCTGGTGCGAATGTCGAATTAAGTCAAACTTCGGGAAATGTTAATATTATACAGGGAAATCAAATTGTTTTTCAAACAGAAAACGAAATTAACATAGAACCCGGATTCGAAGCAGCAAACGATTTTGAAACCATTATTATGAAAACAGACCCCAAAGAATGCGATCCGGTTTGTCATTTTTCTCCTAATATTATTGATGTAACCAGATATCCTAAAGGCGACGTATATGCCGGATCGATAATAACCATGACTACACGATTAGAACATCCAGGGTATTGTTACTACAATAATGAAACATATAAATGGTGGTTGAAAACACCAACAAGCAAAACATTTGAATTGTTAGGCGAAAATTCATATGAGATATTTTACAGTTTAAGTGTTAGAGATACTGGAGATTATGTGTTCTTGGTGCAGGCAGTCAATGAATTTGGCGGAGGAGAGGTAATAGATCACATTGTGCATGCCTATAAAGAAGCAGGGGTAGAAAGAGCATTAAATGATGAAACACCTACTGTTATTGCCGAAACAAATGAGTTGGCAACCTTTATACAGCTTTATCCGAACCCAAGTAATGGAAATATTAATGTGTATGCAGAGATACAGAATGATGCCACCTCTGAAATAAAAATATTCGATATGGTTGGGAATAAAGTAAAACAAATAGAATTTAAAAAAGGAATAAATAAAATAGCAATAAACAATTTAAATCCGGGTGTTTATTTCTATCAGTTTATAAATAATGGTCAAATTCAAAAATCGGATAAGATTGTAATAATAGAATAAAAAATATTTTCTTGTTTTGTGTCAGTTGATTTGAGGCTCTCGTTCCATGAACGAGAGCTTTTTTTATAATCAAAAAAAACAGAACCGTAGTTTTGAAGAAATTTCCTGACAACCTTTGTAAATTTTTGTATCAATGGAAAAAGTTAAAATACAAAAAATTTATTCTATTAAATTTATCTACGAGCGGTCCCACTTCGAGACGTCCTCCTTCGTCGGTCTCCTCTGTGTGACACATATCGAAATACACTTATTACAAAGTAATCAGTGTTCTTTAACATGACCCACTTTCAAAAATAATTCTTATAAATATTTAATTTAATCGCCTATAAAATATTTTTATCGGACAACAATGATTTATTTATTTTTATTTTAAATAAGGGTGTAATACCGAATGCATATATGTAATAGTCCAATAAATTGTACTATAACATATATGTCATCGGCATTACCATTGTAAAATTTAAAATATCCGTTGGACTATTTTAAATTTACAATTGGTATAAGGGAAAATAGGTGTATTATATTTAAAACAAATAAATATATATATTTGCTTGATTTAATCCTTTTAAAAAAGTATATTTGTATTTATTGTTAATTTAAAAATAAAAAAATATGATAAAAAAAATACTCTCTTTATTTTTATTAATTGTTTTGGGATTATCCCTAACAAAAGCACAATCAGTATGCACTCCCGATGCGGCATGTAACTTACTTGTTTGTCCGGATACCATAACGAACCTACCTTATGCGGATGCAGGTGTTTTATATGAAACTTATATGACAGTTAATATACCAACAGATACTGTAATCTCAAATTATCCTATTCACATAGATTCTTTGATGTTTAATTCTATTTCGGGTTTGCCAACTAATTTTATTGGAACCCCAAATCAATTAAAATGGAATGGAGGAGGAAATGGCTGTATAAAAATTAGCGGGACTCCTGCCGATTCTATGAAAGGGAAAACTTATCCTTTAACAATAACAACTACTATTTATGGAAAATATAGCGGTGCAGTTCCATTAACTTTCCCAGTACCCTTTAATGGCTACAAAATAGTGGTGAATGGGCCTAACAATGTTATAGATATTGTTTCTAAGAAATTTACTTTAAATCAAAATATGCCGAATCCTTTTTCTAAATCAACAAAAATAAAATTTACATCTCCTTCGGATGAATTATATCATTTTTCTATATACAATGTAATAGGCGAATTAATTTATAGTAAAAATATAAATGCAGAAATTGGAGAAAATACCATTGAGATTTCTGCAGCAGAATTATATTCGGGGATTTATATTTACAAATTAAGTAATGGAAAAGAAACCATTACTAAAAGAATGATTGTTGAAGGAAAATAATGTCGTTTAAACTTACGGTTTTAGGATGTAGTTCCGCTACTCCCACTTTATTTCGTCATTCAAGCGCTCAGATACTTAACGTAAATGAGCGTTTGTTTTTAATAGATTGCGGCGAAGGTGCGCAAATGCAAATGCGCCGATTTAAAATCAAATTCCAACGGATTGATCACATTTTTATTAGTCATCTTCATGGGGATCATTACCTCGGTTTAGTAGGCTTCTTGTTTACGTTACATCTGTTGGGACGAAAAAAAGAGCTTCATATATATGCAGATGAACGCTTAAAAGATATTTTGGATTTGCAATTTAACGCTTCCGAAACGACTTTGCTTTATCCCTTAATTTATCATGAGATATCGGATAATGAACCGGCTATAATATACGAAGATGATCAAATATCGGTGCAAACAATTCCATTGTTACATCGGATTCCTACATACGGGTTTTTGTTTAAAGAAATACCCCGGAAACGTAAAATAAAAAATGATATTCTTGAAAAGCTTTCTATCCCTATTCAGGAATATGAAAAAATTAAAAGTGGTAGCGATTTTTTGGATGTTTCAACAGGAAAAATATATAAAAATGAAGAGTTAACAATTAACCCTCCTGAACCTTTATCTTTTGCCTATTGCTCCGATACAGGATACTCGGAATCTTATCTTCCGCTTATTAATAAAGTAGATCTGCTTTATCATGAAGCCACTTTTATGCACGATAAAATTTCGCATGCCCGCGAAAAATATCACTGTACTAGTATCGATGCAGCAAATATCGCTTTAAAAGCCTCGGCGGCTAAGTTATTAATTGGTCATTTTTCGGCTCGTTACGATGATTTAACGCCTTTATTAGAGGAAGCACAATCTGTTTTTAAAAATACCCTGCTTGCCGAAGAAGGGCTTACCTACGAAATATAATTATTTTAAAGATAAATATTTTTAAATATCAAATAATCAGATAGATATAAAAATATTTATTTTTTTTCAAAAAAAGAGGCAACCTTTTTATTTTTTTGGAGTCTATGTAATAGATTTAATTCGATAAATGTTTTTTTAGTTTTTTAAATTATCGTTCTTTGCTTTACGCTTATTCTTAACATAAAGACTGTCATGAATTACGTATGTCAATTTCCTTCCGCTGCCTGCAATAAAGACATTAAATTTCGTAATCTCCTGACAGTCTTTTTATTATAAGCTTTATGAAGAGGTAAATTTGAAAATGTTTTAAAATAAAAACAATAAATGTATTAACTTTGTAGTTATCTCAACATTCTAAGATTTTAAGAAGTGGAATGAAAAAAGTAGGTTTATATTATCTTATCCCATTATTTTGTGTTTTATTTTTGCAAACGCTAAGTGCTTCTCCTTTTGTAAAAGAATGCAAGAGTAGAGAAAGCCCTATTATCGGGAATAAAGAAAGAAGATTATTTCAAGCTCCTGAAATAATATCTTTATCTGTAGTAGAAAAAAGCGGAAATGTTTTTATAAATTGGATTCCAGTAAAAGACACTTTAAATAGTTTTGAATGTTATGAGATTTTTTCTTCCACGCAATTTTCTGGACCTTATAGTTTAGTAGATAGTAATGCTATTATTTATTTTTTTTCTCATACTGTTAAAAGTTCAAATGCGCAAAATCAAAGGTTATTCTTTTATTTAAGAGCCCGATATAATTTAAATGGAATTCATTATTCTGCAAATTCCGATACTTTGGGAACCTTATTATTAAACGCAGTTGATCAGGGAAATGGAACGGTGTTGTTAAGTTGGAATGATGTTTATGACCCCCATTTGAACCCATCGGAAGGATATTATCATATATGGAGAGGTGTTAATTATCCTCCATTAGAAATTGATTTAATTGATTCCACTAGTTCTAATACATATGTAGATACAATTAATCTATGTGAAGCAAATATGGGATATTGGGTGAATTATACAACTGGGTATGGTTCAAATCAGAGAGGTGTATATATAAAAGCTGTAACTGCTCCGGCAGCACCAGTAATCGATTCGGTGAGTGTTGATGCCGCAAGTAAATATTCCGTTATTGGCTGGGAAGTCTCCGGTTCATTCGATACAGAAGGGTATATTGTGTATGAACAAATAAATAATGTTTGGCTTCCTATAGATACTATTTATGGCGCCGATAAAACGTTTTATGAAAATAAGCTGTCTTCCTGGTCAAATCCGAATATAGCTTCTTTGTCGTATTGCGTGGCTGCATTCGATAGTTGTTTAAACACGAGTCCTTTAAGTGAATATCACCAGTCCATTTATCTTACTTCGCAATACAATGTATGTGCAAATATGCTTCGTTTACATTGGAATCAGTATATCCACATGAACCAAAAGGTGAAAGAATATCGTATTTATGGAAGTGAAAATAAAGCAGCATATACCTTATGGGGTGTTGTTTCACCGGATAGTTTATCTTTTACCTATACAAATATTAATCCCAATTCTTTCTACACCTATTATGTTCAAGCAGTAAGCAATAATAGCGTTTTTACTTCTTCTTCCAATAAAGATACCTTATCGGATTATTCCTTGCCGCAGCCTCAATTTGTATATTTAACGCATGCAAGTGTTAAAAATAATAGTTATGTTGAAATTAAAGCGATTGTAGATACATCGGCGTATGTTTCGAAATGCAATATATTTCGTGCCGATAACATTTCAGGACCTTTTGTAAAAATTGGAAATACCATGCCTGCTTTATCATCAAATAGTTTTGTTTATAATGATTTAACGGCAAACGTGAATGAAAAGAGCTATTATTATAAGCTGAGCTTAACCGATAGTTGCGGATATGAATCAGTAACTAGTAATATAGCTAGAACAATATGGTTAAATGTTATCGCAAAATCGAATTTAACCAATGAATTAAATTGGAATGAGTACGCAGAATGGCTGGGAACGGTTGATGGATATGATGTTTACAGAAAAATAGATGAAGAATGGGATTCAAATCCGATTGTTACTTTACCTGCGGGGAGTGTTTCCTATATCGATGACGTTTCTAATTTTAACCTGTTGGGAGGTAAATTTACCTATTATGTAAAAGCCTTCGAAGGAAATCTAAACCCATACTTAATAGCCGATACAGCTAGATCGAATGAAGTTGTTGCAATACAAATTCCTCGTTTTTATATTCCGAATGCTTTTTGTCCCAAAGGGATTAATAAGATTTTTATACCTATTAATGTTTACATGGATTCGGAGAATTATCTCTTTACTATATACAACCGATGGGGTATCATGGTTTTCCAAACAAACAATAAAAATGAAGGCTGGGATGGCTCTTATCAAAATAATCCAGCGCCGATAGGGGCTTATGTATATACTATCCAATATAAAAACAAACAAGGGGAAATAATAGAGAAAAACGGAACAGTTACATTAATAAGATAGTCAATAGCAATCGGTATAATTTCTCATTTTTTTATAGATACTTAACTTTCCTGTTTCCCAATTCAGTAAAAACTGTATTTTCCTGACTTCGACAATGCGTCACCCAAAAATATTTTCCAAAAAATTTCCTCAAAAAACATTTCGAATGATTCATGTTTTTTTGTAAGAAGTATTGTTTTTATCATGGTATTGCCACTTGATGGTGCTCGTTACAGTGTTTCGTGCATGTTTAACGCATTGTAACGCGCCTGCCTTGGCAGGTATAAAATACACAACCAGCCTGCCGCCTGGCAGGTTTCCAATGTTCAAAGTAATACAGCTGAAAATTCCAAATATTCGATAAATGCTCGTAAGAATTCAAAATTAGCATTATGAATTAAAAATATTTTTTTAAATCGAAGAAAAGAATGGCCTTCAGGAAATTTTGATACAAAACAAGGTTCTGATTTGTGCAGATAGCTTGTGCTAAGAAAGCGCAATATAAGAATTCAATTTTCCTGAAATGAAGAGTTTCGGTTTCGGGGAAAAAACAGAACCGTAGTTTTGAAGAAATTTTCTGACAGCCTTGATTCTTTTGTTTCTTTTCTAATCAAGTAGAAAAGAAAAATAAAAAACATTTTCAAGAAAAATATATTTGAATAAAGAATTTTGCGTCAAGTAAAATTCTACTTATTTTAGCCATATGTTAGGTAATA
>Ga0116185_1004939_pt1 | contig 10685 bp, 5 predicted proteins | sample AD_JPNNA7_MetaG_FD_89754 | JGI IMG/M metagenome (GOLD analysis project Ga0116185, IMG submission 89754) | Active sludge microbial communities of municipal wastewater-treating anaerobic digesters from Japan - AD_JPNNA7_MetaG | ecosystem: Engineered > Bioreactor > Anaerobic > Digestate | place... | reverse complement strand
TCTCCAACATCTGGCTCAACGGCGTAACAAGTGTATTAGCGGAAAACGAAATTCCTATAAAATTAGCCAGGTCAAAAATGCACCTTAAATAAAGTCCCTTCGTGTCCAAGCTACGGAGAACACCCCAACCCAACTACTAGACCACCTCTGACTCAGGCTAAACTTTTCCCGAATAATCCCAATTTAGTAAGTAAAACTTAAGCCCATAAGAAAATTGCGTCCTGGTTCTTCTCTTGATTCTGGGTCGGGCCGGGCCAGATAATATTTGTCTAAAAGATTTCTCACCTGCAGATAGATTTTAATCGACCGATTTATTCTGTAGTTGGCTTTCAGGTTTAGCAAACCGTAGCTGGGTATGGCCATTTCTGATGGGCCGGGATTGTCCTTCTCGTCTTGTAGAATCCCATTAATTTCCAGACTGAACTGATTTAACCAGAGCCTTCCACCCAGGATAAGCCTTTGAGCTGGGATGTCATTAAGTGGGTTATCGGTGGTTTTACTTTTCCCGTCATAAAGATAATAATTTCCGAAAAACGAAAAGCGGGATACCGGAAAGTATTCCCATTCTAATTCCAGTCCCTTTATTCTCCCCTTGTCTACGTTGCCATAGGTGTAGAGCTGCTCGCCAATGAGATATCTTTCTACCAGATTGTCTATATCATAGATAAAGCCGTAGGCTCCCAGGAAAAAGCGGCTATTGGTAATTTTGATGCCAGCATCAAAGTTTTGGCTGGATTCATTCTTCAGGTCCGGATTAGCGATGATAAAACCCCGCCCAGTAATACCGGTATAGAATTTTTCGTTGATATCAGGGGCGCGGTAAGCCCGGGAATAGTTAGCGAAAACATTAACATTCCGGAACAAATTATAGGAAGTCGCCAGAAATCCGGTTACAACCTCCTTTTTAGTGGAAAGAGTCTCTCCCCCGGTTTCTGCCTTAGAGCTTAAAAAATCCAGTCGGACCCCACCGGTAAGGTCCAGATTTTTCAGGCCCGAGTAGTCCAGGGTCAGGAAAAGACCGGAATCTGTCCGGCGGCCGTTAGAATAGGGATATTCTTCTATTGTTTCTGTAATATTGCCGGAGTTGTCCAGGTATATATACTGATTATAAGCCTGGCAGTTATCCCGGCCATAGATGTCGGCCCCGGTTGTCAATCTTAACCCTCTTAACGGATGATATTCCAGAGCTAGCTGTAAGCCAAAATCGGTACTTTCAGTCCGGGCAAAGTCATCTTCAATCTTTACTGAATCTCTTAATTTATAATTTCTGGTTTCTAAAAAGTTGGGATTAACATAAAAATGAAAGTTAAGCTGGGCTTTTGGTCCGAATGATTTTTCTCTCCAGTTTAACTGAAACATGTTCTGATTTTCAGCCGGATACCAGGTGGGCTTGGTATCGCTGCCAATATTTGTTTTGCCGATCTCCCCCCCTCGGGCAAGAAGAAAACTGGCGCTGATTTCTCGCTTGTCTGAATATTTTATTACCTTGCCAAAGACGCTGGACTGATTGAAAAAGGAGTAGGGGACTTCACCTGAGGGTGACTGGTAATTGTCTGCCTGGTCATTTCTTACAGAAAGATAGTAGCCAAATCCAGAACTGGCCCCGGAAAAGGCCAGATTGACTTCTTTTTCGTCATTGACTGTTCCATATTTGAGGTTGCCCTTAACTCGGAAATGATCCTCTGCGGGAGGAGTGTAGGTAAGAAAATTAATCACCCCGCCAATGGCATCAGAACCATAATAAACAGAAGAGGGACTGCGCAAGACCTCTATCTTCTGTAAGTCTTCAGGATTAAGAAAAGAAGCATTCGGCCCTGTCCGGCGGTCACTTGATAGACGAGCCCCGTCCACTAAAAGGAGAATTCTTCTCCTGGCCAGGCCCCTGATGGAAGGGACAATAGAAAAACCACCCGATCCTAAGGCCGTTACCCCGGTTGCTTCCTGAACCAGGTCGGTCACATGAGCAGGCAGCTTTTCTTCAATGGTCACCTGGCTCAAAACAGAGCTGGCTGCCGGCACAGAAGTTATTGGTTCTGGGAAACGGGTGGCGGTGACCACCACTTCTTCTTTCTGAGCTATGAAGGGTGTCAGAAAAAAATTATAGACTTTTCCTGCTTGAGGTTGGCCGACCGAAAATTCCTGCTCAAAATAGTCGGGGTGCTTAATCCTGACTTTCACTCTTTTTTGGTCAACCGGAATTTCAAGGCTGAAGAGTCCTTGCTCATCAGTGATAACTGGCTGGGCGAGATTTTCCAGGGTCACTTGCGCCTGACTGACAGGCAGCCCGGTTGAGCTAATCACTCGTCCCTTTAAGATGACACCGGCTTGAAGAGAAGTGCAGCCGATCAGGATAATAATTGTAAAAAGAACTGAAGTCTTAATTCTCATTTTTGATATCTCCTGCCATTGTCTAAGCCGATCTGAAACTAAACGTCAAGTTGATAAATATATTATATATTTCAGAGTTCTATCAAGTATTTTGTAAATTCACCTGAGTTGCCGCGAGACAAAACCTGGCTGTAGAACCTACCTATTAGGTCTCTTGATTTTAACCCTATTTCAGGGGGCAAAGCCTTTTTTCTATCATGTTTCCAAATTCAGACAATAAATTTTACATTTCCTCTTGACCTATTATTATTAAAATGATAGTTATGAGAAATAAAATATCAAAAATATCTCATTTAATGATTAAATCGTGAGGAGGAGGGCTACTTGAAAAAATCTAAGGTTTTGTTTTTAACTCTGGGTACCGTTTTAACTCTTTCAATGTTTGTTGCCTCTGAGGCCCAAAAATCGCCTCAGCCAAAAAAAGTTGAGAGCACTGATCCAGCCCTGCGTTTCCAATGGTTTGAGCAATTCCAGTCCATGAAGGCTAATACTCCATTGAAGGACTTGAAATGGCGTCATATTGGTCCATTTGATGTTGGGGGGCGATGCACGGATGTGGAGGTCCCAAAGGGAAGCCGGTTGACCATTTATGTCGGTTCAGCCACAGGTGGTGTTTGGAAGACGGATAACGCCGGAATCAGTTGGGCTCCAATCGCCGACGAATTGCCGACTCTTTCGGTCGGGGACCTGGCTATTTCTGAATCCAATCCTGACATCGTTTGGCTTGGCACGGGCGAGGCCAATCACTTCAGGGCTTCTATCGCCGGGATCGGAGTCTACAAATCTGTTGATGCTGGAAAGACCTGGAAACATATGGGTCTGGCTGCCACTCAGACAATTGGCCGTATCGTTATCCATCCTACCAACCCAGACATCGTCTACGTAGCTGCAACCGGCCACGAATGGACCTTCAATCCCGATCGGGGCGTCTACAAAACGACTGACGGCGGCAAAACCTGGCAAAAGGTTCTGTATATCAACGAAAAGATAGGGGCAATTGACCTGGTAATGGATCCGACCAATCCGGACATTCTAATTGCTTCGATGGTTCACAGGATAAGGCTGCGCTGGAGCGACCCGACGCCTGGCGGTGAAGGCCTCTTCAAAACGACCGACGGTGGTAAAACCTGGAAACCATTGACTAATGGTCTACCCCCTGACAAAACGAAGATCGGTCGAATTGGCTTAGCTCTTTGCCGGACCAAACCAAATGTGGTTTATGCTTATGTTGACAATCACACTCCAACCAGGATGCCCGAGCCAGGCGAGCGGGACTCATATGGCCGGATTAGAACTTACCCTGATATTGTCGGAGCTGAGGTTTACCGTTCAGACGACCAGGGTGAAACCTGGCGCAAGATGAACCCTTCAGACAGTATGTTTCAGCGATTCGGTGGAACTTATGGCTGGGTATTCGGCCAAATTCGGGTTGACCCCAACAACGCCGATGTTGTCTATCTAATGGGACTTCGTTTGTGTCGATCCATTGATGGTGGTAAAACCTGGGAGAGAATTGACCAGAGTCTGCATGTAGACCACCATGGCCTGTGGATTGACCCGCAAGATTCGAACTACCTACTCAATGTCAATGACGGTGGGGCCTATGTGTCTTACGATTACGGAAAAAACTGGCGGAGCTTTCAGGACGGCATCCCGGTGACTCAGTTTTACAATGTTGCCTATGACCTGAATAAGCCGTTTGCCGTCTATGGTTCTGTTCAGGATTTCGGTACTTTTCGTGGTCTGGGGGTCGCTCCTCTAGCCGCTCAGGAACGGGGCCGTCGACAGCCGCCCCAGGTAGTCCGATGGGAAAGAGCCCCCGGTGGAGAGGGCACTCTGATTGCTATCGATCCCAACGACCCGAACACAGAATATGCCTCTGGTTATTATGGGCGGGTCGAAAGATCCGAGTTCAAGAATGGAGAATGGATCAGCCAGGAGATTTATCCAAAACCTTCCGAAGGTGAACCAGAGTATCGAGGCCAATGGCTGGCCGGTCTTTTGCTTTCACCGCATAATCCCCAAATAGTATACTGCGGATTTCAATATCTCTTTCGCTCGATGAATAGAGGTGAAAAATGGGAGAAAATCAGTCCGGATTTGACCTACAATAGACCTGAATGGCAGGGAAAGCTTCCTTATGCTATTCCCTATCAAAGTATAACAGCTATAGCTGAATCACCATTTAAATTTGGAGTAGTTTACGTTGGGACTGATGACGGCCGCGTTCATCTGACCAAGGATGCCGGATCAACCTGGACCGATATTACAGCCGGTCTTCCTTATAATAAGCATGTCTGGAACATTGTGGCTTCTCAATATGACCCAGCCACAGTCTATCTGGCTCAAATCGGGCGGCATGATGACGATTTTGCTCCCTATCTATATAAATCCACAGACTACGGCAAAACCTGGGTAAGTATTGTCGCTAATATCCCCGGTGGTCCAACCAATGTCATCCGGGAAGATCCGAAAAAGAAAGATGTTCTCTACTGCGGTACTGACCAGGGAGTGTTTGTGACTACAAACGGTGGTAAATCATGGAATTACCTTGGATCCGGATTGCCCAACGCCCCGGTCTGGGATCTGCAAATCCATCCACGCGACAACATGCTGATAATCGCTACCAATGGTCGTGGTATGTGGGTCATCGACGATGTCTCCCCGCTCCAGAAATAGATGCTCGGTGAAGTTAGTTTCAAGATTTTTTTGAAATAGGCTTTCGACGGAGGAATCTTTAAGAATTTAGCCTGGGGTGGGTTTGTCTAATAAAATTTTGATCTTCTCGGATCGAAGTCGTTTTTTGGTTGAAGGAGGTTTTATGAAAAGTAAATCTAAGGCGGTATTCTTCGTTCTCTTTATAATCTGGCTTCTTCAACCAGTCTTCGTTTCTGCTCAGGGTACCCAGGCAGATTACGAACGAGCCAGCAACCTCCAGAAGAAAACCCAATTTTTGGCTTTGAACGTCGTTGACCGAGCTGGTTGGATAGAAAATACCAGTCGTTTCTGGTACCGGAAAACGGTTAAGGGAGGTTATGAATTCATCGTAGTGGATGCCCAAACCCTGGTCAAAAAACCTGCCTTTGATCACCAGAAATTAGCCAGCTCTCTTTCTGCTGCTTCTGGTGAGGATTATTCTCCTCTTAATCTGCCTTTTATAGTCCTTAATTTTGCCAGTAATGAGCAAGCCATCGAGTTCGAAGTCGGCCAGGACAGATGGAGGTGCGACCTGGCGGACTATTCTTGTAAAAAAATCGGTCCGGTTTTTCGCCGACCACCAGGTTCACCATTCGCCCCACGCCCTGTTCCGCCTCAGACTCCTCGGGTTTCTCCTGACGGTCGGTGGGAAGCTTTCATCAAAAATTTCAATGTCTGGTTGCGATCCAGAGAAAACCAGAAGGAATTTGCCCTAAGTTACGACGGCTCGGAAGGTAACTACTATGCTCTGTATACCTTAAGATGGGCTCCGGATTCTAAAAAGCTTGTCGCTTACCGCCTTAAGCCTGGATATAAACGCATTATCCAGTATGTAGAGTCTTCTCCGACTGATCAGCTTCAGCCCAAGTATCACCAGTTGGAATACAACAAGCCAGGCGATGTCCTTGACCTCCAGCAGCCAGTACTCTTCAACCTTGAAACCAAAAAACAGGTTAATATCGACAACACTCTCTTCCCCAATCCGTTCAGTCTTTCACCTCTTGTCTGGTGGCAAGACAGCCGCGGATTCACCTTCGAATATAACCAGCGTGGCCATCAGGTCTATCGTATTATAGAGGTGGAAGCTGCTGCCGGGACTCCGAGGGCAATTATCAGTGAAGAGCCAGATACTTTCTTTTCCTATCGTTACAATAAATACCGCTACGACGTTGACGACGGAAATGAAATTATCTGGTTATCGGAACGAGATGGTTGGGGACATCTCTACCTCTACGATGGAAAATCTGGTAAGGTCAAAAATCAGATAACTCGGGGAAATTGGGTGGTTAGAGGTGTAGATAAAGTCGATGAGAAGGCCAGGCAGATATGGTTCCGGGCTAGCGGTCTGTATCCAGGTCAAGACCCATACCTTATTCATTATTGCAGGATCAATTTTGACGGCACCGGGCTGACACCACTGACCAAAAGCGATGGAAATCACTCAGTTATTTTTTCAACAGATATGAAATACTACTTTGATACCTGGTCTCGCGTCGATCTCCCCCCGGTTTCCGAACTCCGTCTCACTGAGAACCAAGAGCTTCTCCAGGAGGTGGAGAGAGCCAATATCCAGTCGCTCCTTGAAGCTGGCTGGCGAGCTCCAGAGGTTTTTGTGGCTAAGGGGCGTGATGGCAAAACCGATATTTGGGGAGTCATTTTCCGTCCGACGAACTTCAGGCCATCAAGAAAATATCCTGTGATTGAATACATCTACGCTGGCCCGCACGACTCATTTGTCCCTAAATCGTTCAGTGCTTATTATCCAATGCAGTCTTTAGCCGAGCTGGGTTTTATAGTCGTTCAGATTGATGGCATGGGGACAAACAACAGGTCAAAAAAGTTTCACGATGTCTGCTGGAAAAACCTGGGTGATGCCGGCTTTCCGGATAGGATCCTATGGCACCGGGCGGTGGCAGCTAAATATCCTTATTATGATCTCAGCCGGGTAGGTATTTATGGTGGTTCGGCCGGGGGACAAAACTCGACCGGCGCCTTATTGTTCCACCCTGAGTTTTATAAGGTAGCGGTATCGTTCGCTGGTTGTCATGATAACCGAATGGATAAAATTTGGTGGAATGAGCAATGGATGGGCTGGCCGGTTGGTCCAGAATACGCGGCTTCTTCTAATGTGGATAACGCCTACCGGTTACAGGGTAAGCTCCTGTTAGTGGTTGGCGAACTTGACACCAATGTTGATCCAGCCTCAACCATGCAGGTGGTCAACGCCTTAATCAAGGCTAATAAAGACTTTGACCTTTTGATCATGCCAGGCCTTGACCACGGGGCCGGCCGGCGAGAAAATGCCGAATATGGAGACAGAAAGAGGAACGACTTTTTTGTTCGCCATCTGCTCGGAGTTGAACCCCCTGATTGGAATAACACCGCTGCCCTGAAATGATATTGATATCAGATTTCAAGAAAGAAAACTGTAATTTTGTCCACTAAGCCCGCGGGAAGTAGACACGTCTGAGAAATAGAGTTTACCCTCACTAACCTTGCCTGGCTCAAAACCAGGTTATCCAGATAAGCTCAGCTGGTCACCTCCTCCGAGCAGTAGGATTTTTTGTCATGAGCTCTTCAGGTCGATGTTCTTTTTTTATATTGTGGTCGACGTGGAAGACAGCCGGACAGCTCAAAAGTAATAATAACTGTAGATTATAGTCGACAATTTATTGATTTTTTTGAAAGTGTCGATTATAATCGAAAAGAGGTGAGGTGATGTTAATTAACAGAGAAAGCTATATTAATAAGATTGAACCTTTTATCAATAAGCCTGTCATTAAGGTTATTTCCGGGATGAGGAGAACAGGAAAAAGCAGTCTCCTCAAATTAATTATCGAAAAGCTTAAAAAGGAAGGCATTGCCGGAGAAAACATCCTCTACATAAATAAAGAATCACTTGAATTCGACTCTATCAGGAGCTATCTGGATCTCGATAATTATGTAAAAAATAAAATGAAAAAGACTAAAGGTCAAAGATATCTATTTATAGACGAGGTTCAAGAAATTGAAAATTGGGAAAAGGCAGTTCTCTCCTTTTTAACTGATAACCTTGCTGATATCTTCATAACTGGCTCAAATTCAAAGTTATTATCTTCGGACATCTCAACCATCCTTAGAGGAAGATATTATGAAGTTAGAATATTTCCTCTATCTTTCAGGGAATTTCTTTCTTTTCGCAGGAAACCAGATGATACAGAGAGTGAATTCAAGAATTATATGAAGTATGGAGGCTTGCCTGGACTTCACGGGCTACCAATTGATAATGAAGCCTTAATTTCTGAATATCTTTACGCCCTGGTCAATACGGTTTTTTACAAAGACCTGATTGAACACTATAAGATAAGAGAACCAGAAGCCCTGGCCAGAATTTTAAGGTACTTATTTGACAACCTTGGAAACGTTACCACTGCCAGATCAATATCCAATTTCCTGTCCACTCAGAAGATAAGAGTTACAGTAGATACTATAATGAATTATCTTCATTTCATGGAATCTGCTTTTCTAATCAATCGGGTTAGGAGGTTTGACTTAAAAGGAAAACGTTTTCTGGAGATCTATGAGAAAATATATCCGACCGATGCCGGTTTGAGACGAGGATTAATAGGTTATAATGATAAAGACATATCTCAACTCTTAGAATTGATTATCTATAACGAACTTAGAATCAGGGGATATAATGTCTATGCTGGCACTGTCGATAATTTAGAAATTGACTTTGTAGCTGAAAGAGGAAAAGAAAAATTTTATGTTCAGGTCTGTTATCTCCTGGCCGATGAAAAAGTTAAGGCCAGAGAATTCGGCAATCTTTTGAAGATTAAAGATAACTACCCAAAATTGGTGCTATCCATGGATAAATTCTATCCAGAAGAATACATGGGGATTGAGCATAAATTCTTAATTGATTTTCTGTTGTAAAAATCCCGGCTTTGTGGCCGCGACTATTTGTCAGAGGCCTGGGCGGCCCAGAGGATACCTCGCTTGACAATTTCCCTGGCTTCGGGAACGTCAAAGTCAGCTGCCACATGACCGAGGGAGCAATAAAACACCCGGCCCTGACCGTAGTATTTTTTCCAGACGACCGGCATAACCACGCCTTTTATCCAGGGGGCATATTGGCCGCTAAAGGTAGTGGTGGCCAGAACCTCAACTCCCGGGTCAACATGCAGGTAATATTGCTCCGAATGCATCTTAAAATCCTTGAGCCCCTGAACAATCGGGTCGTTTTTCTTTTCAGGGAGGACGTTCACCTCATAATCTATGATTCCGCCGGGATGAGCTACCCACTGTCCACCGACCATAAATTGATATTCGGTGTTTGACCTGAAAGAATCAGCCAGGCCTCCATGCCAGCCGGCCAGCCCGACGCCGCCCTTAACCGCCTCGAGCAAATTGCGTTCCTGTTCTGGCATAATAGTGCCCTGAGTGTAAACCTGAATGATGACATCAAGCTGCTTGAGCTTTTCCAGGTTGAGGTAGGAGTCGAGGCTATTGGAAATTTCTACCTCAAAACCCTGTTCCTTAAGCCAGGGGGCGAAAAGGTCCACACATTTTTTCGGCTCATGCCCTTCCCAGCCACCCCAGACAATCAGAGCCTTTTTTGGAGTGCCGGGTTCAGTCGAGGAAGGAGCCGCGAAGGAATAAACTAAAGCACCAAAAATCACCAGGCACAAAAGCCCTATTCTAATCACGCTATGTGCAGCCTTAACTTTTAGACTCATAGGTCCCATAGGTCTCCTTTCTCTCACCTTTCTTTGAGCTATTTAACAAATCCTCGCCAGCTCTTCCCGGCTGGGCTTGTTACGTTGCTCGCCACCCTATGCTTCTCTAAATTATGTACCAGCTAAACCCTGAATTAAGTGAATTAAGTTACAGAATTCATATTTCATTGTGCAGCACCTCTATTGTAGCCATATTCAATTTTTTCTGAAATGGTTTTTGGATATTTTTTCTGCTGGCTGGCATAAAATAGTAGCCTCAGTCTGGTTTTTTATCGAAAGACAGCTTTTCTGGCGAAAAGGCATCTTTAAGTGGAACATCGAATAAAACCGTCAGCTGGTAAGTGACTGATAATACATGAAATCGGCTGGCCCGAGACCCCATTATAACTCGTATGTATCAATGTGAAGATCAATTAAAAAGGTGCGTGGAGAATAATTCTATTGGTTATTGTCAGAGCCAGTATGAGATTTGCATAGACATATGTACTCTTCAAAATTAGTTGGTTCCAATGAATTGTTTATAGGGCATAATATGCCCAATACAGGACGAGAGCAGGTTATTTAAAGGTGAGGCAGGACGTGGAATCAGAGAGTAGCAAAATATAAATCCGTGTCAAAGCCTTGTTTTGACATATTACGGCTGTTTGATTTATCATAATTTAAGAAAGCAAGCTTTAGCACAAGTTCTCAAGTTGATATTTAGCATAAAAATTTGGGTAAATTGAGATACTAAAAGGAAAGGAGAGATTTGCCCAATAATAAGCGGGAGGGAAGATGAAAAAAATATCGGGCTTGGTTTTCTTAATAGGCCTTTTCCTCACTTCAGCTTTAGTTGGAGCGGAGAATGTTAAGCTGGTAAAAAAGACTGAAATAGGTTCT
>Ga0116185_1004937_pt1 | contig 10688 bp, 16 predicted proteins | sample AD_JPNNA7_MetaG_FD_89754 | JGI IMG/M metagenome (GOLD analysis project Ga0116185, IMG submission 89754) | Active sludge microbial communities of municipal wastewater-treating anaerobic digesters from Japan - AD_JPNNA7_MetaG | ecosystem: Engineered > Bioreactor > Anaerobic > Digestate | place... | reverse complement strand
CAGATAGCCGCATGGATAATCAGTGACATTAGACATATAATCATTGTTGTTCTGTCAATTATATTGGTTGGGACAATCTCTTCTATTGTAATTCTCAAGTATCAGATAGCAGATAAAGACTCGCGGTTGTCTGAACTGAAAGTTACCAACGAGAGGTTGACTCTGAGCAATACCAATCTGACAGCACAGAACGAACAGCTCAGGGCGGCAAACACAGCTCTGCAAAAGTACGCCACAGACATCATGAGGATTAAGAAGGACATGGCAGCAATCAAGGATAAAATGGGTGAGATCACTAGTAAGGAGGATGAGATCAATGCGAACAATTCTCTCAGCGATCTTTTTAACAATGCTGCTCGTTAGTGGCTGCTGCCCTACGTGTGAAGTGGTAAAGCCTCCTCAGAAGATAGATTGCCCTGCTCCAACACGACCTGTGCTGAAGCAGACGACAACCTACGAGCCTAAGATATTTTTCAGTAATTTTTCAGATGTTGTGGAGTATTCGCTAATGCTTGAGAAGAGCAACCAGTGTTTTAGAGATGCCCTGAAGTAAAACATCCCGTTGTGATTCATTGAGATAAGGTCTTTAAACTCCTTTCCCTTAATCACAGACTCACAACGGGATTACCTTAATAACTCCTTTTTCTTAAATTCACTTTCAAGTTGATTCCTGTAGTATATTATTTCCCTCGCAAGTAATTTACCTGAACGGGTGACTGAGGTCGTATATTTCTCAGGAACACCTTTATACCACATAGGATTGTGATCATAGGTAAACACAACATCGTACCGAGAAGGATCCTTGAATATAGGAGAACCTGGCATAGGCTGGAATATTGAGATGTCAACATCATCGGGTTTATTCCTTTTCAACCAATTTCTTGTATCCTCAATCGTCTCAACACTCTCTCCCGGTAGTCCCACAATTATGAAACACTTGACACGAATGCCTTGTTTTTTAAGATTTGTTACAGCGATTGAATTCAGTTCCGAAGTGGTGTTTTTGAAATTTTGTGATAGAACAACATCACTTCCAGATTCCACACCAATTCCAACTTCAACAACTCCCATTCTCGCAAGAGTCTCACATATACTTTCATCAGCGAGGGAGTCAGCTCGACCAAAACATCTGAATTTGAAATCCTCATTCCTCATTAAATCAGCAATCTCGTAGAGACGTTTCTTGTGAACGGCGAATACATCATCGAAAATCATAAAGGCAGTAAACCCATATTTATCACGAATGTGAAATAATTCATCCACAGTACGTTGAGCGGATTGTACTCGGAACCGACAAGTTACCTTTGCACAGAAACTGCAATTTGCATAGCACCCTCTACTTGTCATAACAACTGTGGAAGGACGATCATCTATTGCATAGTGATAGTCCTTGATCGGTAGAGCATTTCTGTCAGGAAAAGGTATCACATCTATTTTCTTAGGTTCACATGGGGAGTATATCTGAGGTTTACTTAGTCGATTGAAATGCTCCTTCAATATGATTGGTAGATGGTAATCAGCTTCCCCTCTGACGACAATATCAAACCCATTCTCAATACATTCTATGGGCATATGTGTGGGATGGGCACCACCAGCAATTAGAAATTTCCCCTTTTGTTTTAAGGTCTTAACAATATCATAAACCTGTAATCGTTGGGGGGTGGTAAAGCTGATACCAACAATCTGATGTTGAATGTCATCAATGGTATGTCCAAGACCAAAATCAAGACACTGTACCTCATAGTCCTGAATTTTTAAAACAGAGGCTAAATATAGTATGCCAAGAGGAGGAAAAGTGGTTTCATTCAGGAGAAACTCCGATCTAGGGAAAAGAAGTGTTATTGCTTTATTCATTACCTCCCCCAAATTTTCTGTTAGAGTCAACGGCTCCCGGAATTTCAAGCCAATCCTTGTGCAATCTAATTCTATTATTCAACTCATTCCCTGCTCTCAGAATATTTGGCACATAACCTTTTGATTCGGCCAGATGTATAAACGCATTTAGGTCCTTTGGAAAGCATTTCCCTCCTATTCCTAAATCTCCATCATGTCCAGGCACTTTTGTAAAGGAACTAATTCTAGGATCATACTTTAGATATGGTTCAATATTCTGGTAATCTACTCCAATAGCGTCACAGATGAGATAGATTTCATTTGCTACGAGGACAGACATTGCAAGCATCACATTACAAACATATTTATATGTCTCTGCCTCAGATCGAGTCATTCTGATGTATTCAACATTGTCCTCATACGCACATCTAAACAAATCCTCAAGCAGTGCATATGATCGATCATTATGTGCTCCAATAACAACCCTTGTTGTGTGAATTATGTCATGAAGAGCATTTTTCTCTGTCAGAAACTCTGGCATAAAGCTGATATTGAACTCGCTGTAGATCGAGGCAATGTAATCAGAGCTTCCAGAAACAGAAGTGCTGCGGATAACGATTTCCTTTCCATAGCTAAGGTTCATTGCTCGCAATTCAGCAAATGCCGAGTATAGGTAATCGAGTGAAATAGCCCCTGTCACTTTCATCGGGGTTGGCAGGCAGATGAAGATAAAATCTGATTCCTTAGCAACCTGTTCTTTTGTGGCATTTGTCTTTTTGAACTTGTCATAATAGAGGACACGTACTTTTTCAGGTGCAAGCATCTCAAACAGTTTCCCGGTAGCTCCTCCAACTACACCAGCTCCCCAAATTCCAACAGTGATTGGTTTCCGCATCAATTATCTCCTTTCGTTAAAGCTCCAATAAAATTAGGACACTCGACATTAGGACAATGCCAAGAGTCGTTTCCTTTCTCAAGATTTCCATTTCTGACAAACCGTTTAATAGGTTCCCAATCAATATCAACCTTACTAAACCCCTTTTCCAACAATCCAGCATACGCCCCCGATACAGCAACAAATTGGTTACCATAATCATGAAACACAAGTAAAGCCCCGTTGTTGAGTAGAGGGAGCAACGCATTTAGTTCTCTGTTTAATAATTCAGGTCCATGGTCTCCAGAGTCAATAAAACAATAGTCAATCCCTCCTGAAAATTCGAGAAGAAATGGCAGTGATTCAAGTGATGAAAATGTGAATTGTAGGGAAGAAAATGTTGTCAATCTGTTCAATAGCAGTGACATAAATAATGGTTTATTTGCTGCGTATGCCCATTGCTGCCATTTCATCTCGTTGCCATAGAGAGGATCAACAAGATAAAACTCTCCAGTTGATCCATTATCAGAGAATGCAGCGGCGGCAATCATCGATGATTTACCAGCATTACTTCCTAAATCAACGAAGTTACCATTTATTGGCTTTCTTTCCACAATCAATTTGTAGAGTGCGATTGCCTCAGTAACGGAGATTGCACCTGGAGTTTGCTTAAATTTGTTAAGTAATTTTTCGTCAATCATTTTTAACCTTCCATATCACAGTATCCTGTCTACCATCATAAGAATCAAATTTCTCTTCAAAAGCCTGTTTGATGCCAAGGTAGTATCCGTGCATATTATCTGGATCATAATCATGTAGTACGAGAATACCCCCTTTTTCAAGCAAAGGCCAACACAGTTCCAAATCAAGTTTTACACCTTCATATGAATGATCACCATCGATGTAAATGTAGTCGAATGTTTCGGTTAGTGTAGGAACAATGTCCTTCGATAACCCTACAATATATCGAATGTTGTCATACCCCTTTATGTTCTCAAGGTAAATGGGTAGATTATTAAATTTGTCTGGTCTACGGATTAGGTTTCCCTCTTTGGTTGCTTCGGAGTGGTGGCAGTCGAAGGGGTCTATTGATAGAACTCGTTTGGCATTCATTGCAATTGCCACTGTGGACTTACCATAAAACGCACCTATCTCCAGTGCATTTTCTCTACCAACAGCAAGCTCAGATATTTTGTCGATTTCAAAAGAAGTGTAATAGTATCCAAATATATCATTATAATGTTTTTTCATTAGTTCCCCTTATAAAATTTGAAAAGGTTGTCCAAAATTCTTCCATCTGTTCCATAGCCAATGTTTATTTTTTTCATCCTGAAGATGATATACATACAATCCAGGCATAACATACATTTTGTAATTCAATTTGATCAGATTCTTCGCATAATTTCCATCACAGTGGAACATCAGATCAAACCCCCCAACATCATACCAAGCCTGTCGATGGGTCAGAATGAAAAATCCGGTAAATATGGGGTTTGGAGGTTCAATCAATTCAGTACCGTGTTTCATAAATAATTGCTCGGCAAATTGTATGTGTTCAACAAGATTATCTGACGTGGGAGCATTTTGTGCCCTTTGACTACCATTTGCCGATCTGTTTGTAACAGCAGAAATCCATCCAGCCTTGTGCCCAACACTGACAATTGCGTGTAGACACATTTCATACCAATTCGGATTGCAGAGGAAGGTATCATGATCGAGTAGAAGCACCCAATCTTCGGCAAAGTCAACAGCTCGATTATAAGCATAACCGAGGTGTTTACAAGGTTCGTAGGGAATGAATACTTCGATGTAGGGATTACTTTTTCTTTCCAATACAGTGAGTCCGTTATTATTTGTAAATTCTTCCTTGATCTGCCATTGACTCGGATTACCACATATAAATTCCTTAATCGCCTCCTTCAGGCCCTGCCCTCCATTTTCACCTATCTCTCCAAATGATACCGTATCATGAAGAACGATGTATTTTGATACATTACGGTGATGTCGGAAAAGCTCGACGAGTAATTGATCGTAGGTGTGAAGGGTATCTATGAATAACAAATCCGTCGGTTCAATATCTACCTTTGTGGAATCACCAAGTACAAATTGGAAATTAGTGTTGTTCGTTAGTAGTTTTTCAAGGTCTTTATTCATTGGATTGATGTCATAGGATGTCATTCTCACAGGTCTTGCTGATGCCAGAGCAATTGTGGAATTTCCTTCCCTGACTCCAAATTCAGTAACCCTACAAACTTTTTTTGCAAGTTCTTGGAGTTTAGGCAGATGTTCATTGATGTCGGATTGTTGCTCACATCTTTGTTTGTATAATTCGTCAATTATCATAGTATCTCAATCAAAATAATAAAGGGTCGTTTTCATGTTGTTTACATTCATTACGGATTTGTTCTTCGGTAATATGAAAATCATGACATTGCCAATTCTGAGACAGATTCATTTTGCTCTGTCTATCCCTGCCATTTTTGATTCTCCTAATGATTGCAAGTTCAGGATCTGCCATTTTCCAATGAGTACCGATCAGGCTTGGGGCATTTGGATTCGGATTGAAATCATGACAACCTACGTTGAAGTTTGAGAAGTATCTTGGTCGTGCTATACATGATTTGATGTAATGTCTGTTATACCAATCCTCAAAGTTAGGATCACCATGCCTACGTTGATACTTAGGAGGATGTGTTGTAACAATGTCCTTATCTGTTACATGACGGTAAACATTCCAAAGCCATGCCGATACTCTATCGACTCCATAAGGTAATTGTTGCAAAAATATATTGACGGAGAAAAAATCGTGAAACACAAATTCATCGGCGTCAACAATGATTCCCCATTCAGTAGTCAGAGAACCAAATATTTTGTTCAATTCAGATTGCTTTATGCCGGCATCCATCATGTCGGGGAATTTTAGATCGTGAATAATGGCTCCATTATTTTTACAGATTTCAAAGGTATTGTCAGTGGAATCAACATCATACAACACATGGATTTCGTCAGCCCAATTGTAATGTAGGAAAAACAAAGGTGCGAGAATTTCCTCGTTGTACATTGTGGTGACAATAGCTACGCTCATCGTCCTATATCCTGTCTGAATTGTCCGGGATACCACCCTATTTTGTTACGCTCGACATCTTCTCTGGAGAATTTGTCCTTGATTATGATACATTTGTCTTCCGACAATCCCGGGGAACCACATGATCTCAATAGATTATACAACCCCTCAGATATTCTTTCCTTTCCAGTTGCAGGGAAAGTGTAATAATCAAGGGGGGAGGTCTTAGTGTCACCTACATTTGATGTTCTGAACCAATTTACGTTTATGATTCTCTTTCTTGACAATTTGTTTTTCCTCTCTAAGGGGGCAATTATCGACAATCTTACCACCTAAATGCCAATTAACCTTATCCTCAATGCCACAAGCGAATACAGCAGTACCAATCTCAGTGAATACATATTGAACGAAGGGGCAGTCATCACACTTTCTGATTCTAATCACGACTTCGTCTACCATTCGGTCTCCTTGGCGGAACAATAGGGCCCGCCCATGTCCCTTTCATCTTCTCTGGATCCTTTGGGCATTCATCCCCCAAAAAGAAAGCGGCACCTTCAATAATCTTTACCAGATGAATACCTCGATTCGTAGCAAACCAATAATATCCATCCTTATTTGGGGAGTAATTTGTGAACTCGTTCAAAACGGAATCTCCAAACAAGAAATATCCCCTCGTGTAAGCAGATATTTGTAGAAAAATTCATATCTTCTTGCCATTAGATCAGATGTGAACATTTCCTCGAATCTTTCTCGGCAATCTCGGCGATCAATTTTATCAATCAAGTTGACGATAGGCACTCCCTTACTCAATATTTCATCAATATTGTTTGCATCATAGTAATTCAAGAAGAATCCTTGTTTCCCCTCCTCTATGATTTTGTCAGTCCAGATCGCACATTCCTGATTTATTTTATTGAACGCAATTATCGGTGTGCCACAGGCGAGGGCCTCTATATTTGTAATGCCGAAGTGTTCCCTCCAGTCGTTCCCATTGCTACTCAAGAATACCTTCGCTCTGCTCATGATCTTCCACTTTTGATAATCATCTACACCGCGTACCCAAAACACAGATTCACCATCGAGATAGGGTTCCACCATCTGCCAAAAACAATTCGTGTTGTAAGGAGGTCCCATGATCACAATTTTCAGTCCGGAAGCTCTTGCAAGTCGTATGGCGAGATCAGGACGTTTGCCCCCTTCGATCTTTGCAATCCAAACAGCATATCCATCATGTTCATAGGATGGGGTATACGCATCTTTCGGAATTCCGTAGTGAATCATCGTTGACTTCACTCCTCTATTCTCCAAATCCCATTGAAGCAATTTTGAGTAACTAATGATGTTCATTGGATCAACATCTTGTCTCCAAGGTCTACCATGGCACCAAGCATTCCAAACAAGTTCACAGTATTTGTTACCTACTTTTCTTGTTGCCGGATTCCATTTCTCCCCAAAATAATTGCACTGATAGATGTCAAACTCAATTCGATGTTTATTTGCGTATTCAATGGCCGCAAGCATATATTCATCGGCGGGGCTGTTTTCATCTCTGTAAATTGGAATGTAATCTTTCACGTTCTTCGGAGGTTCTGATCCTGCAATGGAGAACAAGTAGATGTCATGCCCTAGATTTGCAAGAGCCTCAGCAAGATAGTAGATAATTCTCTCACCGCCGTATGCAATTTTTGGTCCTATAGGAAACATATTGTTAGTCATGCAGATTTTCATCGATATATTACCTCCCATCGACATCGTTTGGATAATTTATCCCTTTGCCCATCACAAAGGACTGTACCTGAGAATATTCCCAAGAATTCATCTCAGCGAGCCTGCCTCTTCGGTAACCATTCCAACTGAAGATCAAGTAACGATTTGGTTCTATCTTAGGGTAGAAAACCTTCTCTCTTGAGGACATCAATCCTAAAATATGTTCCAACCAAGGACAATGCCGCTTCGCTGGATATTTCTCATAAAGATAGACGTTGTCGGACAAACAGCGAATGATCTCATCAAACTTCAGAATGTCTCTCCTGCAGAAGAAGAAACGAGTAGAAGCCCACATGTAATCAGAGAAGTCAGGGTCATCGATTGCAACAGGTGACCAGTGTGAAGGGTAAGAAATGTAGTCATACTTGCCACAGTCAACATCTCGAATCCAATCAGAAATTACAGATTTGTCGTTACAGAATGCCGCTGTGTCCGCATCAAAATGAGCAATATATTTGCCCCTCGCCATAAACAACGCCTGAAGATACCTGATGTCGTTATGCTTTGGGTAAAGATCACAAACATTGTAATACTCAGCGTGTCTACTGATCACAACTACATCCGCTATATCCGACATCTCTTTCATTGTTGTAGGTGGTATCATTTCATGAGTATCAACGAACAGGACCACCTCCTTCTCATATCCATCGAAGAACTTACTCTTGTTCCTGACGCCGTCAGTCAGGAAGTCAATACTGCGGGTGCCTTTAAGCATAACCTCAGCAGTTGTAAATTCATCGAAAATGCCAGGCCGTGTGTCAAGATTGATCACGATGCTAATCACATTGTCTTTCATACCCTCACCTTTTTCATAATCTCATCCTGATATTCAGAAAGAGTAAATCCTTCCTCCACAATAAAATCATTTCCATTGAATGGGTCATATCTGATGTCACCTGGAAATTCGATTTCAACGGTCTTGCCATCGAATAGAAATATCTCCTGTCCATCGCTGGAAAATAATTGCATTTTTATTGAATCTTCATCACTTATATTTTCGATGGAGGTAGTGCGGTCTGCATAGCAGAAGTTTGGCTTCTCCGGTGATCTAATTGCCCTCCCACAGGTTTTGCAACAAAAATAAATCATATACGGTAACCATCCTTTCGTTTTTGTTTGCATTCAATTGGTTTGTAATCACATACAAATGCCGGTATTCCCGCCTGTGTCAATAATGTCAAAATATGTGCCTCGACTTCGTCATAATTTATCCATTCGGAGAATGGTATATCTGGATCAGAATAGACAAATTTTATGTGAGCAATTGTGTCCTCAAAGTTCTTGGCATAATTATATCGAACGTAATCCTTGTATGGTCGTTTATTGATCGCAGGTGGTTTTGCCGCCCTATAGGGGACTATGTTTAAGGCATGGATTCTGTGTTTGATGTAGGTTATTTTAACTTCAAGTCGTTCGGCAATTTCTGATATGCTCTTCCTATTGTGGAATCTTCTCACATATTGATCGATTTTATCTCGATCATATTTGCGTTTATAATTCCGTTTAGGGAAAAACATTACTGCAACTGAACCTCACATTCTATTGAGTTGAGTATGTTGGTTCTGCCACGTCCAGTTTCTACCGTTGATACTCTATTAACATAAATTGCAGTTACTATCAATGACGTGGTATTTTCAAATGAAGCAATCAGTTGTCGAATGTCGTCCTCAAGTTGCCTCTTCATTTTCTGAGCCTCTATCACTAACATATTCCTTCTCCTTAAACTCACCACAAACTATCCCCGTTGATTCTATGGGGGGGTAATCAATTGTGAAAGAAAACGCACCCGATTCCGTCGGCCAGATCATCATAATAGGTGGGTAACGATGACAGAATATCTCGGTGGTAAATACTTTACTCTTCCCTTTGTGAGAGTAAAAACAATTTTCACAGTTCATTTCCAAGCCTCCGGCTGATAATACTCGGCTATTTCTATTTTTGGAGTTGTCTCAAAAAGGTCAGCAACAAGTCCAAGCTCCTTTCTTCTTGCCTGACATCTCGCCCATTGCATTTCAATCCGTCGTCTATGTCGTGCATCATCCTTTTCAAAATGCCAAATATCAGCATCGACATTGCTTGAATGACCAGCGCCCGATAGAACATGATGAGGGGAATTTATCCAGTGCATATAAATAGATTTTTTGATCAGTCGAGGTTGATAATCAGGGTATTGCCCAATTTGGGACAAGATGATCGGCCAACCATCGTCGTCAAGCACCGCGTGAGTGCTCCCTTCATGCCTGACAACATCGAATGTGCGTCTACTGAAGTTAAGAACACTCGATTCGGGAATATCATCTTGATTAAGATTTATCTCCCTAAGTTTGTCCTTCAATTCAGGGGACATCCTCTCATCAAAGTCCAAAATAAAGGCCACTTCATGCTTTGGCACATAACTTAGGGCTATGTTTGATTGACAAACTTCATTATCATGATAGTCATGTAACCATTCATGAACATAAACCTCCACCTTAGGAAATTTCCTTAATTCATGAACTGTTAAATCGTTGCTTTTACCATCAATCACAATGATTCTATCGACGAAATCCTCATCATGGAAGTCAGAAATACATCTTTTCACAGCATACTCCTCATTTAGACACTTCATTAAAATGATCATAACTCACCTCATTATGCGTTTGATGGTTGATACTATTTGAGAAGGATTGATTGTGTTTATACAGGGCTTGTTGCAGGCACCACGTTCGGATCGTCCCCAACAAGCTGTTAAACTGACACACACATCGAGACGATTTGGTTCAATATTTACTATCACATTGTTATCATCTCTTGGTCTCACCACTCTTGCTGGAGCAGGACCGTATAGCACGACAGCAGGGGTTCCAAGGCAACCTGCAAGATGTGAGGGAAAACTGTCAATTACTACAGCAGCTTTTGCATGTTTCATCACATAGGCAGTCTCTCTAAATGAGAGTTCCCCACGCAAATCCAATGTGGCCAAATTACACGCACGGTCAATAGGTCCTCCTATCTGTACAGCCGGCAGTCCTAACAATTTTATCACAACATCTATGTGTAGGTATGTTCTGTAGGTAGGGTCACCTCCTGTTGTATGCACAACTATGTATTGATCTGGTAGGGTTATCGATGGTTTGACGCAATCAATGAACATTTTATCGGCTTTTACCT
>Ga0116185_1004931_pt1 | contig 10695 bp, 7 predicted proteins | sample AD_JPNNA7_MetaG_FD_89754 | JGI IMG/M metagenome (GOLD analysis project Ga0116185, IMG submission 89754) | Active sludge microbial communities of municipal wastewater-treating anaerobic digesters from Japan - AD_JPNNA7_MetaG | ecosystem: Engineered > Bioreactor > Anaerobic > Digestate | place... | reverse complement strand
GAGCTGCACGTCACCCCGCGCAACCCCGACGCGCGCCACGCGAGTGCCCTGGCGCGGTGTGTGGCGCGCGAGCTGCGTGACACTGGCTGGGAGCTCGAGCGCATCTCCACCGACAGCGGCAGCGAGTTCCGCAGCGCGGCGTTCACGGCGGAGATCAGCCGCCTCGGCGCCCTCCATACCCGCATCAGCCCCGGTCGGCCACAGTCGAACGGCTTCGTCGAGAGGGTGCAGCGCACCATCTTGGAGGAGTGCTGGAAGCCGGCCTTCGCCCGCTACCTCGTGCCCAGGTACATGGGCCTGCGGCGCGAACTCGAGCGCTACCTCGAGCTCTACAACTTCGACCGCACACACAACGGGCGCCACACCCGCGGGCGCATTCCCGCCGAAGTGCTGGGAGCCGCTAAGATGTGGCGCTGACAGACGGGATGTGTCGCCACATCTCGGGGTCAGTACAGCTTAGGCCTCTGTCTTCGCCGCCGAGTTCCTATGGGCGTCGATCTCTCAGTGCGAGTTGAGCGGCGTTGCGACCCGAGGCCACCACCGCCGGGACGCTGCCCCCGGGGAAGGTCCAGTGGCCGGCTTGATAGAGGTGGCGGAAGCGCGTCTTCTGACTGCGCATCTTGCCCCCCGGTGACGGATACCAGCCCATGGCCGAACCGCGCGAGTTGAGAGTCGCGCGCTCCAGCGTCACCGGCGTGGCTACACGCTCGTAGACGATGTGTCGCGAGAGTCCCGGAAGGACGTTCTCCGCTGAGGCGACGAGCCGATCGGCAAGGGACTGCTTCAGCTCTTCGTACTCCTCCCTGCCAGGATCTTCCGCGGCCCCCCTCCAGCGGTCCTCATAGTCGTAGGGGAAGCTCGCCACGAGCACCACGGTCCCGTGACCCTGCGGCGCCTGCGTGGGGTCGAGGAGCGAGTGCAGTCTGATGCCCAGTCCGACCTTCCCGGGATCGGTGCCGAAGAGCTCATCGACGTCGTTCACAGGACAGTAGCTCACCTCGCTGGCCGTGAGACCGGCGGACCGCAGGTCCATGTCGACGCCCAGCGACACGACCACCACCGAGCCATATATCTTCGCCTCACCCAGCTCCCTGATCTCTTTCGCACCGAGGTGCTCCTCGCCGATCAGCTTGAGGAAAGTCTCGCGGCCGTCGACCGCCGAGATCACGCACCCGGCGCTCACCCGGGCGCCGCCTGCCAGCTCGACCCCGGTCACCGTGTCGCCGGCGAGCACGATCTTGGTCACCTCGGTGTCGAGGGCAAGCACGCCACCGTCGCGCTGCAGCGCCTTGGCCAGCGTGTCAGGGAGGGCCATGACGCCGCCCTGGCGCGGGTAGAAGACATCCTCCGCGGCCATCATGCCGAGCATGTTCATGAGGATCGTGGCCTGGGTCCCGGGGTCGAGGAAGAGGGCCATGCCGTGGAGGATGGTCCTCAGCTTGGGGTCGGCAAAGGAGCTGTGCGTGACCTCGCGGGCCGACTTCCCGCCGTACTTGCGTACAGCCCCGCACTTGAGAAGCAGGTCCTTGAGAAAGGCGAGCTTCTCGCCGGTGCCCATCAGGTCGGGGGAGCCGGCGGCCATCAGGGCCATCTGCTTGTAGACCGCCTGGCACTCGTTGAGGAAGCGATCGACGTTCTCGCTCTCGGCCGGCGCGAGGCTCTTGAGGTCCTCGCCGAAGCCGGCAAGCCTTCGTCTCACGGTGAGCTTGTAGCCGGGGCCGATGATCTCGGAGAGGGGGTCGAGCGGCAGGAGCTCGAGCTCATCCTCTACCTTGAGGTCGGAGAGGGTCTGGGCGACGATGCCGCCCCTGTCGCAACCCTCGAGGATGGCGACGGCGGGGTCGAAGGAGAAGCCGTCACCCGGCAGGGACGTACAGTAGCCTCCGGGTCGTGGTAGACGGTCAGCGACGAGAACGGCCATGCCTTCGTGGGCGAGCAGGGCGCCGCAGGTAAGGCCAGCCATCCCGGCGCCGATGACGACGGCATCGTAACTGTCCTTGAGATCTGCCACTGTCGACCTCCCACAGAAGTAGGACCCCCCTGGGTCTCGTCCGCCCACGGACGTCGCTGCTCCGGGAAGCCGCAGTGAACCGTCCCCCTGGCGAGCGACTGCGCTGAGCCGCTCTCTCCACCTGAGAGCTGTCTCCTGACTCTCCGATACTACCTCACCCCCCGGCGCCGTCGGCGGAATGTACGAGGGGACCGCAGGGACTGGCGACGGTGGCCGGCGTATGCTTGAGGAGCCTGCGGCCGCGAGGTACACTCTCGGAGCCTTCAGGCGGCGCTGGCGAGTGGCCTAACTGGCAAGGCACCTGACTCTGGATCAGGGGATTGGAGGTTCGAGTCCTCCCTCGCCAGCCATTCTCTGGCGCTCCGCGTCGATCAAAGCTGCGCTCGGGCTGTCTTGGTCCGGGATGGCGCCGAGACGGGCTTCGGCGGAGACGGCGACACGGCTCCCGGGTGATGACGCTCGTCGTCCTCGTGTATCCTAGCGGCCCATGTCGCGTCGCCTGCTGCTGGTGGCCTTCGTCGCCGCTGTGTTGCTCGTCACCCTTTGTCCCGTCGGTGGCGCGATGCCTTCCCCTTCTGCTTCTCCGCGAAGTGCGACGCCAGACGTCTCTGACGCCGCGCCAGGCGTCTCTGGCGTCGCCGTCGTCGATGCGGCCGAGGCCGGCGCCACGGCGGGCGAGGGCGACCTGTCGCTGTCCGATGGGGTCATCCTCGGGGTCGTCGAGGGGGTCACGGAGTACCTGCCCGTCAGCTCCACCGGGCACCTGCTGCTGACGACGCATGCTCTGGGTCTCACCGACACGGGCGTCGGCAAGGAGGCCGCTGACGCGTACGTGATCGTCATCCAGTTCGGCGCCATCCTCGCTGTGGTCGTGCTCTACGCGCCGCGTCTCTGGAGCATCGTGCGCGGCATCGCGGGGCGCGATCCGAGCGGTCGACGACTGGCGCTCGCGCTCGTGGCATCGGTCGTCCCCGCCGTCATCATCGGTGTGCTCGGGGAGCAACTCCTCAAACGATACCTGTTCGGTCTCTGGCCCATCGCCGTCGCCTGGCTCGTCGGCGGCGCCGTCATCCTCGCCGTGGCGTGGGGCGACGCGCGGCGCGGCCGTGGTTCACAGGACGGCGCCGCGCTCGAGGCCCTGACGGTCCGGGGGGCCATCCTCGTCGGCTTGCTCCAGTGCGTCGCCATGTGGCCCGGCATCAGCCGCAGCCTCGCGACGATCCTGGGAGGCCGGCTTGCCGGGCTGAGCACCCAGGCGGCTGTCGAGTACAGCTTCCTGCTCGGGTTCGTCACGTTGACGGGCGCCTCTCTTTTTGAGACCGCGAAGCAGGGCGGGGCGATCGTGGCGACGCTGGGCATCGTGGCTCCGGTCGCCGGTGTCGTCGTCGCGTTCGTCGCCGCGGCCCTCTCGATCAAGTGGATGGTCGCCTACCTGAACCGCCACAGCCTGGCGGTCTTCGGCTACTACAGGATCGCCCTGGCGGCGGTCACGGCGACCTTGCTCGTCGGCGGCGTGTTGCACTGAGCGGCTGTGTGCGTGGCCGGGGCGGATGTCGTCAGAGGCGCACTGGTGGGCGCGACGAAGCGGGTTGGCAGCGCATATCGGATTCGAACCGATGTTACCGCCGTGAGAGGGCGGCGTCCTAGGCCCCTAGACGAATGCGCCGCAAGGAGGCTTGTCGGCCCCGGCGGAGCCGGGAGCGGCCGGTTATGCTAGCAGACGGGGCCGCACCCGCAAACCCTCGCCCTGTTATGCTTCCCGCGTCCGCGCGATGGCACACGGCGTGGGCGCTCACCGCGCCCGCGGCGGCTGCGCGGGCCGTTGGGCAGCGGCCGACGGGGGTGTGGTGAGGCCCAGGGACTGCACGCATCACGACCACTCGCTTGAGAGCGAGACCGATGTCCGCGTGCGGCGTCTCTTTGCCACGGCGGGCGACGGGTGTGTGACGATCGCCTGGGATTACCCGGGCAAGACGCTGCTCGAGGTGCGCATCGTGCGTTCCACAGGGGCAGGGGCCACGAACGCGGAGACGGGCGACGCCGGCGGCGCGGCGCCCGGGGCAGGCGCCGATGTCGCGCGCTCGGTCGTCGTGTACGAGGGCGTGAGCGGCTCGTTTCGCGACGACGGGCTCGAGGACGGCCGCACATACGTCTATTCCGTGTCCGCCCGGCATCAGGGCGGTGACTGGGTGCACTGGGAGGACCTGACGCTGACACCGGGCGTGCCGGCGAAGCCCCCGGGCGGCGACGAGCCTGCCCGGCGACCGGGCGATCACCCGCGCGGCGAGTCGCGGCCGGGCGGCGGCGCGGGCCGCGTGCGGCCGGCCGCCGCCGCCCTTGTCGTCCTCGCCCTGACGTCCGTTCTCGCCGTCGGCGCGCTTGTCCTCGGTGTCACTCCACGCGCGACGGCCGGAAGCGACGGGCAGGGCGAGGCAGGGGCGGCGGCGCGCGAGGCGCGCGCCGCCGCCTGGCGGATCGCCCTCGGCGACCCGCTCGTTGTCGGTCTGCTGGGGGGCCGGGAACCCACGCCGTCGGAGCAGGATGTGGTGTTGTGGCCGAGTGAGAGCGCTCCTCGGGGGGCGACGGTCCATCTGCTCTTGTCCGGCGGGCAGGGGAAGGAGATCGCCGCCGAGCTGCCCGTCGTCCGTCGCCCTGACCCGGACAAGGCGCCGACCGCGCCCTATGAGATCGTCACCCATAGGGTACGGGCTACGGACGTCACGGGTCTGCGCATCCTTGTCGACCTCGTCGGCGGACGTGTGCTCGAGGTCTATCCGTGGGACGAGCACGCCGAGTTCACCGTTCGCGAGGACACGACAGGGCTGTTCTCGCGACTGCCTTGGTTCACCTCGCGTCCATGGGCGCTGTTGCCGGTCTTCGCCGGCCTCGCTCTTCTGCTCGGTATCCGGTCCTACCTCCGCTCGCGCGCGTGGCGTCGACGGCTCCCGTCGATGTCGCGGCACGACCGACAGTTCCTGACGCGCTTCCTCGTCGCCGTCCTCATGGCGGTCGCCGTCGTCCTCATGGCGGCCGTGCTCTGGCGCGAGGTGGCGGCCCCTATCCCGGACCCGGACCGGCTCGTCGGCGGCGGCCTCTCGACATGGCCGCTCGTCCTGTTCCCGCCGCTCCTCTATGTCGCCGCGCTCGTCCTCGAGCTCAGCGGCGCCCTACACCGAATGGCCTGGGGCCTCGTCGCCGTGATCTCCGGCGCCTCGTGCGTGTATGCCGTGGTCGCCATGCAGGAGACCGCGGTCACGGACGTCACCCTGCTCTACTACATCTTGCTGGGCTGTCTCGCTCTGGTCGCGATCCCGCGCGCGTTCGCCCCCGGCAAGCTGGGCTGGAGCCGAAGCAGCGGGCGCGCCGGTTCGTCCTTCTGATATGGACGCCGGCGTCGCCTGGCGCTACGCGCCGACGTGGCGCTCGATCAACTCCACCCAGTTGCCGTCGGGGTCGGCGACGAAGGCGATGCGGTGACCTTCGCCTTGGAGCGGCGCGGGCGGCCGGCCCACGTCAGTTCCGCCGGCCGCCAGAAGCCGCGCGTACTCCGCCTCGATGTCGTCGACCTCGAAGGCGAAGTGGCCGAAGCGCTCGCCGCCCTCGTACGGCGTGTCCCTGCCCCAGTTGTAGACGAGCTCGATGGCGAAGTCGCCGTCGGGCTTCGCCATGAAGGCGAGCGTCGCCCTGTTCTTCGTCAGCTCGCGCTTGTGGTCGAGGCGCAAGCCGAGGGCCTCGTAGAAAGCGATCGCCTGTTCCAGGTCCATGGTCCGCGTCGCCACGTGGACGAACTCCATCTCCGCCTCCCTTTGCGGTCGCCGCCCGTCGCCGCCGGCGAGGAGTCGCCGGCGGTCGTACGACTGTGTGCTGTTCTACCCTCCGTTGGTCTCGGTATACTCCAGCAGGCGCGTTGGCGGGTCTCACCTGGCATGCTTCAAGCGCCACGCCGGCGGGTCCCGCCCCGGCAGGAGGACACCCTCTGTCGATCAGGGTCTACAAGGACAAGCGGCCGCGGTTCGCGCCTGCCGTCTACATCGACGTCGACGCCGTCATCATCGGCGACGTCGTGGTCGAGCGCGGCGCGAACGTCTGGCCCGGGGCGGTCCTGCGCGGCGACGTCGAGCGCATCACGGTCGGCGCCGGGACGAGCGTCCAGGACAACTCCGTGCTGCACTGCGACCCGGGGTACCCGATGCTCATCGGGCAGCGCGTCGTCATCGGCCATGGGGCGATCCTTCACGGGGCGACCGTCGGCGACGACGTCCTCGTCGGCATCGGGAGCACGCTTCTGAACGGATGTACGATCGGGTCGCAGAGCATCGTCGCCGCAGGGTCGCTCGTGACCGGGGACAAGGTCTTTCCGCCACGTAGCATGATCATGGGCGCGCCGGCGAAGCGCGTGCGCGAGCTCGCCGACGACGAAGTGAAGATGGTCGGCGAGCTGCAGGCGCGCTACGACCGGCGCGCCCAGGAGCTCCTCGAGATGGGCGTCGGCGCCGATCTTGGGCCGTTCCGCGAGAAGCGCGGCTGATCCTCTCGGCCTGCGTGAGCCGTCCGGCCTGCGGCGGCCGTCCGGCCTGCGGCGGCCGTCCGGCCTGCGTCAGCCGTCCGGCCTGCGGCGGCCGTCCGGCCTGCGTCAGCCGTCCGGCACCTTCCTCCGCTCAGCCGTCGGCGGTCTGCCCGTGCTCAGCCGTCCGGCGCCTTCCGTCGCTCCTGCAAGGCGGCGACGAGCTGCGGAAGGACCTCGCCGCCGGGTCCCCGCAGCGAGAACGTGGCCTGGCGGCTCAGAGCCGTAGGCTCGGGATTGACCTCGATGACCGTCGCCCCCGAATGGATGGCCTGGAGCGGCAGCGCGGCCGCCGGGAAGACGACCGCCGACGTGCCGACGACGAGCATCGCGTCGCAGGCGGCGCTGCGGAGCTGGGCGCGGTCCAGTTCGGCTGCCGGCAGGGCCTCGCCGAACCATACGACCTCCGGACGGATGAGGTCGCCACAGACGGGACAGCGCGGCGGGCGCTCCTCCTGGTCGGCGAAGTCGTCGCGCTTGAAGCCCACGTGCTTGCGGTGCAGGCAGGCGTAGCGGTGCATCGTGCCGTGCAGCTCGATCACGTCGGTCGAGCCGGCGCGCTGATGGAGTCCGTCGATGTTCTGCGTGACGACGGTGACGGTCGGGAAAAGCTCCTCGAGCTCGGCGATGGCGCGGTGGCCGAGGTTGGGCTCGGCGTCGACGACGATGCCGAAGCGGTGTTCGTACCACGTCCAGACGAAGGACGGGTCGCGTACGTAGCCCTCGAGCGTCGCCATCTCCATCGGGTCATACTTGCTCCAGATGCCTTCCTCGGGGTCGCGGAAGGTGGCGATGCCGGACTCGCGCGACACGCCCGCTCCGCTGAACACCACGATGCTGCGGGCGCGGCCGATCGCCCGCGCGGCTGCCTCGACACTGTTCTCGGCCATAGACGGTGATTGTACCGCGGCGGCGCCGGCGATCCGCGGCGGAAAGGGTCAGACGGCGACGACGTGGGGCGGAGGAAAGGCCGGACGCCGACGGCGTGGGCCAACGCGGGTCAGACAGTGATGAGCGTTCCGGCGCCGTCGGCGCGCGGGTCGCTTGCCGCCCCCAGCGGCCCTTCAAGGCCGAGGCGCACGTACTGCGCATGGCCGACGGTCTCATCCTGATGACGGAGGACCTTCAACGGCATGCCGACCGTGCGAAGGGCGGCGAGGCAGGCGGGCGGGACGTCGGTCTCGGCGAGGATGGCGCCCTCGTCGCAGATCCAGCGCGGGGCGGCGACGGCCGTGGCGAGGTCGCCGGCATCGGGGTGCAGCAGGCGGCAGAGGATCTGCGCGTGGATCTGCGGCTGGGCCTCGCCGCCCATGGTACCGGCGACCAGGGCCAGACGGCTGTCGCGGCGGACCATGACCGGCATCAGTGTGTGCAACGGGCGCTTCCCGCCCTCGAGGAGGTTCGGCGAGGACGGGTCGAGGCTGAAGCAGGCCCCCCGGTCGTGGGCGACGATGCCGGTCTCGGGCTCGAGGATAGCCGCGCCGAAGGCGTGGTAGACGCTCTGGATGATCGTGACCGCCCAGCCGTGCGAGTCGGCGGCGACGCAGGCGATGGTGTCGCCGCCGGCGCGGGGCGGAGCGGCGTCCGGTAGCACAGGCTCCGGCGTCCTGCCATCTGCGAGTGCGGCCTCTGCGAGTCGCCGGGCGCGGTCGTCGCCGAGCAGCGTGTCGAGCGGCACGGCGTGCCGGCGCGGGTCGCAGAGATACCCGTCGCGGTCGTCGCTGACGAGACGGAAGAGGCACGCGAGGCGCGAGGCCTCAGGCCCGAGCGGGTCGGGGGGTCGCTCATGGGGAGAGATGGAGCGGATGATCATCGCCGCGGGCGTCGGCGTCGCGCGGCTGGTGGGCGCCCCGGGACACGTCGCCGCGTCCTGATCCGTGGCTCCGCAGGCGTCGGACCTCGAGACGGCTTCCATCGCCTTGAGCAGGGCGAGCAGGACGTAGCCCTGCGAGTTCGGCGGCGCGGTCAGGACCTCGTGGCCGAAGGCCACCGCGGCGAGAGGGTCGACGACCTCCGTCTCATGGGCGGCGAGATCGGCGGTCGTCATGACGCTCCCGGCGGCGCGCAGGCCGGCGACGTAGCGCGCGCCGAGGTCCCCGCGGTAGAAGGTGTCCACGCCGAGGCGGGCGATGGCGTCGAGGGACTCGGCGAGGGCCGGCAGACGATAGAGATCGCCCTCGCCGAGCGGCGTCGCATCGGGAGGGGCGCCGCGGGACGCCGCCCCGCCGGGCATGGTCTCGGGCGGGCGGAAGAACGCGGCGCGCAACCCGGGGTCGCGGGCGAAGAGGACGCGTTCCTCAGCGAGGGCGGCGGCGAGGGAGCGCGAGACGCGGCAGCCGTCGGCGGCCAAGCCGATGGCGGGGCGCAGCAGACGGTCCAGCGGCAGGGCGCCGCCGAGCTGCCGCAGCGTCTCCCAAGCGGCGAGCACGCCGGGCACGGTCACGGTGTGCGGGCCGCGGATGGGCATGCCCGTGCGGGTGACGGGCGCCGGGTCGGGCTCGAGGGCGGCGCGCACGCGCGCCGCGTCGAGCGCCGCCGGCGCCGCCCCGCTCCCGTTCACCGCGGTGACCGTCCCGTCCGGGGCGTGCAGGAGCGCGATGGCGTCGCCGCCGATCGAGCACATGTGCGGGTAGGCGACGGTGAGCGTCGCGCAGGCGGCAAGGGCGGCGTCGACGGCGGTGCCGCCGTCGGCGAAGGCGGCGACGCCCGCCTCCGTCGCCGCCGTGTGCGGCGCCGCCAGCGCCAGTGAGCGTCGGCCGGTCCTCATGTCCCGTAGCATCGCGCCTCTCGGCTAGACTTGGCAAACGTACGCCGCGGCAGACGTGCGGCGCGGCGAACGCGCGGCGCAGCAGACGCACGTCGCAGCAGACCCGCGATACGGGCGACAGGCGGGCGAGGACCGGACGAACGGGAGGTCTGTGGAACGAAGCGACAGGGGATCCAGCCTCGGCGGCCGCCGCCTGCAGCTTGCGGCGGCGATCCTCGGCATGGTCATGATCGCGCCGGTCCAGTACTCCTGGACGCTCTTCTCTGAACCGCTCAGCGAGGAGAGGGCGTGGTCGCTCGCCGCAGTGCAGGTGGGGTTCACCGTCTTCGTCGCCTTCCAGGCGTTCACGCAGCCCGTCAGCGGAGGGTTCATCGACCGGCTCGGCCCGCGGGCGCCGTATGCAGTGGGCGCCGTGCTCGTCGGCGTCGGATGGTGCGTCATGGGTCTCGTCGACACCCTTGCCCTGCTCTACGTCGCCTACGCCGCGGCCGGTGTCGGGGCAGGGGTCGTCTACGCCGGCAGCGTCGGCGTCGCGTTGCGCTGGTACCCGGACCATCGCGGTCTCGCCGTGGGCCTCGTGACCGCCGGCTTCGGCGCGGGGGCGGCGCCGTTCATCCCCGCGCTCGACGGGCTGGTCGCGGCGTACGGCGCGTCCGTCGGCTTCGTCGTCTCGGGTCTCGTCATCGGCGTCGTGCTCCTCGGATGCGCTAGCGTCCTCCGTCACCCGTCCGCCACTGTGGCCGCGGACGGGACGAGTCACGATCCGTCTTCCCACCAGGTGGCGCACGGTTCCCGCCCTCGGCAGTACGCTCCCCTCGAGATGGTGCGCACCGGCCGGTTCTGGCTCGTCTTCTTCATGTACCTCGCGATGGCGACCGGAGGGCTGCTCGTCACCGCCAATCTCAAACCGTTCGCCACGAGCCTCGGGATCGCGTCCGGCGTCGTCGTGGCGGCTCTTGCGGTGGCCCAGATCCCCAACGGTCTCAGCCGTATCGTGTGGGGGTGGGTCTCGGACCGTCTCGGCCGTCTGCAGACGATGGTCGTCGTGTTCGCCGCCAACGGCCTGCTGCTCGCGGCGCTGCCGTTCCTCGGCGACGTCCCGGTGGGCCTGGTCGTCCTTACACCGCTGGTGATGTTCACCTGGGGCGAGGCTTTCGCCTTGATCCCCGCCCTGACCGCGGACACGTTCGGCACCGACCATGCGGCCGCGAACCAGGGCGTCATGTACATGGCGAAAGGTGTCGGCGGCTTGTTGGGCGGCGCGCTGGCGGCGTGGACGGCGGCCACGTTCGGCTGGACGGTCGTCTTCCTCGCGGCGGCGGCGCTGGCGTTGGCGGCGGCCGGGAGCGCGCT
>Ga0116185_1004930_pt1 | contig 10697 bp, 6 predicted proteins | sample AD_JPNNA7_MetaG_FD_89754 | JGI IMG/M metagenome (GOLD analysis project Ga0116185, IMG submission 89754) | Active sludge microbial communities of municipal wastewater-treating anaerobic digesters from Japan - AD_JPNNA7_MetaG | ecosystem: Engineered > Bioreactor > Anaerobic > Digestate | place... | reverse complement strand
TTGAAATTGAAGTTGAAAAATCACTTGGAATAAAACATAAAAGTGAAGTTCTTGAATACGGCGTTGAAAAGTATAATCAGAAATGCCGCGAATCAGTTTTTACCTATCTTGATCTATGGGAAAAAATGACAACCAGAATGGGGTACTGGATTGATCTTAAATCAGCTTATATAACTCTTGATAACAATTATATCGAATCGGTTTGGTGGGCACTAAAAACATTATTTGATAAAGGACTTATTTATAAAGATTATAAAATTGTTCCGCAGGATCCCAAATCCGAAACTGTTCTTTCATCACACGAACTTGCACTTGGTTACCGCGAAACAAAGGACCCATCGGTTTATGTATTATTTAAATTAGCTGATTCTGATGAACATTTTCTTGTATGGACAACAACTCCCTGGACCTTAATTTCAAATGTGGCGTTAGCTGTTGGTTCTGATATTGATTATGTAAAAATCAAAACAGATCGTAATATCATTATTCTGGCAAAAGAAAGATTATCGGTTGTTGAAGAAGAATACGAAATTCTTGCTGAGATGAAAGGTAAAGACCTTGTCGGTTTCAGATACGAACAATTAATGGACTATTGCGAAGTTGATAAAAAAGCTTTTTATGTTATCGAAGGCGATTTTGTCAGCACGGAAGATGGTTCGGGTATTGTGCATATTGCTCCGGCATTTGGTGCTGATGACTATGAAATGTCCAAGAAATATGATTTACCGATGCTTCAACCGGTTACCCGTGCAGGAATTTTCACTGATGAAGTAACAGATTTTGCAGGCAAGTTTGTTAAAGATGCCGATCAGGATATCATTGTAAAATTAAAGAAAGAAGGAAAGCTTTTTAAGAAAGAAACAATTCTTCATACATATCCGTTTTGCTGGCGTCATCCTGATGTTCCGGTTATTTATTATGCACGCGAGAGCTGGTTTATCCGGACAACATCAATTGCAGATAGAATGGTTGAACTGAATAAACAAATCAATTGGCAGCCGCCTGAAGTCGGAAGCGGAAGATTTGGAAATTGGCTTGAAGAAAATAAGGACTGGGCTTTATCGCGGGATAGATTCTGGGCAACACCGCTGCCAATCTGGGTAAGCGAAGATGGCGATGCTTTTGCAATCGGAAGTATTGAAGAAGTTAAAAACGGATTTATTGAAGAAGACGGAAAGAGAATTTCTTTAAAAGATTTAAAAGATCTTGATCTTCATAAACCGTTTGTTGATAAGATATTATTTGAGAAAAACGGAAAAATCTATAAACGGACTCCAGAAGTAATTGATGTCTGGTTTGATTCAGGTGCAATGCCGTTTGCTCAATATCATTATCCCTTTGAAAACAAAGAGGCTTTTGAAAAGAATTTATTCCCCTCACAGTTTATTTGCGAAGGAATTGATCAGACACGCGGCTGGTTTTACACATTACACGCAATTGCTACAATGTTGTTTGATAGTGTTGCATTCAAAAATGTAATTGTAAACGAATTGATACTTGATAAAACCGGAAGGAAAATGTCCAAATCTTTGGGCAATACAGTTGATCCGTTTGCATTGTTTGATAAATATGGAGCTGATGCAACAAGATGGTATTTAGTAACTAACTCACCGCCGTGGCGCCCGACATTATTTGATGAAGAAGGATTGGCTGAAGTTCAGAGAAAATTCTTTGGAACTCTGATAAACACTTACTCGTTCTTTGCTCTTTATGCCAATATTGATGGATTTAATTTCAAAGAAGATATTATCCCTTATGAAGAAAGACCTGAGATTGATCGCTGGATAATTTCTAAATTAAATGCGCTTGTAGAAGAATATGAACAGTTGATGGATGATTACGATGTTACCAAGGCTGCGCGTTCGGTTTCCAATTTTACAATTGATCAGCTTTCTAACTGGTATGTAAGAAGAAGCAGAAGACGTTTCTGGAAATCCGAAATGAATAAAGAAAAGCTATCTGCATATCAGACATTGTATGAATGTTTGTCAACTGTATGTAAACTGACATCACCATTTGCACCGTTTATTTCGGAAACAATTTATCTTGAACTAAACAACGAGACTAAACTTGAAAGCTACGGTTCTGTTCATCTTTCGGATTTTCCAAAAGTAACTTATCGTGATAAAGTTCTTGAAGAAAAAATGGAAGTTGCTCAAAATGTTGTCTATCTGACTAGAGCAATGCGTGCAAAAAATAATCTTAAAGTAAGGCAGCCATTACAAAAAATTATGGTGGCTTTGGATAAGAGTAAACACGATGCTTTATCCAAGATGCAGGATGTTATTCTTGAAGAAGTAAATATCAAAGAGTTGATAATATTAACTGATGATTCTGAGATAGTAAATAAATCTGCAAAAGCCAACTTTAAATCAATCGGACCAAAGTTTGGTAAAAAAGTAAAAACAATTTCTGAAATGATAAAAAACTTCACCAAGGATGAGATAACAAAAATTGAAAATGATGAAGAAATAAAATTAAATGTTGACGGTGAGGAAGTAATTATTGGCAAGGATGATGTTGAAATTATTAGTTCTGAGATTACAGGCTGGGTTGTTGAGGCAGAAGCCGGAATTACAGTTGCAATGGATACGGAACTGAATAATGAATTGATAGAAGAAGGACTTGCACGTGAATTTGTAAACAGAGTCCAGAACATGAGAAAAGATGCCGGTTTTGATGTAACTGATAAAATTATTATTAACTTTACCGGCTCTGAAAATTTAGTTAGAGCAATAAAGAATTTTAATCAATATATTTCCACTGAAACTCTTGCGGAAAAATTATCTGATAAAGCCGGTTCAAACAACGGTTTTATACAGGAATTTAAAATAGGCGAGTTTGATTGTTCAATTAACATCGAAAAGCTTTAAGTTAAATTAAAGGAGATGCAATTATGGCAGCAAAAAAAACAGTTAAAAAAAATGTAAAGAAAAGCCCTTCTAAAACAGCTAAAAAAGTTGTGAAGAAAAAAGAAATTAAGAAGAAAAAGGTTAAGGTATCTAAACCCAAGAAAACTTTAAAGAAGGAAACACCGAAGAAGAAAACTGCAGCAAAGAAAAAAGAAGTCAAAAAAGTTGTAAAGACAACTGCGGTTAAAACAAAAACCCCGGCGAAAAAAACAGCTCCGGTAAAAAAGCAGATTGAAAAGAGACTAATTGTAAAACCCAGAACCAAACCGGTTGTTTCAAAACCTAAAGAAGAAGAAATAATCACTCCCGAAATGGTAGCTGCTAATCGCGCTGCTGCTTTGAAAAAAATAAAAGGATACAGCAAAAAGGATCTTGATTATTTCAGAGGGATAATACTTGAAAAACGCGATGAAATTCTCGAGCAGTTACAGAATTTAAGAGAGCAGATGCTTGATCCCACAACAGGTGAATATATAAATGAAAATTCTCCTTATTCACTGCATATGGCTGAGCAGGGAACAGATGCAATGGAAAGAGAAAAAACTTTTCTTTATGCACAAAGGGAAAATAAATTTTTAGGTTACCTTGAAGATGCATTAAAAAGAATTGATAATGGAACTTACGGTATTTGTGTTGAATGTATCGAAGAACCTCAACATCTTTGCCCGACTTGTCCGTTAATTCCAAAAGAAAGATTAGCTGCAGTTCCTCATAGCCAGCTTTGTTTACCTATGAAACAGAAGCAGGAAAAAAGATAAACCGGAAATCTGTTGAGGATTATTAAAGGAGCATACTTTTTTTGAAAGCATTGTATTTATCATTAGCTATTGTTGTTGTAGATCAGGTAACAAAATTATTGGTTAAAGGATTTGCAATTCCATTCTTAGGATTAAATTACGAAGGTATGTACCTTGGACAGATGATTCCGGTTTGGGGAGATTTTTTCAGATTAACTTTTGTTGAAAATCCGGGTATGGCTTTTGGCTACGATCCCGGAGACAGCTTTAAAATGATAATATCAATATTCTCTTTGGTTGCAAGTATTGGTCTTGTTATTTATCTGTACGCAATAAGGGATAAAAGTTTAAGCTTACGAATTGCTATTGCCTGCATTCTGGGGGGTGCAGTCGGCAATCTGATTGATAGAACATTTTACGGAGTATTTTTTGATTATGCTCCGTTGTTCTATGGAAAGGTAGTTGATTTTTTTGATTTCGATTTCTTTAATTTTACTTTATTCGGAAGAAGTTACGATCGCTGGCCTGTTTTTAATATTGCTGATGCGGCAGTAACAATCGGTGTTCTGATACTGATATTGTTTTATAAAAAGAATGGTGAAAAAATTGAAGCAAATGAAAATACAGTTGAATTATCAGGCACATCTGAAACAGTTGTATCCGAGAAAATTACAGAGGTAAGAAGTGATAATCCGGAAAAAAGAAAAGAAGATCAGATAAATGAGCAAACTGATAAGCCAAAAGAAATTTCTGATTGATGTTCCGGAGGGAAAAAAGAAAGAGCGAATAGATTTATTTCTTACCCATCATATCGAAAATACAACCCGTTCAAAAATTCAAAAAGCAATTGATGTAGGATTAGTAAAGGTAAATGGCATTGTCGTAAAGTCAAATTACAGTGTAAAACCATTTGATAAGATTGAAGCAATCCAAATTATTTCCCCACGACCTGAAGATGTTGAGCCAGAAGAGATTCCACTTGATATTGTTTATGAAGATGATTATTTAATTGTTGTAAACAAACCAGCAGGAATGGTTGCTCATCCGGCTTATGCAAATTATACAGGAACACTTGTTAATGCACTTCTTCATCATACAAAGTCTTTAAGTTCTGTTAATGAAGCAGGCAGACCTGGAATCGTTCATCGGATTGATAAAGATACAAGCGGACTTTTGGTTGTTGCGAAAGATGATTTTACACATGCTAAGTTAGCTGCTCAATTCTCTAAACATACAATTGAAAGAGAATATCACGCAATTTGCTGGGGTAGGTTTAAAAATGTTGAAGGAGAAATTGCTACAAAGATTGCACGAAGTAAAAGTGATAGAAAAAAATTCACTATAAGTGATAAAGAAGGAAAAGAAGCTGTAACTCTGTATAAAGTTATAGAACAATTCGAGTTTACAACTTACTTGAAACTAAATCTTAAAACCGGCAGAACCCATCAGATAAGAGTTCATCTTTCCGGTATTGGCAGACCGATTTTGGGTGATGCAACTTATGGCGGAAATAAAATCCAGGCTGGATTTGATTCTGCAAAAATTAAAAGCAGAATAGCAAACCTTTTAAATATAATGCCGAGACAAGCATTGCACGCAAAAACTCTTGGTTTTATTCATCCACACACGAATGAACTTGTAAGATTTGATTCTGAATTACCGGATGATTTTAAGCTCCTTTTAGAAAAACTACGAAACTGAATGTCATTATAAAATTATAGAAGCAACTAAATTATAAATTGTATTTCGCTCTTCATTTGAAATTCGCAATGACTTTTATTCTTACTTATATTTGCAAGCATAAATATCAAACAAATAGAAACTAAAATGTTAAAACTTTATAACACACTTACAAAAAAAGTTGAAGAATTTATTCCGATTGATCCTAACGAAGTTAAATTTTATGTGTGCGGTCCTACCGTATATGATTATTTCCATATCGGCAATGCACGCTCATTTATTATGGCTGATATGGTGCGCAGGTATCTCGAATACAAAGGTTACAAAGTAAAATTCGTTATGAACCTTACCGATGTTGATGATAAAATTATTAAGAAGTCGCTGGAAGAAAAGCGTGAAGCTAAAGATGTATCAACAGATTATATCAATGCATTTTTTGAAGATATAACAAAACTGAAAATCAAAAAGGCCACGGTTTATCCGAAAGCAACAGAACATATGCACGAAATGATTGATATGATTAAAAAGCTTGTTGATAAAAATTATGCTTACAACATAGATGGAAATGTTTTTTATGATGTTAAGCGTTTTAGTGAATATGGAAAGTTGAGCGGAAAGAATACGGAAGAACTTGAAGTTGGTGCTAGGATAGATGCTAATGAAGAAAAGAAAGATCCATTGGATTTTGCATTATGGAAAAAAGCTAAAGAAGGTGAACCTTTTTGGGATAGTCCATGGGGCAAAGGGCGACCAGGCTGGCATGTTGAATGCTCTGCTATGAGCTGCAAACATCTTGGAGAAACGTTTGATATTCACGCCGGCGGAAATGATTTAATATTTCCTCATCACGAAAATGAGATCGCACAAAGCGAAGCTGCAAATCAAAAACCATTTGTAAAATATTGGCTGCATTTTGGTTTTCTTAATATCAATGAAGAAAAAATGTCTAAATCTCTCGGCAATTTTTTTACCGCTCGTGACGTGTTAAAAAAATATTCTGCTGAAGCAATAAGAATGTTCTTTGCACAAGCTTATTATCGCGGACCGTTAAACTTTTCTGATGATCTTTTAACTGCTGCTGAAAAAGGACTTGAAAAAATTAACAACCTTGTTGATAAAGTTAATTCAGAGATTAAGAAAAATAATTCCGGAATAAAGCCTGAGTTTGAATTCAACTCCTATTACAAAAAATTTGAAGAAGCAATGGATGATGATTTTAACACATCTCAAGCAGTAGCAGTTATTTTTGATTTTGTAAAAGATGTTAACAGAGTTGTTGCTCCTTTAGATAATGTTGATGTTAGTTTTTATAATGATGTTAAAACTTTCTTAACCAAAACTGCTGAGAATGTTCTTGGCATAGTGGATTTTAACAAAACCACAACCGGTGATGATAAGCTTACAAATGATTTAATTGAATTGCTTATCAGGTTAAGGACAGAGGCTAAGCAAAATAAAAACTATCAGCTTTCCGATTCAATCCGTGATAGGCTTAAAGAGCTTGGTGTTATCTTACAGGATAGTAAAGAGGGAACTACTTACAAAATTGGGAAATAGCTTTCTCTGTGTTTCTCCGTGTAAGAAATTTAATGAAGGAGTTAGAAGTCAGGAGACAGAAGTTAGAATTTTTTCACGCAGAGACGCAGAGCCCGCAAAGATTTTATGTTATTGAAGAAAAATATCGGCACATTATGCCATTTAATTGGAACACGGATTTAACTGATTAAACTGATTTGAACAGATAAACGCTAATCAATTTAACTCTGTGTTACTCTGTGCTTTCTCAGTGTTTCTCCGTGTAAGAAATTAGAAAAGGAGTCAGGAGCTAGAATTTTACACCCAAAGATTTAATTTGTTATTCATAAAAAAACCTTCGAGGTTTTTAAAAACCTCGAAGGTTTAATGAGAAAATAATCAGCTTACTTTGTCAGCAGCATCTTCTTAACATCCGTAAAACTTCCTGATTGTAATTTATAAATATACATTCCGCTTGGTAAGCCGGATGCGTTGAAATTTACTTCATAAACTCCAGCGGGTTTGTTTTCGTTAACAAGAACAGCTATTTCTGTACCAAGAACATCGTAAACTTTTAATGTTACTAAGCCTTCTTCCTTTATTGAATATGATATTTTTGTGCTTGGATTAAAAGGATTAGGATAGTTTTGTTCAAGAGAATAATCTCTTACTATACCTGTTACAGCAGTTTTCTCTGCTCTGTTAAAACCATAATCAATTATTACCGACTGAGAAGGAGAAGAATTATTTCCTATATCAATAGCTGTAAGTCTGTATTCTGCTTCGCGGTCACCGCCCCCTGCATTACCAATTGTATAATCAATATAAGAAGAAGTTGTGCCTGAAAGATTTGCAATTGTTGACCAGGCTGACCAGGAACCGTTGAGCGGTCTTGTTCTTCTTTCTATTTTATAAGCATTTGATGTTTTTAGTCTGATATCCGGTTCGTTATTTAATTGCCAGGTTAACTTGGGATAATAATTAGAACCTGACTGATGAATTGAAACTGAATAATCTGAAGGTGCTAATGGTGCTGCATCGAATTGGCGGTATATTATATTTGAACTACCTGAACTACAAAACACAGTAAATAAATCATTTGAAGTTGAGGATAGACTGAAAAATCTTTCGAAATTATTAGAGATTACTTCCTCACTGGACCAACCAGTCGAAACATTATAATATCGATGGATAAGGTTATAGGTAGGATAAATTATATGTGTTTTATTATCAGCTGTATTTGCCGCAGATATAACACGCTTATCATCACCTGGACCATATACTGAATAGTTTAGCATAAATATATTTGACCAGTTCGTTGATCCAACATTTCTTTCTTTTACGTAAAGACTTAAAGGAAGACCTTGATAAACTCAGCTAAATGAAAATAATTTAGCACCGCCAGAATAAACATTGTGAATACCATGATCATAAACCGTTTGAATACTTTCCCAAGTATTTGTAATAAAATTTTTATCTCTAGTTTTTGCTATACCAGAATCGTAAAATCCAACGTGAACTTTATTTGCACTTACAGTGACTGTTGGATATGCTGCTTCATAAGATTGTTCGCTAACATCCTTGTAATCTGTATAATTATACCAACCAATTGGATAACGATAATATTTAGTTTTTATATCCTGATGATCATAAGGACCGCTTGCAAATACTAAATGCAAACCTCTAGTATCATAAACATTATCTATACCCCTAAAATTATCCTGCGAATTAAAAGTAATAGGCTGAAGCTGATCCCAGACATTTGTTGAGTAATTGTATTTTTTAGTTATAATATTATTACCTTTTCGATAACTAATATATAATGCGTCATTTGCACCTGTTATATTTGGAAATTCAGCATAGCCTTGAGTTTCAATTACAGTGGTTGCTTGTACTATCCCGACACTATTTAATCTGTAGTACATTATTGAATTTGACGAGGAAGATCTTTGTGTTACTATGTGAATTCCATCTTTATTAGCAAAATTTTCAAGTGAAAAAAGGGCTGGTTCATTTATAGTTGTACTAACAGCAGTATTCCATTGTGGGTAAAGATATACTGCTAATAGCAATATTATTAATAATATCTTTTTCATTTCAAACTCCAATTTTGATTCGTTATTTCAATAAAACAGTTTTAATTGTTTTTTTAAAATCACCTGTATTTAATTCAATGAAATAAATACCTGATGGGATAGAATTGTTTCTATCCTTAGCTTCCCAATTAACTATATATTTTCCTGATAGAAGATAGTTATCTAACAGTGTTACTATTTCTTTCCCTAAAATATTATAAACCTTTAAAGTTATTTTTGAACAAGTCTGCAACTCAAATTTCACTTGTGTAGTAGAATTGAATGGATTAGGATAATTCTGAAATAACTCGTATGATAAATCATGATATTCAACCCCATCAATATTAACAGGTTTAACTGGTTTTAATATTATAGTAAAAAAAATAATCTCAGAATTATCTATTACATTGTCTGAAGTAATTAATATTTCTTCTTGCCCATCAGAATTGATATCATACATTGAGGCATTCCAATAAACACTATTTTCTCCTTTCAATGCTCTCTCGTTTTGCTTTATATAATATACTTCATAAGAATGCTGCCCTGGGCTTCCTTTGAACTTTAATATAATAAATGTTTGGTCAAGGCAAAGGACAAGCTCATCAACTCCATCTTTATCTACATCAAGCGCCAGCATATTAAATCCGTAGAATGAGAAAAATCCTAGTATGTCAATTTTTGCAACAGCTTCATAAGAATTATTTCCTTTCGCTTCAAAGCAAGTTAATCTAGTTATAGGGACTCCGTTATGAAAAGAATCTCCACCAATCCAGAACTCCTTTTTACCATTTCCATCAATATCATCCGTTTCTGTGTTAAGAAATGCATTATTCGTTTCAACTTGACCAATAAAGGTATTCAGGTAAGAGCCATTATTGTTCTCAAAACCATATACTTGACCGGAAGCTCCTCCTATAAAAAACTCAGTATTCCCATCTTGGTCAAAGTCACCTATTGGAAATCCTTCGAACCATTCATCGATATTTGAGTAATCGAAACTATAAACAGAATCAAAGTTATTAATTATAGAATTATATTGGTAGATTCTCAGTTGACGTTTAACATTATTTATATATAAAATATCTGTGGAATTATTATCATCTAGATCATAATATCTTTGTAATAACTGCGACTCACTTCCACCAGGAACCTGAAAGATAAAAGATAAATTATAAGCCAGTGAAGAATCTGATTCTTTACAAAAGTAGAGTTGTTTATCAAGAGGATAATTATTGATTGTATCTTGTTCTTGTCTTCTTAAATGTAGTTCCTGATTGCCATCTTTATTAATATCATAAATTGCTACAGAACTTAGAGTATTATTATAAATATGAAGAGAGTCGAAACTTCCAGTATTATTTAATTCTTTAACTACGATATCACTGTAATTACTTGTATAATCCTTTACAAATCCATAGAGTTCTGCTCTGCCGTTATTATTAATATCACCCGCAATAACTCCATTTGGGTCAATATTAGCAATTAAAACCTCCTGCCAAAAGCTGTATTTATGGTAATAAAGAGTAGTATCAATTGTAGTAAGGTCTATTATTGTGCTGTCAAAGGTTGGGGAGTAATTTATTTTGTTATCAGCATTTGGTATATAATCACCAATGTTTTTATATAGCACTTTACCGTGCGGATGTTCTAACTTTAAAATATCCTTTTCAATTTCTGTTACTTTTATATCGGTTCTGGTTTTTAGCTGCTGTAATTTTGCTTCTCTGCTTTGCTGTGCTAAGGAAAAACTACTTATAACAAACAGCAGACAACAAACA
>Ga0116185_1004925_pt1 | contig 10708 bp, 9 predicted proteins | sample AD_JPNNA7_MetaG_FD_89754 | JGI IMG/M metagenome (GOLD analysis project Ga0116185, IMG submission 89754) | Active sludge microbial communities of municipal wastewater-treating anaerobic digesters from Japan - AD_JPNNA7_MetaG | ecosystem: Engineered > Bioreactor > Anaerobic > Digestate | place... | reverse complement strand
TTTCTGCGCATCCGGGACGGGGTATGCCCGCTCGATGCGAGCGCCGTTCATCCGGAGCGCTACGGCCTGGTCGAGCGCATGGCAGCGGACGTGGGCGCCTCTCTTGCCGACCTCATGAGAGACAGGGATTTGAGGAAGAGAATCGATCTGAAGCGCTATATCGACGACTCGGTCGGCATGCCCACCCTGCAGGATATCATGGCCGAGCTCGACAAGCCGGGCAGGGATCCGAGAGAGACCTTCGAGGTCTTCAGTTTTGCCGAAGGCGTGAACGGCATCGAGGATGTGAGAGAGGGTATGGAGCTGCCGGGTATTGTAACGAACGTCACCAATTTCGGGGCATTCGTGGATATCGGCGTGCACCAGGACGGACTCGTGCACATCAGCCAGCTCGCAGACCGTTTCGTCAAGGACCCTTCCGATGTTGTCAAGGTGAACCAGAAGGTGAGGGTGAAGGTGCTCGATGTGGATGTAAAGCGAAGGCGGATCTCGTTGACGCTGCGCACAAAAGGACACGGAAAAGCGAAGACGGACAGGTAAATTTTCTTCCCGGGGCCCCACTCTTCCAAAGCGTTGAGATATCGCATCGCACAACCATATTATAAGTAGATGGGAGCTTCTTCTGCACGGTAAATGAGTCTGATCCCCTGTACACGAGGTCGAAACTCATGCTGCAAAAAGCCTTACCCGTTCGCTCACCGGCTCGTACTACGCTGTCGGGAGCCCTTTGCATGGGACTGCCAAGAGCAGATATGTCCCTTGAGAAATGCGGAAACGGCAGAATCCGCGGAGGTATGCTTGTGGAAAGAATGAGGATGGAACGCGCTTTCAGCTTGAAGAATTCAGATAAGATGAAGGTAAGGAAATGGCCTGCCTGGAAAAAGATATATCCCGACTCTTTAGGGGCCATCATGAACAGGAAATTCGGCCCATATTGGAAATCGAGGTTCTTTTGAGGGGACGAGTCTGCAGGAGGGTCTGCAGAGAAAAGGCACAGAGCTGTATTTCCTCTGGATGGGCAGCATACGCCCGGCAAGCTCCATGAAACATCAGGAGCAACCGGGGACGGGAGAGTAGCTCCGCGGCAGCGTATCGGCAGGGATTGCATCCAGGGGATCGATTCCTCCGTCAGCCCGGTATTTATTCGATTGATGAAAAAGGGGACCCATGAACCAGCAGGCTGCCGCCCTTACCCCGATCAGGCGCCCTGATATAGACTGGCTTCGGATATTTGCGGTCTACTCCTTTTTTATCTTCCAGGCGGTATGGGTGTTCGGTGCAGGTCCGCCCCAGGGAGCAAAGGGCAGCGGACTTCCGGAATACGTGAACGGCATCGGCTTTTATCTCTCTCAATGGTATGTGCCGCTCATCTTTCTCATCTCGGGATGGTCCAGAAAGAATTCCCTGCAGCAGAGGGCAGGGATCGATTCCATGAAGGAGCGGATGTACCGGCTCGTCATCCCCTTCGCAACCGGGTGCATCCTCACGTGGCCGCTCATCGCCTACCTGGGATTGATCGATCGATCCTATATAGGCATCCAGGGAGGCAGGCCGGGTGGACCGGGGCCGAGGTCGTACCTCGACTTCCTGCCGGACTGTTTTACCAATCCCTGCGTCCATGCATGGTCTCACCTGTGGCTTCTGCCCATGCTTCTTGCCTTCACGCTCCTGTCCTGGCCGTTCTTTTCATGGATGCTCAAGAAGAAGGTGACGCCTCTGAAGATCAGCCGGGTGTGGGTTTATTTCCCCATCATCCCTCTCTCGTTCCTGCAGGCATGGATGGGTCCGCCCCGTTCGGGGACGGAGGGTTTTTTCAGTACCTGGGCCGGAGTTGCCTACGTTTTTGTCTATTTCATCATCGGCTTCATGGTTTCCCGTTACAGTGCATACGAGCGTGCGATACACCAGGAGGCCTGGCATGCAGGCATCATCGGCGTATCCCTGTTCCTGTCCATGAAGATGCTGACATCGAGCCTGACGCCCCAGGCCTTTGCCTTCATGGGCTCGATAGCGAGCTGGTGCTGCGCCGTGGCCGTGCTGGGATTCGCAAAGAGGTACCTTGATCATACAACCGGCTGGTTTTCCTACTTGCGGGAATCGGTGCTTCCCGTTTATATCTTCCATCAGATACCCATCCTGGTCTTGGGCCTCTTCATCGTCCGGTTCGATATCGGTGTATCTCCTCGATACGTGCTCCTGCTCGTTTCCTCCATGGGGACGACCATGGCGTTCTACCACTTCCTCGTCAGGAGGTTTCCGTTCCTTCGAGTCTTCTTCGGAATGAAGCCGGGAAAGGAGCCGGCCGAGAGCTGGAAGGACCAGGTCCTCCACCGCGACCGCTGCTGACTGCCGCCTTCTCGGGCGTCTTCCCGGCAGGCGGCGGTCCGGAAAATACCTCTTGTAGAGGCAGGTGAATTCTGTCTCTTATAGCACTCATGGCAGATGTCATCCTCAAAGGATCGAGGGAGAAGTCTCTCACCCGGCACCACCCGTGGGTTTTCTCCGGCGCAGTGGATACGGTCAGGGGGAAGCCTGGCCGGGGCGAGACCGTCGATATCCTCTCGCCCGACGGCAGGTGGCTCGCCAGGGGCGCATACTCGCCCGAATCGCAGATACGGGTGCGGGTCTGGACCTTCGATCCCGAAGAAGAGGTCTCTGCGGGCTTCTTCGGCCTCAGGCTCTCAAGGTCAATCGAATCGAGGCGCGCAATCGGTATCGAGCAGGCCGCGGATGCCTTCAGGCTCGTCAACTCGGAATCGGACGGCCTGCCCGGACTGATCGTGGACCGCTATGACCGCTTCCTCGTATGCCAGTTTCTCACCGCAGGGGCAGAGCGCTGGAAGGATGCAGTCGTCTCCTGGCTGGAGAGGCTGACGGCATGTACGGGCATCTACGAGCGCTCCGATGCGGACGTCCGGGCAAAGGAGGGTCTGCCGCCCTCTGTCGGGCGCCTCTCTGGTGAAGAGCCGCCGGAGGTCATAGAGATCCATGAGCATGGATGCCGGTATCTCGTCGACGTCAGGCACGGGCACAAGACCGGGTTCTATCTCGATCAGCGGGACAACCGGGCATGCCTTGCCCGATACGCCTCGGGCCGGGACGTGCTCAACTGCTTTTCCTATACCGGGGGCTTTTCCATCGCCGCTCTCAAGGGAGGGGCATCGCATGCGGTCAATGTCGACTCATCAGGGAGCGCACTCGGTCTGGCTGCGCGGAACGTCCTGATCAACGGGTTCGATCCGGGCTCTGTGGAGAATATCGAAGCCGACGTGTTCACCCTGCTGAGGAGATTCCGCGACTCGCGTAGGAGCTTCGACCTGATCGTGCTCGACCCTCCGAAGTTTGCAGAATCAAAAGGCCAGATCATGCGGGCGAGCCGGGGATACAAGGACATCAACCTGCTCGCCCTGAAGATCCTCAAACCGGGCGGGATTCTCTTCACCTTCTCGTGCTCTGGCCTCATCGAACGCGACCTGTTCCAGAAGATCGTCTCCGACGCCGCCCTCGATGCGGGCAGGGAGGCAAGCATCATCCATTGGCTCACCCAGTCGTCCGACCACCCCGTTTCCCTGAACTTCCCCGAGGCGAGCTACCTCAAGGGGCTCGTCTGCCTGGTGAAGTAGAAGCTGCCGTCCGGTTGATCTCCAGCCGGCAGGGATAAGCTCAAACGGCAATGTCGAGAGATATATGGTCGTACGTGACAACGGGAATAACTTCTTTCTGCCGCTCCCTCTTTTCTATCAAGCCGATCTGGGCAAGATAATCAACATCGACGGCAACATTTTTGATATCCCTTTTCACTATTCTTGCCAGATGGCTCAGCGACGATGGTTTCCCTCTCTTTATCGCATGGAGAAGCTCCAGACGCTTGGGGGTGAGTGCCTTTCTGAAGGCCTCGAAGCTGGTGAAATAAACACCATTTTCTTTATGCACAAGTTTTCCCTGCTCCAACTTCTCACCTGTTTCGGCAAACTCCGCCAGGGCTGTACTTACATCCTTGATCCCTACCTTAACCTTTTTTACTCTCATAATTTTTCTCCAAGTATCGCTCTATGTCGTGATAAAAGTCCCGAGTCAGCTCACGGATGCCGCTGAAACTGTATGGAGCTTCTTTGTCATTGTAATGCCTGTGATCTCCTTTGCCTTCAGCATTGTCATACCCGATAACTCTTTTCCCGTTCACGATGTAGACAAGAGAGTATCTGATGCCGCTGGGCATACGCTCTGTTCTCGGGACCTTCCAGAGCTTCATCTCAATAGTGTTCCCGAACTCGTCAGTGATCTTACTATGGATGATAAGCTGTGCCTTTATCTTTGGTATATTATACCAATGACCAAGAAGAATGTCAATTCTCCTCCCTTTCCATTTTTTCAGGCTTTGAACAATGGCTGGTCGAATGGGAAAAGGGTGAGGATAGGTATTATCAGCAGGTTCCCGCACGTTTCTTTCAATATCTTTCAACGTTTTGTTGAACGGAACATGGGTTTTCACAGACCATTCAAGGGGAGAGGGGAGAGCCTTTATTGTATAATAAACTATGATAACAATGAGATACAGAATATTCCGGGCTCCATGATCCGTTTGGCACGCTGTATGCCTCATGGATATCATAGAGGAGCAGCAGAGGAACCCGGCCAGGCTGATGCATCTTGGCAGCAAGCCGATAGCCCGGCACCGGGAATCCGGAGCCGGAAGAGAGGAAAGGAGGAGATGACATGAAAAAGCAAAAGAGAAAGATCCAGACAAAGGCACTCAATCAGATCATTATGATAAGCGCATGGAGCTTCACCTTGGTCGTCTCCTCGTTCCTGTTCCTGTTCGCGGGCCGGTGGATCGATGTAAGAATGGGTACGGAGCCGACCTTCATGCTGGGACTGCTCGTTCTGGGCATCGCGTTGTGCATCGGACGGATGTACACGGATTACGCGAAGGTCAAAGAGCAGCTGAACATCAGGAGGGCCAAAGTACAGCATCAGTGACGATCTCAAGGAAACATCCCGCCCTGTCCATCCGGCTGGGATGCCACGAATGCGGGCCGCCAGTACAAGGCGGCCCGATGCTTTTTCATGAGGAATATTCTCTGTCAAGAACGGTCCGGCAAAGGACGATAAAAATACTTGACCATCAGGATATGAGAATCCGGTGATCCCTGATGGGGTCCGCTCAACCGTGACAGGCAATTTGAGGCATCTTAGAGGGGTAAGCATTTTGGGCGCGGATGTATCGACCTCGAGACCGATTGTCGGTTCCATTCCTTCATTGACAAAGAAATGCCTTCTGCGCGGAGCCATCGGCCTTGTGGCCGTTCTCCCTTTTGTTGTCGGCCTGTTCTGTGTCCCGGCTGCACCCGTGCATGCCGGGGGGATATCCCCTGTGCGCCTCATTTTTAATGAGCAGGTCCGGCTGAACCATGGAAGACTGACGCTTCCTTCCGTCAGCGAAGGCTCTCCTGCACGGATCGGGGCGGATCTGCCGGCGATGATCGAAGCGCGGCTCGGTGCCTCTCTCCCCAAGACCGCTGCCGAAAGCAGGCTCGAGGCAGTACGCACGAAACTGGCCTCCGTGGGCATGAGAGGCTGGCTCGATCAGGATGCCCGCCGCCGATTCCGGATTATCAACGCGCTCGCCGTGCTCATCACGATAGGACTGCTCTGCACGAGCTATTTCCTCAGATACAGGCTCAAAGAGAAGGTCGCCAGCCTGAAAACGGCTCAGCAGGAGCTCCTGGCCCAGAACGAGCTGCTGCGGCTCGCCATGGATGCAACTTATGCCGGCATCTGGGATTTTTACCCGGCCAGGGGTTCCGGTTATCTGGGAGAGCAATTGTACACCATGCTCGGCTATAGGCCGATAGCCCGGGAGGTCTCTCTGGATGAATGGAGGGGCTTTATTCATCCCGAGGACCTGCCCGTTGCAGAAAAAAGGTTCAGCGGCTACATTAATGCCGGCGGTCAGGGCCTGTTCGAGACCGAGTTCCGTATCCGGAGGGCCGACGGAACCTGGTGCTGGGTTCTGTCCAAGGGCCAGGCCGTTGCCAGGGATAGAAACGGAGTTCCGACACGATACATAGGACTGATCCTGAACATCCAGAGCATGAAAGAAACCCAGGAAGTGCTGGCCCAGAGCGAGGCCAGATTCCGGGCGATCTTCGAGTATGCGCCTTACTCCATTTTCATCAACGGCCTTGATGACGGACGGCTTCTGGATGCAAACAGGGCCTTTCTGGATGCCCGAGGGATAGGGAAGGAAGAGCTTTCCCGCCTGACGGTTAAGGATTTCGAGGTATTCTCCGAGATCGAGGCCGAGCATATTATTGCCTTGCTGATGAAGACAGGTTCGGTACGGAACTTCGAAACCCCGATCCGGGCCAAGGACGGCTCCGAGCGCCACATCATCTTTTCATCCGTCCTGCTGGAGATTCAGGAAAAGAGGCAGGTTCTCACGATGACCGCGGACGTCACCGAGAGAAAGCGCGCGGAGAAGGCCTTGAAGGAAAGCGAGGAGCGGTTCCGTTCGCTCTTCAAGAATGCGCCCTTGCCGCTTGCGTATGTCTCTCTGGATGGAAGGGTCATCGAGGTAAACGACCGCTTTTCGCAGGCGCTCGGATACTCGCGCAACGACATACCGACCATCGATCACTGGTGGAGACTCGCATATCCCGATCCTGAATATCGGGACCAGCTGAGATCGCGTTGGCGCACAGTCATCGATGAGGTGCTGACAACAGGTTCAGAGGTGGAGCCGGGCGAATTCCGGGTCACCTGCAAGGACGGTACGGTGCGCACCATGATCATCGGTGCCAATCTGATAGGAGACAGCATCATCGTAAGTATTTTCGACATCACCGACCGCAAGCTGGAGGAAGAGGAGCGGGAGAAGCTGCAGGGACAGCTCCTCCAGTCCCGGAAGCTGGAGGCGGTCGGCGTGCTCGCCGGCGGGGTTGCCCACGATTTCAACAACATGCTGGGCGCCATTATCGGATATGCCGAGCTCACTATGGACAGCATGGACGAAGCAGATCCATTGCGCGAGAATCTCGGCAGGATCCTCGATGCGGCAGAGCGGTCCGCCCGCCTAACCCGTCAGCTCCTGGCCTTTGCCCGCAAGCAGACCGTAACGCCTGTCGTGTTCGATCTCAACGAGTCGGTTGCAGCCACGCTGAAAATGCTTCGCAGGCTCATCGGGGAGAACATCACGCTGGCCTGGCTTCCCGGGGCGGGCCCGTGTACCGTGAAGATGGACCCCTCGCAGCTCGATCAGATTCTCGCCAATCTCTGCGTCAACGCCAGAGACGCCATCGCCGACGTCGGCAAGATATCCATCGAAACACACACGGCCTCATTCGGCGATAACTATCGGGAGATCAACTCCGAGGTCCTTCCGGGTGAGTACGTGGTGCTTGCCGTCAGCGACGACGGGTGCGGCATGGACAAGGAAAACCTCGATCGCATTTTCGAACCATTCTTCACCACCAAGGAGCTGGGGCAGGGAACGGGCCTGGGGCTGGCCACCGTGTACGGCATCGTAAAGCAGAACGAGGGGTTCATACATGTATACAGCGAGCCGGGGCATGGAACGACCTTCAAGATCTTCATCCCGCGCCATGGGTCAGAAGCCGGAGAAATAAAGACCGCAGCGGCCGTGGATATCCCGCGCAGCCGGGGTGAGACCATTCTCATCGTAGAGGATGAGCCGGCAATACTGGAGATGGGAAAGAAGATGCTGCAGCATCTGGGCTATACCGTCCTGTCCGCAGGCACGCCGGGCGAGGCGATCGAAATCGCCCGGGAAGACTTGAATGGCATCGACCTGTTCATCACCGACGTGGTCATGCCGGAGATGAACGGACGGGACCTGGCTGCCCGGCTTCAGGCTGTCCGGCCGACGATAAAGCACCTCTTCATGTCGGGCTACACATCCGATGTCATCGCCCACCGGGGTGTCCTGGACAATGGCGTGAATTTCATACAGAAGCCGTTTTCACTCAAAGAGCTGGCCGTCAGGGTTCGCGAGGTTCTCGATTGATGTCGCGGAGGGCATGGAGCTAGTTCCTCCCGTAGATGCGCGGCCTCTCGAACCTGAAAAAATTGTCCTTTTCCTCGAGCTCGATCGTCTTTGCCTCGTCCTGGAAATACTGCTCACGTAAATCCTTGAGCCTTTCCTCCCGCTCTTCGCCTTCGTACTGCTGCATCACCTTTTCGCGCTGCTGCATGTACCGGTAGCCGACCTGCCAGCGCTGCTCCTTCTCCGCATCGCGCTTCGCCAGCTCCTCGATCTGCTCTTCGGAGAAGCCCATCTGCCTGCGGATGCTGTTTATCTCCATCTGGCGCTGCTCCGGGCTCATGTTCTTCAGCTCGTTCTGGACGGAATCGATGCTGAAGAACACCTTCGACAGGATTGCATTCTGGCCAAGGAGATACTCTTCCGGGGTGCCCTTATAGGTTTCGTTGAGGGCGCCCTGGTACACGTGCAGCTTTTCGTCGATGCTCGTTGTGCTCTCTTCGTTCAACGCGGCCATGATGTCCTGCATCTTGGCCTTTCTCGCTTCGGTGGCCAGCACGTCGCCCGACCAGATCTTCTCAGCATCGTCGCCGAAGAGCTCCTTGCGCTTTTCCCACATGGCCGTGGTCCGCTCGAGGGCGGTCATCCGGCTCAGCATCTTCTTATTGTCTTCGAGCCAGCGGGTGTACTCGTCGATCCCGGCCAGTGTCTCCATGATCTCGTCGGCGTAGTCCGGGAACGCCTGTTTAAGGATCGTATAGAATACGGCCCTTCCGTTGTCCGGGTGGGTGCCCAGGACGAAATCCCTGATGCCGATCAGGCTCGCCTGCGTGCTCTTCTGCGATATGGTTTTCGCGTAGCACTTCTTGAGCTCTCTGACCATCCGGTCGATGAAGGGATCGGACGGGACGAGCGCACCGGTTTGGTCCCCCTTACGGACGAAGCTCTGTGCATATCTGGCGCCGGTATCAGGGAGGAGGAAAAGATAGCACAGGACGATGACGGATATGGATGCCGCTGTGCCGAGGATTATTCCCAACGTTTTCTTCCTGCTGTCCATGGCCACCCTTATCTCCGACAGTGTACGAATTTTCAACCTAATTATTATGGATTATCATTGTCCGGGATTGTTCACCGGGGGGATTGCTGCCGGGGCGAAGATTCTGGAAAAGGGTCACGGGGCTTGAGCTGCCCCGTGACCCGGGATCAGCTACAGGAGCGGCTGGAGCTTGGCCCAGATCCGCTGTGCAAGCTTGTACGAGCCGGAGTCGTTCGGATGGACCCCGTCGAAAACGATATCGGAATTCACGATGAACGGCCGTGGGTCGATGAACACGCGGTAATTGGGTGCAGCCGCCGCATTCTGGACCGCCAGGGCGAGCTTCGCATCGCCGTAGTCCACTGCCGGATTGAGGGCCGTCGTCCCGATGAGGCCGCCCTTGACATGGTAATAGCCCTGGAAGATGATGTTCTGCACGCCGTCCCTGCCCATCCTGTTCAGGAGGTCCACCGTATCGACGTACACGTCGTTTATGAGAGATTTGCAGGATGAAGAGAGCCCGGATTCCCACCAGTCGACCTTGCAGTTGTAGGGATCGAAGAACAGCGTGGCTGGGATGAGGATATCGTTGCCGCCGCCGTCCATGAAGATGGTCCTGATGTAGCCGTCTGCCTTTGCCGTGTCATACTGCATGTTCAGGTCGGGGGTGATGAAGTCGCCGCCCGTTATCATGGCGCCCGATTTGCTGTAGCGGCGGAAGGTCTGGCCGGCCCAGCTCTGGAGATTGTCATGGATCTTGCCGGACAGCGCAAAGATGGAGTCGCCCAGGTTCACTACATCGTTGTCGCTTGCACTGCGTATCCACGAAACACTGAAAAGTCCGCATGCAGATATCGTTAAACAGAACAACATGATTACGCTGACGCGAAGAAGCGTCCCTGAATTGAAACCCTTCATACGGCTACCTCCTCTGTGCCCGATTAATGTGTTCGATCAAAACAAATGCCTTGCTGAAAAACGAGTGTCTGGCCTATCCCCCGTTTGATCAAATTCAAAATCATGGCAATTGGATATACAATTATCTTACTAAATTATTTACTATTATTAATGGAGCCCCTTGTCAAGATCTTTGCGCAAAGCTGCTGAAATATAATCTTGCAGGGTTCATCTCTTTCGACGCCCGGCCCTGATGTGCTCCTTGGCGACGAGGATGTCCTTCTGCTGCTGCCGTGCATCCCTGTCCTTCTCGACGAATATTCCTTCTCCGCTGTCGGGGTCAAGCCCGGTGCAGTACATGACGCCGGACCAGGTGGAGGGAAGGGGGGTGAAGATCTGGACCTGCTCCGGGTTGGTGCGGAGCTCCGAGGTGGCAAACCGCTTGAGCCTGCGCATGTCGTCGAGGGTGCAGCCGGGGTGCGCTGCCATGAGGTAGTAGGTGAGGAACTGCTTCTTGGCGCTCTCACGGGTGATCTCGTAGAAGAGGTCCTTGAAGGCGATCAGAAGGTTTTTTCCCGATTTTCCCATGAGCCTGAGGACATGCTCCTGCGTGTGCTCGGGTGCGATCTTCATCTGCCCGGACGTATGGTGCCTGACGAGCTCTTCGAGGTATCGCCTCCCGCTCTTTGCATCCGCGGCCACGAGGTCGTGCCTGATGCCGGATGCGACGAAGACCCTCTTCACGCCGGGCACCTCCCGCAGGGCCTTCA
>Ga0116185_1004909_pt1 | contig 10731 bp, 10 predicted proteins | sample AD_JPNNA7_MetaG_FD_89754 | JGI IMG/M metagenome (GOLD analysis project Ga0116185, IMG submission 89754) | Active sludge microbial communities of municipal wastewater-treating anaerobic digesters from Japan - AD_JPNNA7_MetaG | ecosystem: Engineered > Bioreactor > Anaerobic > Digestate | place... | reverse complement strand
TGCCTCCCGCGCTGCGGGAGATGGGGCGGGTCATCAAACCGGACGGCAAGCTGTTGATCGTGGACTGGGGACCGACGGCGCATCTCCTTCCATTCGCCATCGAGCATCGAGTAGAGGATTTCTTCACGCCGCGGACCGTGGAGAAAATGCTCCTGGAGACCGGTTTCGGCGCGACGGTCGAACAGCACCCCATGTGGTATGTGGTGGAGGCCGTGAAGGTCTGACGTCGCGGTCCACGCACCCGACGCGCCGCGGGATCGCCGCCGGACTCCGACGACATCGAGGAGGCCGAGGGCGACATCGATGCCCGAGGGGCCGCGCGCGGAGCGGGGTCACCCTCGCCTTGGACGGTAGGCGCAGTGTACGAGAATGTCTCGGTGCCAACAGAAGGAGCCGCGCATGCCCACGTCGAAATGCGTCAAGTGCGGGAGCGAGCTCATCGCCGCCGGCGCTCTCTACGGACCGCGGCGCTTGTCGTTCCGGCCGGAGGGCACCAAGTTTCTGACTCTGGAGACCGGGGACGTCATGACGAAAGTCCACATGTGTCGGGAGTGCGGTCTGATCGAGATCACGGGAGATGTAGAGAAACTGCGCCGGCTCACCGCAGACGCGTGACCGGTGGGGCGGCGGGTCAATCGGCCCGATCAGCCGTCGCGTCCGTTTCCGCCTGCATCGGGCTCCGGCGTCACGGTTGTCTCAGCAGTATCCGGATGTTGTGTCTCACGTGTGGCATCGGCTGCTCTTCTTCCATCCGGTAGTCTCCTCCGATTCGCGTCTTTCGATCGCCCAAGACAAACCACGGGCCCTGAAGAAACGGGGAGCCGGGAAACCGGCGCCGGTGCGGACCGACGCAGGCGACGGTATCGGCCCCGGAACGCGCGTCGGCTCGACCCTACCCGCGGAACGGGCGGTCAAACGCCACGCGGGATCCGAGGGACGGCTTCGCGGCGCCGGCGACGGCGCGACGGGTACCTTGCAGGGGACACGGTCCGCGGAACGCGGTCAGATGGAATTGGCCACCCATACGGCGGCGAGGGGCCGTGCCCGCCCGCCACCGGCGCGCCCGAGCGTGCGACAAATACCAGATCCAGCCGTGGGCGGAGAAGATCGCGGACAACGCGGTAGTCAGTGGAGAGACAGCGCAAGCCGGACACGGGGACGGCCGGGCGCCATACCGATCGTGGTGCCGCCATCTTGCCGGATCTCAGACAGGCGACGGTCGAGGACAAAAAACCAACATCGGCCGGCCGACAGGCGCCCGAAATCAGAACAGCCAGCGATAGATCACAACGCCCACTCCTACCAGGAGCAGCAGCCAGCAGGAGGGTCAGAGTTGAAATCGTCTCACGGAAGGCTCCCTCGTGGGTTGGAACGCGTTGCGATGACTGTATCCCAGGGTTCGCCGAAAGATCAAGGTCAAACCGCATCCGATCTCGATCGAGATCGGGTGCGGCCGGGCCAGCGGGTGGCGCGGCGCGCACGCGCCGGCGACTCGTCGTGGGCAACGGCACCCACGAACGGCGTGCCCGTCGACCGGCTTACGCATGGGATCGCGATCGATGTGACCGCACCCGGAGGGGTGAGCGCGGACAGCCTTTTCGGGGCCGCGACAGTCCGACTCGCCGGCATGGCCCAAAGCCGCCATAATTTCTCGACGGTCCTGAAAGACCATCCGCAATGATGCAGACCAATGATACAGACCGAAGTTCATCATGCCCTCGGTTTGTTTGCCCCACCGATCCTTCCGCATTCGCTCGCGTGTCTTCCTTGACACTTGGATCCATGGTCTGATAGTAAGACCAAGCGAATGTTTACCAAGGTCAAACCACGAAGCGTCTCGGACGACATCGTCGAGCAGATGGTCTCGGCGATCTTCAGCGGAAATCTGTCCGCCGGGGGGAAGCTGCCACCGGAACGGACGCTGGCGCGGGCGTTCGGTGTCGGGCGGCAGGCCCTGCGCGAAGCCATCCAGAAGCTCCAGGGCATGGGACTTCTGGAGGTTCGCAAGACACAGGGGACATATGTCCGGGACCTGTCCGCCGAGGTCCTCCGCCGATCCCTGGCCCGAATCTTCGACGGCGACGTGGGGAGCTTTCTCCATTTCCTCGACGTCCGGAAGTGGATGGAGGCCATGACGGCCGCCGAGGCGGCACAGCGCGCCACGGTCGAGGACATCCACGAGATCGAGACGACGCTGCCGCGTCTCCGCCTGGCGGCATCGCAGAACGATCGCGAGGCGCTGGACGAAGCCGACGTCGCCTTCCACATGGCCATTGTGGCGGCCACGCACAACGATCCACTGGTCCACCTCGTGGACACGTTCGGAAACATCATGTGGGCGTCGCACGGGCTCCGCCTGGCGTTGCTGCGCGCCCAGAACCTCCAGACCATCTGCGAGGAGCACGAGGCGATCTCGGAGGCCATCCGCAGCCGCGCGCCGGACCGCGCGCGGGATGCCATGCTGCACCACATCGAGATGATTCGTCTCCGCGTGGCGCGCGCGTACGGGCAGGGCGCCGGCGCCTCCGCGGACGCGACCGGGCCCGAGGCGGCGGGTTGTTCGGCCTCGCGGCCGCAGGGCCTGCCGTCCGTCCCCCTTTTATACATTTCACACAACAAGTTGAGGTGACCCATGCGACCGCTGGACAAACCCCTGTTGCTCGAGATCTACAAGAAGATGGTGTCCGTCCGGACCTTCGAGGAGACCGCCGCGGACCTCTTCCTCAAGGGCCAGATCCCCGGTTTCCTCCACGTCTACGTCGGCGAGGAGGCGGTGGCCGCCGGCGTCATGGCGCACCTGACGGATCGGGATTACATCAGCAGCACGCACCGCGGCCACGGCCACGCGGTGGCCAAGGGGGCGCGCCTGGACATGATGATGGCCGAGCTCCACGGCAAGAAGACGGGGTACTGCCACGGCAAGGGCGGGTCCATGCACATCGCCGATCTGGATCTGGGTATCCTGGGGGCGAACGGGATCGTCGGGGGCGGGGTGCCGATCGCCACGGGCGCGGGGCTGGCCCTCAAGATGAAGGGCACGGATCGGGTCTGCGTGTGTTTCTTTGGCGACGGCGCCAGCAACACGGGTGCGTTCTACGAGGGGGTGAACCTCGCGGCGGTGTGGGGTCTCCCGGTGCTCTTCGTCTGTGAGAACAATCAATACGCCGAGTCTACCCCGCGGGCCGTTCATCAGAAGGTCCAGAACGTCGCCGATCGCGCTGCGGCCTTCAACATCCCCGGGGTGACCATGGACGGGATGGACGTGTTCGATGTGTACCGGAAGACGGGCGAGGCGGTCGACCGGTGCCGGGCGGGCCAGGGGCCGATCCTGCTGGAAGCGCGGACGTACCGGTTCCTCGGGCACTTCGTGGGGGACCCGCAGAATTACCGGAGCAAGGAAGAGGTCGAGGAGTGGAAGAAGCGGGACCCCATCCAGCTGTTCCGGGCGCGGACGATCGCCGAGGGCATGCTGACGGCCGCCGAGATGGACGCCATCGACGCCCAGATCACTCGGGACATGGAGGCGGCGCTGGAGTTCGCCCGGACGAGCCCGGAGCCCGACGTCGAGGTGGCCCTGCAGGACATCTTTACCGAATGACGGCTCAAGATAGCTTTCAGCGGTCAGCGATCAGCGTTGCCTTCGGTCTCGCGTTTTGAAGGCTGATCGCCGAGCGCCGAATGCTGACAGCTCGGTGGGTCGGTCCAGACCGCGCCACAAAGGAGACATACATGGGCATGAGAAAAATCACCTATCGCGATGCGGTCATCGAGGCGCTGCGCGAGGAACTCCGGCGCGACGAGCGGGTGTACCTTCTGGGCGAGGACATCGGCGAGTTCGGCGGAAGCTACAAGACGACGGTGGGGCTTCTGCAGGAGTTCGGCAAGGAGCGGGTGCGGAACACGCCGATCTCCGAGGCGGCTATCATCGGTGCGGCGCTCGGTTCGGCGCTCCTCGGGATGCGCCCCGTGGCGGAGCTGATGTACGTGGACTTCGCCGGGATCGCGATGGACCAGATCGCCAACCAGACCGCCAAGGTAAAATACATGTTCGGCGGCAAAGCCAAAGTTCCGGTCACGATCCGCACGCAGGGCGGCACCGGCCGGTCCTCGGCGGCCCAGCACGCGCAGAGCCTGGAGGCGTGGTTCCTGCATGTGCCGGGTCTGAAGGTGGTTATGCCGTCCAACGCCTACGACCTGAAGGGCCTGCTCAAGGCGTCCATCCGGGACGACAACCCGGTCATCTTTATCGAACACAAACTGCTCTACGCGACGAGCGGCGAGGTCCCCGACGAGGAGTACGTGCTGCCCCTGGGCAAGGCGGAGGTCAAGCGTCCCGGGAAGGACGTGACCATCGTCGCCAACTCGCGGATGGTCCAGCTCTCTCTGGCGGCGGCGGATCGCCTGGCGGCCGAGGGGATCGACTGCGAGGTGGTCGACCCCAGGACGCTGGCGCCCCTGGACGAGGAGACGATCCTGAACTCGGTGGCCAAAACCAACAAACTGGTGGTGGTCTGCGAGGCGGCGCCCGTATGCAGCTTCGCCTCCGAGGTGGCCGCGATCGTGGCGGAGAAGGGGTTCGATCTGCTCGACGCCCCGATCCAGCGCGTGACGTCCATGCATACCCCCATCCCCTTCGCACCCAAGCTGGAGAAGTACGTAACCGTGAGCGAAGAGAAGATCATGGCGGGCGTGAAGCGGATCGTGGGGTAGCCAGCCTTGACAGCCAGCGCCGGCGCGGATGATAATTCTGCGCCGGCCTGTCGTCCCAAACGGGTGACGCTGCTGGACTGAGCAGCTTGCCGGGGATCCGAGGGGGTCTCAAGGAGAGTGTCTATGGCGACGCGCTTGGATGTGCCGCAGCTCGGGCTGACCATGGAGACGGGCACGATTCTCCAATGGCTCAAGGCCGAGGGCGACAGTGTGGAGAAGGGGAAGCCGGTGGTCGTCATCCAGACGGACAAGGTCGAGTACGAAGTGGAAGCGCCGGTCGCCGGAACGCTGCTCAAGATCGCGGCGAAAGAGGGCGTGGAGCTGCCGGTAGGCAGCCTCATGGCGGTGATCGGGCAGCCGGGCGAGGACGTCGCGGCCCTGCTCGGCGTCGCGCCGGCGCCGCCGAGTCGTCAAGGGGTCGAGTCGTCAACGAGTCAAAAGGCTGCCGGCGTACCTGGGGGGGCTGTTCCCCAGGTGACCAGTCGACGAGTCGACGAATCGACGCGCCCAGCGGCGCCGCGCGCGCCGGGGGAGCGGGTGAAGATCTCTCCGGTGGCCAAGAAGCTGGCGCAGGACCACGGGATCGATATCACCACCCTGACCGGCACCGGGCCGGACGGCCGTATCGTACGCGAGGACGTGGAGCGGGCGGTTGCCGCAAAGGTGCCGAGCACCGAGCGTCGGGTGCCGAGCGCCACTTCGGAAGCGGCGGAGACCATCCCGCTGAGCGGCATGCGGAAGGTGATCTTCGACCGGATGGGCCAGTCCTGGCGCGAGGCGGCGCGGGTGACCCTCTTCGCCGATGCCGACGTGACCGAGCTGGTGCGTCTGCGGCAGGCCAAGGGGGCGGAGTGGGAGCGGCGCTTCGGCCTCAAGCCGAGTTACAGCGACCTGATCCACCTGGCGGTCGCCCGCGCGCTGCGGGAGGAGCCCCGGATCAACTGCCGGCTGGACGGCCAGGCCGTGCGCGTGCGCCGCGAGGTCAACCTCGGCGTGGCCGTGGACCTCGGCGAAGGGCTTGTCGCCGTCGTGATCAAGGACGCCGATACGAAGTCGCTGGCGGACCTCGCCGCCGCCACCCGCGACCTGGCGGGCCGGGCGCGGGCCGGCAGGCTCGCGGCGGACGACATGGCGGATGCGACCTTCACGGTGTCCAACCTGGGCGGGTTCGGGGTGGAGGCCTTCACCCCCATCATCAACCCGCCGCAGGCCGGGATCCTGGGCGTTGGGAAGATCCTGGAGAAGCCGGTCGTGCGGGACGGCGGGATCCACGTGCGCGCCATGCTGACCCTCTCGCTGGTCTTCGATCACCGACTGCTGGACGGCGCGCCCGCCGCCAAGTTCCTGGCCAAGGTCAAGGCGTTGCTGGAGGATCCGGCCTGGATCTGGTGAGCCGGCGGTTTGGAGGTCTGAACTGAGTACGCGGACTGCGCTGACGGCCCGGACCGAAACGCCCGGGGTCGCCGCCACACCGGCGCGCACACCATGGCGAATCCTCGACCTGGGTCTTGCCCGCTACGGCGCGGTCCTGGAGCAGCAGTGGGCCTTGCTTGAAGCGCGGATCCGGGATCGCATCCCGGACACGCTCATCCTGGTCGAGCATCCACCGGTGGTGACGCTGGGGCGCGCCAAGTCGACCGCGAACCTGCTCCACACTCCGGAAGAGTTGCGGGCCAAGGGGATCGAGTTTTTCGAGGTCAGCCGCGGCGGCGATGCCACCTTTCACGCGCCCGGGCAACTGGTCGGATATCCGATCTTCGACCTCCGGCAGCACGGCCGGGATGTGCTGCGTTTCTGCCGGGGGGTCGAGGCCGCGCTGATCGGCGTGCTGGACGCCTTCGGCCTGGATGCGCGGTCGGTGCCGGGCAAGGCGGGCGTCTGGGTCGGCAACCGGAAGATCGCCTCGCTGGGAGTCTCGCTGCGCCGCTGGGTGACGTTTCACGGGTTCGCCCTCAACGTTGCCGTAGACCTTCGCGGGTTCCGGGTCATCCGGCCCTGCGGAGAAGAGCCGGAAATTATGACCTCGATGGAGGCCCGGCTCGCCCGGCCCGTGGCCATGGACGCCGTACGGAGGTCGGTTGTTGCGGAGTTTGCCCGGGAGTTCGGATTCGGCGAGCAGAGTGCCGCCTCGCGTTGATCGGTCCGGAGAGAAGGAGGTTCGTCATGGAGTTTCCGAAGATGTTCCGTGTAAAGCAGGAGCTGGAAGGCCCGATGTTGACCGACATTCCGGGGGCCGTGCGCGATACTATCCGCAGCCTGCGCCTGCACGAGAAAGTCAAGCCCGGCCAGACCGTGGCCATCACGTCGGGCAGCCGCGGCGTGGCCAACATCGCCACGATCACAAAGGCGGTGGTGGACGAGATGAAGGCTCTGGGCCTCAAGCCGTTCATCGTGCCGGCGATGGGCAGTCACGGCGAGGCGACGGCCGAGGGCCAACTGAAGATCCTGGCGCACTACGGGATCACCGAGGCGACCATGGGCTGCCCCATGAAGTCCAGCATGGAGGTCGTGCGCATCGGCGACGTCAAGGGATTGCCCGTATTCTGTGACAAGAACGCCTGGGGCGCCGACCACATCGCGGTGGTGGCCCGCGTCAAGGCCCATACCGATTTCGACGGAGAGATCGAGAGCGGCCTCTTCAAGATGATGGCCATCGGTCTGGGCAAGCAGCACGGGGCGGAGCATTATCACCGCGCCGGTCACCAGTTCAGTTACGCCGAAATCTTCCCGATGACCGGCCAGGCGGTGCTCGATTCGGGCCACGTCCTTTTCGGGCTGGCCACGGTCGAAAACGGGTACGAGCAGACGGCCAAGGTTCAGGCGGTCCTGCCCAAGGATTTCGGACCGGTAGAGAAGGCCCTGCTGATCGAGGCCAAGGCCTGGATGGCGCGCATCCCGTTCGAGGATATCGACGTCCTGATCGTGGACGAGCTGGGGAAGAATATCAGCGGCGCCGGGATGGATCCGAATGTGACCGGGCGCGCCTCCGTGCAGAAGCCGGCTGGCAAGCCGCGCGTGCGGCAGCTCATCGTCCGGGACATCACTCCCGAGGCCGAAGGGAACGCCATCGGCGTGGGCTTTGCGGACCTGACCACGCAACGGCTTGTGAGGAAGATCAACTACGTCGCCATGAACATGAACGCCATCACCTCGGGTGTGCCGGATGCGGCCAAGGTGCCCATCACTTTGGAGAACGATCGCGAGGCCGTCCGGACGGCGTTGGGTATGATCGGTCTGATCCCGGTCGAGAAGGCCAAAGTGGTGCGGATCAAGAACACGCTGCACCTCACCGAGCTCGATTGCTCGGAGCCGCTGGCGGCCGACGTCAAGGCGCACAAACGGCTCAGCGCGGTGACGGAACCCAAACCGATGACGTTCGACGGGAGCGGCAACCTTCCGCCCTTCTAACGGAAGGCGACTTGGCAACTCGGCGATTTGGCGATTCGTCAACCAAGCAATTCGGCGATCCGGACGCAGAAACGTCACATACGCGTCGAGCTTTTCCTAATTGCCAAGTTGTCCAATTGCCGAATCTCCCAGTCGCCGAGTCGCCTAATTGCCCAATTGCCATCCTATCCGATGGCCATGCGTGGAGAAACGACGTCATGACCGCGTACTTTATCCAGCCGGATGCGCTGCCGCAAAAAGACCTGGCGCCTGGAGTCCAGCTCAAAGTGGCATGGGGCCAGCACCTCATGCTGTCCTTCGTCCGGCTGGCACCTGGCGGCGTGGTTCCCGCGCACAGCCATCCGCACGAACAGGGGGGCGTCTGCCTCGACGGGGCCATGGAGTTCACCATCGGCGCGGAGACCCGCATCGTGCGGCGCGGCGAAGGCTGGATGATCCCCGGCGGAATGACGCACGCCGTGCGGGCCCTGGAGGACGGCGCGGAGGCTCTGGACATCTTCTATCCGCATCGAGAAGACTACAAGTGACGAGCGGCGAGCCGGGTACCCATCGGGTGGCCAAGAGCCGCGAGGGGGGCACCATTCGATATCCGCTGAAAGCCAGGCTGGCGCACGGGGAAGCCGTCTGGGGCACGTTTGTGTTCGAATGCGGCGCGCCCGCCACGCCGCGGTACCTCAAGGAGGCCGGCTGGGACTACATCCTGATCGACACGGAGCACGCCAGCTTCAACATCGAGACGGTGGCGAATCTCCTGCATGTCTCATCCGCCGTCGGCCTGCCTGCGCTGGTCCGCGTGCCGGAGACGCGCCGGTCGCTCCTCAGCCGCCCGCTGGACGCGGGCGCCGCGGGCCTCATGATTCCCCGCGTGGAAAGCCGGGCGCAAGCCGAGGAGATCGTCCGCTACACCAAGTTTCCTCCGCTGGGCGATCGGGGCGTCATCCTGGGCACGGCCCACAACGCCTACCGGGCGGAGGACGGACGGCGGTTTTTGCGACGGGCGAATGTCGAGTTGCTGCTGGTCATGCAGATCGAGACGCTGGCGGGGCTGGAGCACGTCGACGAGATCGTGTCCGTCCCGGGTCTGGATGTGGCGCTGATCGGGCCGTACGATCTGTCCACCTCGATGGGGATACCGGGCGAGGTGAACCATCCCCGCATGGTGCGGGCCATCGACACGTTCCTCAAGACCTGCCGGCGGCACGGCGTGGTGCCCGGAAATTTTGTGACCTCGGTCGAGGACGGCCGGGCGTGGCTGCGGCGCGGCATGCGGTTCCTGATCTACGGGGCGGACTTTATGCTGCTGATGGAGCGGAGCCGCCAGGTTCTGGCGGCGCTCCGACCGAAGGAGAAATCGCGTGGGCGTTCATAGCGGAAAATTCACGGTCGTGTGCACCGATGCGCACCTCTTCCCGCCGCGACAAGAGCTGGAGATCCTCGGCAAGCTCGATTGCGAGATCGTCCCGGCCGTGTGCCGGTCCGAGGACGAGACGATCGCCGCGTGTCACGACGCGCACGCGGTGCTGAACACGTCCGCCAAGATCACCCGACGCGTCATCGCCGAGCTCACGAAAGCCCTGGTCATCTGCCGGTATGGCATCGGCGTGGACACCGTGGACATCCCGGCGGCCACCGAGCACGGGATCGTCGTGGCCAACGTGCCCGATTTCTGCTTTGACGAGGTCGCCGACACGGCCATGAGTCTGATCCTCTCCGTGCCGCGGAAGGTTCACCTGTTGAACGCCGCGGTCCATCAGGGTGTCTGGAACAAGGACGCCGCCAAGCCCGTCCGCAAGTTCCGCGGGGCAACGCTGGGAATCTTTGCGTTCGGGAATATCGGCCGCAACGTCGCCAAGCGGGCGATCCCGTTCGGATTCCGTATCCTTGTCCACGACGCCTACCTCACCCCCGACCAGGTGCGGGACTACCCGGTGACCCTGGTGGATTTTGACACACTCCTCACGGAGTCCGACCTGCTCACCGTCCACGCGCCGTTGACGGACGCGACGCGGCACAAGTTCGACGAGGCCGCCTTCCGAAAAATGAAGCCGTCGGCGTACTTCTTCAATCTCGGACGAGGACCCATCCACGATCAGAGAGCCCTGTATCGGGCGCTCACGGAAGGCTGGATCGCCGGAGCCGGGCTGGATGTTCTGGAGAAGGAGCCGCCGGACCCCGCGGATCCCATCTTGAAGCTGGACAACGTGGTCTTCACGCCGCATTATGCGTCCTACACCGAGGAGGCGTACGAGGAGCTTCAGTTGAAGACGGCCCAGAATGCGGCTGCCGTGCTCAGGGGCGAGTTTCCGAAGTATGTGGTGAACCCCGAGGTGCGAGCAACGGCGCGGCTGCTGACGCACCGGCCGCGCTAACCACCAATCCCGGATACGGGGAGGAGGATCGACGATGCGACTGAAGGGGAAGAAGGTCGCCGTGCTGGCGGAGGAGATCTACCAGGAGATGGAGCTGTGGGTCCCGTACTACCGGTTGAAGGAGGAGGGGGCCGACGTTAAGATCGTGGCGCCGGAGAAGAAGACCTACAAGAGCAAGCTCGGGTACCCGGTCAACGCCGATGTCGCGGCGGCCGACGTGTCGGGCAAGGACTTCGACGGCGTG
>Ga0116185_1004905_pt1 | contig 10739 bp, 19 predicted proteins | sample AD_JPNNA7_MetaG_FD_89754 | JGI IMG/M metagenome (GOLD analysis project Ga0116185, IMG submission 89754) | Active sludge microbial communities of municipal wastewater-treating anaerobic digesters from Japan - AD_JPNNA7_MetaG | ecosystem: Engineered > Bioreactor > Anaerobic > Digestate | place... | reverse complement strand
CTAATTCTTCACACCCCCTATTTCTTTCACTGCTACTTGCTTTTGCACAATATATAAATCTCGGATAATCATCTTCTATTACTTTAAAAAATCTGGAAGCACCACCTGTATCATTCTTTCTATTATCGCTTTTTATATTAGCCCTGCTTCTGCTTATCCCGCTTTGTTTATCTAATTCCTGTGCTGCCTCTTCATCAAGAATTAGATTGGCGGGGAAACGACCTAAATTATTATAATAATTAGTATCTGATTTTCTTTCTTCTCCTCCTGCAAAAGTTCCTTTTGGGGCGTGATGTGCTTTAATTTGATTTATTCCTATTTTTCCTCCATTTATATTTAATCCCGCTACTCCCCACTTCAAAGCATTTTCAGCGTAAGAGCCTTCATTCGGTTTCATTGCTACAATAATTGGTTCATATGCTGGTTTTAAGCCGTGTGAATGCCATCCATTCCATAATTTAGCTTCAGGAGTAGCTGGTTCTGTAATTGGTATATACGGTCCATAATTTATTAAATACTGTCCAACGCTTGAAGTTTTTCCACTGCGCCATCCGTCACTTTTTCTAATTCCTACAACTTTTCTCTCCATTCCAGACTGTTTATCTATTTGCTTTGAAATATCGGTTGACTTGGGAAAGCCTTGTCCAAAAATCCACATAATACAATCTTTAAGTATCCAACCTGCATCTTCTATGTTGGTTGCTATTCTATGTTGCGTTCTCGCTCCTGCAAATATAAGTGCTGTTGCTCCAGGTTTAGCTACTCTTAACATTTCCTTAAAAACCTCTACTGATGGCACATCGTAATCCCAACGCTTTCCCAAGAAGCTCAATCCATATGGAACATCGCTGATTAGCGAATCTATGGAGTTATCTGGTATATCCTTCATTGCTACCATACAATCGGCACATATTATTTTGTTTAAATAATCTTCTGGGTATTTAATTTTTTCCATATTTATGCTTTACCTTCGGTTTTGGAAGTTATTTTTTGGTTATCTTTGCCCCCTATTAGGCTTACAAACATTACTATAAATCTTGTTAACAATTTTAAATTCCAGTATTGATAGTATAAATTAATACTGGCGAGTATTATTATTGCAGTTAATAATATTATTTCTATCATTTCCCCCTCTTTTCGGCACAATATTCTCTGACTGAGCAATATTCTTGACATCGTGGTGTAATCGTTACACCTTTTCTGTCTATTCTCTGCCATTTATCTTCATTAGTGCACAAGCATTCAGTCAGTATTGGTCCTCTATCAAACTCAATAGATGATTTTATATGGTCAAATAGAAGTAATCTTCCTTTTATGTATTCATCTTGTTCTGTCTCTGACCATAATTGTATATTTCGTGACACAAATGGAATAGGTGGATAATCTCCATTAACCCTTGATTTTTTCCAGTCTCGTAATATTGCATTTATAGTTAATTTTTTCACTTTATAGCCATTATGCCTGTATAACCACGCATAACAATTTAATTGCCTCTCCCACGCTATCTTGTTACCATACACAAAACTCCATACAGAAGTTATTTTCCAATCTTCAATACCTTCATTGTTATACACAGCCTGCCCCGTTATTGTAAAATTATGTATTGTTTTTTCAAGCCTGTTTTCTATGATTGAATTCTCTGGTGCTCTCTTTTCTAATATGTAATGGACAGCAGTTCCTAACAAAGCCCATAACCTATCTGATGCATCTTCTTCTATTTCATCCCAGTGTTGTATTTTCAAGTAATACATATATGGTGGATTAATCAAATCTGTAACTCTTATCTTATTTATTGTTGGTTTTTCAAAATCTTTATTTAAAACATTGTAAATTGATTCAGGAAGATTATAATTATTTGTTATCTTCATTTTTTCCTCCATAGCAACTCCTACAAAGAATATTCCCTACGCTTGTTGCAAAACCATCTGCTGCTTTAATGATTTTACCACATTCTGCACACTCTATAGTTAATTTATCAAAACATTCTTGACAATAATAATTACCACTAAATCCAATAACTTTTACATCTTTCTTACCACAATCTTCACACCTCATTTTTTCCTCCTTTCTAAATATTCTAATACTTTTTTTAACATTTTTATTTTTTTTAATTTATTTTCTTCAGCTTTCTGGATAGTATCAATTTCTATAGGTTTGTCAACTTCTTCGTCTGGTATTATCCATATTTCTGCTTTTCTTCTATATCTCCCCCTTCTTTTTTCTTTTTCATACTCGGTTAATTTTTTAAAATCATCATCACTTATCATAATTATACCCCCTTTTTTATAAATGTCTCATAAATGTCTAAAATGTCACATAAATGTCACATAAATGTCTCTTTCATTTAATTCTTAAATAGTTCTCCATAAATTCTATTCCTCGCTATTTCGTAATATTTTGGATCTATTTCTATTCCTATAAAATTTCGTTTAAGATTTTTTGCAGCTAAACAAGTAGTTCCACTTCCCATAAACGGGTCTAAAACAATTCCGTCTTCTCTGCAATGTCTTTTAATTATTTCCTGTGAAATACTTAAAGGTTTCTGTGTGGGATGTTCTGTTCTTTCATTACCACCAACTATTGGTGCATAAAAAACATTATTCATTTCTTTTTGCTTTAAAAATAAAAAATTTTCATTATTTTTGGTATGTTTCTTTTTCAGTGCCCAATACATCAATTCCGTTGCTCGCCGATAACCAACTAACCTAAATTGTGGTAATGGATTAGTTTTTACCCAAACTAAAAGCTGTTTAGGATACATGTTTTTCTCAAACCACTCATAATATTTACCAAATAGTTTCTCGCTTGTCCAGACTATAACACTCCCATTATTTTTCAAAACTCTTTTACTCTCTTGTAAAAACGGTTCTATTTGAAAATCATAATCCCATTCCCCAAAATCAAAGCTTATATCTTTTCTTTTACCACTTCTGTAATCTCTATATATTTTGTTCTTTCTGCTTACGTTGTAAGGCGGGTCGGTAAAAACTAAATCAATACTTTCATTATCTAATGACCTCATTATTTCTAAACAATCTCCGCATATAACTTTATTTATAAATTCACTCGTCATCTTCTTCTGTCTCTTCTTCTTGGTCTACTGTAAATCCAATAATTCTTGTAGGTGCTGCTATAGCTTGCTCTATTCTTTCTATTCTGGTTTCAATATCTTTCATTCTCTCTGATAAACCAAAGCAGGCTGAAGATAAATTTTTTATATCTTGCGTTATCTGTTTGTTGATAAGATTTTGTATTTTTCTAACTTCACTTACCCTGCTTGATATATTTCTAACCTTATTCTTAATTAACCCTATGTCCCGTTTAATATCATCCATTTTCCCCTCCGATATCTCTTAAATCTATTGTGCATTGCCAGCTTGCAATGCCATGCTTTGGTGAAACAGAACAAAAAAATTGTGATGGTGGACAATATTTATTTTTAGCCATAGTTCTCAATGCATATGGAGTATATCCGCACACAGAACCACACATAATAACTTGCCCTCCTGAAACACTTAATATGTTTGGTGTATGGAAGTGTCCTAATATTAGGTATTGAAAGGTATTTCCTATCTGCTCTATGACTGATTTTATTTCTGTATAACTGCTTTCTATTCCATAAAATGGTGTTCTCTGATTAATTTTTATCATATGACCGTGAGTGAAACAAAACCCCCAATCATAAATATTGAATAATCCGAATGGTTGCGTTGGTATTTGAAATTCTACATTTTTTAAATTTTTACATTTTTCTTCTACCATTCTCCACATTATATATTCGAAATTAGCATATTCTGGGAGCCCTTTTTGTATTACATTATGATTGCCGTATATAGCCTTTACATAAACATTTTTATAATTTTGCGATAAAGCCAATAATTGATTTGCGTATATATTGCCTGCTATCATTATTTGTTCTACTATATTATCTTTAGAAATATTAATTTTCTCAAAATTACCTTCAACTAAATCTCCATCATATACTGCATAACAATTATCCATCTTTCTTGTTAATCTGCGTTCTTCTGTAAGTGTTAAGAATTTTTCAGTATAATACTTAATCCTTTTTTCTGCTACCTGTTTATTGTATTGCATATTGGTTGCAGGTGCTTCTAATTCATCTACTACAAATCCTATATGGGCATCTGCGTTTAGAAATAATGCGGTTTCTTCAGAACGGTTTGTTGTTTTGGATGGCTTCCATTGTTCTTTGCTCTTATTAAAAGGTGTTATGTTATAGCTAATAAGAGATACCATTTCATTGACTATGTCAGTTCTCTTTCGAAATCGCTCATATTCTTTTTTGTAAAATTCAAGGTCTCTTTCTACTTGTTTGTCTTCTTCTGATGCAAATATTTCTTCGTAAGCCTTTTCTATTTCATACTCGGTTATGTCTGGAAAGACCTTTTTAGCTTTTTCAAACAAGGTTGACTTAGTCAATCTGGGTCGTAATTGTTGTCTAATCCAATCTTTTATGCTCATTTATTGCCTCCAATTTATTTAATTCTTCTTCTAATTCTTCTGATGATATTCCATCAATAACAAAATAATCTACCTCTTTGAAGTCTATTGCCTCTCTTATTTTTTCAAATATTTCACTTGGTAAAAGCAATCTAATTTCTGCTATGTCATGAGGATAATTATCGTTCCATATTTCTATTCTACCACCTACATAATTAGGATGTTCTTTAGTAAATTCCCTGTTTAAAATAGCCTCTTCCACTACGCTAAACCACCACTTCATTTTTTACTCCATAAACGCTATACAGCTTATTATAAACTTCCTCAGGTTTATAAAACCTGCCGTAAAGTCCTTTATATTGTTCGCTTTGATTGTAAGGATAATCTGGAAGTAGTAATACTACCGTTCCTTGTGATATAAAAGTAGCAAGAGTTTTTATGTAATTTTCTATCTCCTGAAAGCAGTCATCTATAATAGTGATTAAATAACTGTTTTTTGGTTTTCTTTCAACAATATCTTCTACAATTTCTGCTTTAGTAACTGTTTTTAGAACAGGAACATAAATGCCTTCCCTATCGTGTTTTAAAACCCAATCAGCGTTTTGTTTTATATATGGATTGTTAGAAATATAGTATCTTTTTACGCCATATTGCGAACAAATATTAAGAATGCCATCAAAAAATATTGTGGGCGGAGCTTCTACTGACGCCTTTTCATCTATTAATTCAGAAAAAGATTTATTATTAATCTTTTCATTATATTTTTTAGGCAAATCTACTCCATGCTGGTTACAAACATACCTTACGCTATCTCGTGAAACTCCATCTAAATCAAGAAAAATAATTTTTTCCACTCAACACCTCCTTATTTTAAATTTTTTTGTTCTTCTTCTTTTAACATAGCATACAAAAGAACAAGATAATTAATGGTATCAATTATCTTTGGTAAATATAACCCAGTCTTTGTTTCGCCTTTATCAATGAAGTTCTGTATAGCTACAAAATGCTTTAACATATATCCCCATAAAACCTTACATTTTGATATTTTTCTTAATTCGCTACCCCGTTTAAAGTTGCTAAGCCTATCAGAGCCATCCGTATAAACTGTATTTTTTCGTTGTAAAACATCCCTGCAGGTATTAAACAACTGTTCTACTATTTCATTAAATTCATCTTCCCTCATTTTTTTCCTCCTATTTAATTATATTATATTTTTAAAACTTGTCAAGTATTTTTATTAATTTTTTCTAATTTTTCTAAAAGTTGCTTATTTTTTTCATCATTATTGTCAAAACTAATAAAAATCTTTAATTTTTCATTAATATCCTTAACTTTTTTTAGTTCTGTGAGTAAATAATATTTATCATCTATACCTAAAAGCCTTTTAAGACCATCAAATAATACTGGTATTAAGTTTGATGTATCTCTCCGCATGGTTTTGATATAATATTCCACTTCTATTCTTAACATGTCTTTATCCCATAAACTACACAGTTCAGCAACTTCTCTGTAATGCTCTAAACTGTAATCCTCGCAATACTCGTAAAAATCCTTTACTTCTTTGGTTAGAACAATTCTCCCATTAGAAACAAAGAACTTTCTATTCTTGCTTGGTGGTATCGGTAATATTATTAGCATCCTTCCACTCTCCTATCAAAAATAATGATTTTACTTTGCCTGTTTTCTTTGCAGTTTCTGAAGCCCAATCAAGCCAAGTTTTGCCAAACTTCTTTACTTGATATTCTATAATAGCAAAGAATATCACTTTATTCATATGACTTTTGTGACATTTTACACATAATTCGATTAAGTTTTGTGGTTCATCTACAATTTCTTTGTTTCTTCCAAATATATGATGTAATTCTGTTATTGCTATAGTTCTACAAGCACTGCAATAATTATATTTTTTAAATACTTTACTCATTGGATATTTCATAAACTTTCCTCCATTTAATTTTTATATTGCCATTATTAATAGCAATAATCCCAATTTTTTCAAATTCTCCTAAAATAGATTGAACCACATAAGGACATATTTTAGTAAACATTGTAATCTCTTTAATATTAATAGGTTTATTTGTTAAAAGCAGTGCCGATATAGCATAGACAATGCTTGAAGTAGTAATTTTATCTTCACTTGTTCCATATTCTAAAGCATCAATTACTTTAATAAATAAGTTTGCTTTATTACTTAACATTATGCCTCCTTAAAATATTTTGTATCTCGGTCAAATGCCAATTCAACAATTCCCTCATCTCCCCATTCTTTGTTCTTTTTTATAAATAAAACAGCATCAACATCTTTGCCTTTATCAAGCCTTCTTTTTACTTTCCATTTATCATCTGCTCTCCATAATATTATTACGTTTGTAGCTAAGTTTGCAATATGTGATGTTCCATATATGTCAACTTTATCAGGTATTCTATCATCCGTTAGACCTTTGCGTGGATGAGTTATTAAGTGAATATGGCAGTGATAATCCTTTGCAAAAGATATCAGCCTTGACATAAAGTCTTTTTGTTCTCTTAGTTCATCTTCGTTGCTAAACTGTATTCTCATTATGCTATCTATAATAAATGTATTAACGCCGTATCTTTTAACTGCATATTTAAAATTATCAATTAGTTCTTCTTGTTTAACCTCACCATAAGCATCTATAATGTAAATATAATCATTTAAGGCATTTATTGCAGTTTTGACATCAGATGCATCTATCTCTATTTTTTTTGTATATTGCCTTACAATCCATCTAATTAACCTTTCGGCTGTCATTTCTAATGTCGCAATGCAAGTTCTATGACCTTTTTCTACTAAATCTATAGCTATTTGGTTTAAAAGCGTGCTTTTGCCAGCTCCGTTCATTCCACACCAAACAGTAACTTCTTCTCTTCGCCAACCCCTCAATATATCATTTAGCTTATTAAATGGAGTGGGTATTCCATAAACATCTAAATTATTCTGAATTTTATTAATAACCTCTTCTTTGTGCTGCTCAAGTGTTGAGAATATTGTGGGCGGACAATCTCTTGCATCTGTTATTAATGATATTATGGTATCTGCAGGAACATCATTAATTAAACATTCATTTATATCCTTCATAGGTATTTCAATAATTCTACATCTCTCTCTACCAAGTCTATTTGCTACTTTTTGAGTTGCTTCTCTCCCTGCTTTATCATTATCAAAACACAAATAAATAAGACTAAATTTATCCAACCACTCCCAGTCTAATTCAATCCAAGTCAAATCACTACACCCGCTGGGAACTGATACAGCATTAAATCCATATTCATTAAAGGCAGCTACATCCATCTCTCCTTCTGTAATAATTAAGAAATCAAAACTTTGTATATTATCTTTATTATAAAGAGGTCGCTTGGCTCCAGATATAGAAGACATCTTATGCTTCTCAATAATATTTCTATATTTTACATTTACCAATTCTCCATTTTCAAAGTAAGGTATCGCAAGTGTGTAATCATCCCTCATACCAAGTTTAAGTTTTTTAATTGTTTTATCTGTTATTTTTCTCTTGTAAAGCCATTGCAGAACTTCTCCCTCTGGTTCTTTAATTGTAATATCAGGAAGAACATACTTTTTTTGTGAGCTGTCTATTTTTGCTATCTCTTTATTTAAGTGTAACGGATTATCTTTCAACTTTCTTTGAAATTCATACCAATTTCCAGAAACACCACATTCGTTTTTTCGCAAACAATTGAAATATCCAGTTTTAAGATTAATAGCAAAATGATTTTCTGTATCATCGCAAAATGGACAGTTCATTACTGCTTCATACCCATCTTCCCTTTTTACAACAGTGAACTTAAATCCCTTTAAAGTTAAATATTCTCTAACAGTCATTTTTTTTATTCCTTTTTATAAAAATTTGCATTGTTTCTCCTAAAATTTAGTCGTAATCTGTATAATATTCTTATTGCATTACTGGGTAATTTACACACAGTTTGAAATTTGTAAATTACCCTCGTAAAAACGTATCCTGTGTGTAAATTACCTTTTCCTGTGTGTAAATTACCCTCGCCTGATGAATAGCTGTTTTCTGGTATCAATTTCTGAAAAACCTTAATGTCCATTTTACCCAGTGCTATATGTAAATTACCCTTTATAGATGTAGAGGCTATTTTTGGCTGGTTGATTATTGTATCCATTTTTTCTTTTTAATTTCCTTATATATTTCTATACCTTTATTACCAAACAGCAATAAGAAATCTGTTTCATTACATTTTTCGCCTATTCTTCTCCAATGTCTTATTATACTGGTATCGTTTGTGAATAATGCATAAGCAAGGGCTATAAGTTTCTTTTGTTTTTTGTTTGGTCTATCTTTGAGAAACCTAAGATACTGTTGGTCTACTTTAAATATTTCGCCACTTTTATATTGAAATACAATTTTATTATGCATCCTTTTAGTTTCAACCATTTTTGCGTTTATGCAATCCTTTATGGTATTTTTTATTTTCTCAATTAATTCTTGACTTCCATATGTATTCTGAATAAAGTTTTCATAAACATTTCTCATCACAAATAAATATCTATAGCAAAACATTATGTCTGTTATACTTAAGTTATTAAATTTATACAATATCTGTAGAATATCTGTCTTCATTGCTCCTCTTTTGTAAACATCGGATTCGTCCTTTATAATTCTGTCATTTACATTTATTCTTTTAATATCTAAAACTACACCTGTATCAGCATACCATAAGCTTACAAACTCTGAGAGCAAATAATACTTAGTAGTGCCCCCTGTAATGTAATTTTTTACTCTGCCAAGTATTTTTTTAACCCTTGCTGGATGGAGCCCTATACTAAGAAGCTGTTTTTTACCTACATAAATAGCATTCACTTTAGTCTCTCTTTTAACAATTTTTTACCTATATATAATCTTTTTTTTACTGTTCCTTCTGCTATATTAAATTTTTCAGCTATTTCTTTACAGCTTAAACCTTCTATATAGTGTTGCCAAATTACCAAGCTATATTTAGCTGGCAGTCTTTTAATGCTTCGCTTTATCTCATCTTCCATTAAATAATCATCTTCACTTTTGCAATTTCTCCTCACATAAACACTTTTAGCTTTATCCTCTGTATTGCTTTTTTTAGTTTTGTTATAAACTGCATTCTTTAAAACCTCATAAGCCCAAGCAAAAAAAGGTGTGCCTTTACTGGTATTAAATTGTTCATAAGCCTTCAAAAAAACATCTTGGACAATATCTTCGGCATCGCTATAATTCTTAGTCATATGATACGCTATATCCAGTAATTCCTCTCTGTGTTTTTTGTATAATTCGTTAAATGTTTTTTCATCCATATCATATTATCCCGCCCCCGTCAAGTGAATGAAGTTTTCGGATATTAGCACATATAGTTTTTCCAACTCCCACATACTTCTTCACTCTGCTAAATTTATTTTTCCCTTCAATTAATTGTATTCGCAACATAGCTAACTCTTTATGGTATACTTGTTTCAAGTCTTCTATTTTAGTTTCTATCTCAGATACTTCATCTGCTAATTTCGCCTCAATTATGACAACCGTTGGTAATAATGCATTAATTTCTGGCATATTTCTTTCTCTTAATGCATCTTGAAATCTTTTAATTATTACGTCCTGGTCTTTAAAAATTTCTTCATCTTTATAATAATCTTCTACTTGTTCCATTTAATCCTCCTTTTTTATATTTAAAGTTAGTTTCTCTCGGCTACTTCGCCCAGATAGATATCATACACTTTATTTTTGCCCATTTCATCTGCTCCAATTTGCTTTTTGTAAATTTTATAAGATTTGATGCCCGTATTTGAGATATATTCTTCATAAATAATATCTTCTGGTTTGTCAAAAAGATAGGTAGCACCTAAAGTAATCAATGCCCCTATAGCCATTCCTATGCATAGATTAAACATTTTAACCCCCTTTCTTTAAGCATTCTAAGATTGCATCAACTATACCTTCAAATATCTTTGTGCGTTCAGAGTTTTCATTTAGAGAAGCAATCCACAGACTAAATTTATTTAATGAATCATTTGTAACAGATTCATCATTCATAATTATTGTTTGGAATACTGAGTTTAATAATCTCAATTTTATGTTTCTTCTCATTGGGTCTGGCGGAGCACTCTTAGTTTCTGGTATAACTCTTTCGCTTGTATTCTTTTTATCTGATTGTGGTTCTTGTGGTGTTTGTGGCGATTGTGGCGTTGGATAATAGTAATAAACACTACCGTCCTTTGATAGTTTTAATTCTCCCGTAAGTTCTTCGTT
>Ga0116185_1004893_pt1 | contig 10748 bp, 11 predicted proteins | sample AD_JPNNA7_MetaG_FD_89754 | JGI IMG/M metagenome (GOLD analysis project Ga0116185, IMG submission 89754) | Active sludge microbial communities of municipal wastewater-treating anaerobic digesters from Japan - AD_JPNNA7_MetaG | ecosystem: Engineered > Bioreactor > Anaerobic > Digestate | place... | reverse complement strand
CGCCGGATCGATGCAAAGAGGATCGGCGCCTTCGGGTTCTCCTCAGGGGGGACGGCCGTGCTCGAATGCTCCCTCGTCGAGCCGGGCATTCAGGCCCTCATCACCCTGGATGCTACGGTAAGACCCGTCTCGAACATCCCCGACAGGATCGGCATCGAGGTCCTGAGCGCTCTCGGGCGGATAAAGCGCCTTTTCACCGGCACGGGCCTGCAGGTCTCGCTCGTCGGCTCGTGCGCAAAGATGGAGGTGGCAAGCGATCCCGAGATCAATGCCGCCTGGGGCAGGAACCCCAGGGTCATAGAGATGTGGTCTGCCTTTCCCTTCCCCGGCACCAAGGAATCGACCGTTGTGGATACCATCAGGAGAGTGCATGATATCAAGGTCCCCACCCTCGTGCTTCACGGGGCCGAGGACAAGATCGACAAACCGGAGTCCGCACGCCTCCTCTACGGTACCCTCACATGCACGAAGGGGCTCCACATCATAGAAGGAAACGGCCACCTGGGGCATATGGACAGGAACAAGCGCACCGTTATGGAGCTGACGGCCGGATGGGCACTCAAACATCTCCGATGAACTGTCCACCGCCCCTCTTCTCTTTAAAAAACAGACAAGGAGAAATGAAAGCCATGATAAAGAAATCACTCGCACCCCTCATCGTCACTCTGTCCTTTGTTGCCTGCACCCTGGCCGGCTGCAGCGGAAGCGATGCGGACAAGGCAGCCAGGGAAACATCCGCCGAGATCACGGGAAAGAACATGGTCGAAAAAGGAGAAAAGATAAAGCAACAGATCAACAGGATCAGCGAGAGCGAGATAGAGAAGATTCAGCAGGATATCAGGAGGGGAACCTACGGGGAGGAGCAGGAAGGCGGGAACAAGTAATCCGTCTTCACAAAGCACCCGCTTTTTTCAGGAGATATGCGGATACCTTGTCATGCAGCTCCGCCTTGAGTCACGCACCCCCATTAATGTTCGATACTATTGATATCAGTATTATCTCCCCTCAATACTATTGATATGGCGTATTGCACATGTGATATCGCAATGGAGGACAGGGTCCGGTATGCCTAAAAGCAGCGAGAGCAAAAAGATGAACCGGGAGGATATGAAATGAAAAGAAGACCGATCAATTACTCGGAGTTCCTCATCGAACCGCATACGATCCTGGCGCGGCAGTGGCTGGTCCTCACCTGTGGAGATTTCGAGGCCGGGAAGTTCAATGCCATGACCATAGGGTGGGGAAGCTTCGGGGTCATGTGGAATATGCCTTTTGCCCAGGTCGTGGTCCGGCCCGGGAGGTACACCTTCGAGTTCATGAACAAGTACGACAGCTTCACCATCTGTGCGTTCGGAAAGAAATACCGGGATGCCCTGCAGATCCTGGGAAGCCGCTCGGGCAGGAACGTCGACAAGATTGCCGAAGCCGGCCTCACGCCCATACCTTCCACCAAGGTAGCGGCGCCGGGCTTCAGCGAGGCGCAGCTCATCATCGAGCTCAGGAAGATCTATTGGAGCGACCTCAACCCCGAGCATTTCCTCGATCCCTCCATCGAGGAGAATTATCCGAACAAGGATTACCACAGGATGTTCTTTGGTGAGATCGTGGCCATCTTCGGGACAGGGGAATATTCACTGATCTGACGAGGTACCCCATATGGTAGAGGTGCGCTGGCTCGGCGCTGCCGGACTCGAACTCTCCGTAGACGATTCCGTTGTCCTCATCGATCCGTATCTCTCGAGGCCGGGCAAACTCAATGTCCTGCTGGGAAGCCTCACTCCATCATCCGAAAAGGTCAGGGCCTACATCTCGAAGCTCGACAGAAAGGTCTCGGCTGTCGTATGCAGCCACACCCATTTCGACCATGCCCTCGATATTCCCTGCATCGCAAAGGAGCTCCGCTGCAGGGTGGTGGGGAGCTCGAGTCTGAAAACGCTCATGGAGATCTCGGGAGCGCCCCCGGGGATGAGCGTCTGCAGGGGGGGCGAGGTCCTCGAGCTCGACGGCGGCATAAGGCTCCACATGATACTCTCCCGGCACGGGCTCGTATTCCTCGGGAGGGTGCCCTACCCCGGAGAGATCGATCCTGACTGCGAGCCCCCGCTCAAAGCCCTCGAATACCGCCACGGCACCGTGTTCATGCCCAGGATAGAGGTGGGGGGTGTCAGCATCGTCCATGCAGGCAGCGCGAATTTCATCGAATCCGAGATGGAGGACCAGAGGTGCGACATCCTCTTCATGTGCGTCCCTGGATGGAAGAAGGTCCCGAACTATGTTTCACGGCTGACCGGGATGCTCAAGCCGGAGGTGGTGGTTCCCTTCCACTTCGATGACTTCACCTCTCGGATACCGGCATCGGGCAACATCCGGGCCATGCCTCTGGCCGATCTCGGCGGGTTCGTCGGACGGGTCCGCGAGCATGCGCCGGGCACGGTCGTCCTGATTCCCAACCCGAACGAGGTCATGAGGTTCTAAAGGGAATGACAAGAGAGAAGATGGGAATGACGAAATATCATCCCGCCATGGCTCAAGCTGTTCAAATCAGTGCCCATCTCTCTTACGTTAACGCCCATGCGTTTTCACGGGGATGACAGAGGGAAGGAATGGGGATGATACGTGAGAAAGCGGGGTGGGCTTTTTCATTTGTTTCGATACCCTTATGCCGCACGATCCGACTCTAGATCTCCTGTTTCACGGTCTTGTCCGGTCTGTCCTGACTCAGAAATACCCCCGTGAAGACTATGATGGAGGCCACGTACTGAAGCGGGGTGAATCTCTCCCCCAGGATCAGCCATCCCAGAAAAACCGTGAAGGCCGGGATCAGGTTGACGAAAGCAGAAGCCTGGCTTGCCGGCATCCGGCTTACGCTGAAGTTGTAGAGCCCGTAGGCCCCGATAGAGACGAAGATGCCGAGATACACGATGCTAAGGGCCGGAACGAGCAGGAACTCGGTAGGCAGAGAGGTTCCTGGAAGCAGAAGGAAGGGGAAAAAGAATACGCTCCCGACGAATGCCTGAAGCGCCGTTAGGACCAGCGGACTGTAGCGCGCAGTGAGCTTCTTGAGGGTGATGGTGTATCCGATGGCGCAGACCATGGCAAGCACCTCGAGAAAATTTCCCAGGGCAGGATGGGGCGCACTCTCGGACGGAACGCTCGAGGCACTCAAGAGAATGACCCCTGCAATGGCGATGACGAAGCCTGCCAGGGTCCTCTTCGAAACGCGCTCATGGAGAAACACGCTCGCTGCAACGGCCACCATGAGCGGAAGCACGGCCGTGATCATGCCTGCCTGGGACGCGGTAGTGTTCCGCACGGCATGGGTTTCGAAAAGAAAGTAGAGGCACGGCTCGCAGAAAACCATGAAGGCGACGAGCTTCAGGTCGGACCTTCTCCAGGCAATCCCCCTGAACCTCCCTGCAAAGAACAGAAAGCACATGCCTGCCACGGCCATACGTCCGAAGATCACCACCATGGGATCGTATGCCTCGAAGGCGAGCTTCAGGGCAATGAACGAGCTGGCCCAGAGCACCATGGCCAGGACAAGGCATATCAAGGGAAGTAGGGATGTTCTCTGCTGCATTCTCCTGCCCGAAACAATTGATCGACGGCACGAAGCCCGTCAACGATATGACCACATAGCACTAATAGGGCACGCGGGAAACAGAAATCCAGTGGATATATGGGGTTGGCCATGACTTTTTGGGGATCGTTATCTTTTTCAAGGAAATTATTTGATAAAAGGGGCCAATTCTATAATATAGGAGAAAGGCGGAGAACTCGCCGGCGATGAAAGGAAGGGTGTATGGATTTCTGTCCTAAATGCGGCAGCAGGCTCGTCGCAAAGGAGATCGACTCGAGGACGAGGAAGGCGTGCCCGGCAGATGCGTGCGGTTATGTGTTCTGGGACAACCCGGTGCCGATCGTCGCAGCGATCGTCGAGCACGAGGGCAAAGTCATCCTCGTGCGCAATCAGGGATGGCCGGAAAAGATGTTCGGTCTGGTGAGCGGTTTCCTCGAGAAGGGGGAAACCCCGGACCATGCGGCCCTGAGAGAGGTGAAAGAAGAGCTCGACCTCGACGGAAGGATCGAGGGCTTCATCGGCTATTACTCATTCATCGAGATGAACCAGCTCATCCTCGCCTTCCACATCGTCGCCCAAGGCGAAATCAGGATGAGTGAAGAGCTTCAGGAGTTCAAGTGCGTAGACCCTGCGGAGATCAGGCCATGGCCGTTCGGGACCGGCCAGGCGGTCAAGGACTGGCTCGAGACGAGGGCGTCCTCCAGCCGGTGATCTTCTCTTGAAGGAAGAGCCTTCGTTTTCCCTTGTGGACCGGGCGCTCATGTGAGAGATTAACCCGCATTCAGCATTCTCTTCACAGGAGGTAATATTTTGAGACATTTCGCTCCTATCGCGTCTATCCTGCTCTCCGGCCTCGTCCCCTCCGCGCTGGCAGCAGGCGATCATCCGAGGGTGCACTTCGAGACAGACAAGGGAGAGATCGTCATCGAGCTCGACAAAGCCCTTGCCCCGAAAACCGTCGAGAACTTCCTCTCCTACGTCGATTCCGGCTTTTATGAGGGAACCATCTTCCACCGCGTGATCAAGGGATTCATGATCCAGGGCGGCGGCCTCACCGGGAACATGCAGCAGAAGAAGACAAATGCGCCGGTGGTCAACGAGGCGGACAACGGCCTGAAAAACCTTCGGGGGACCATTGCCATGGCACGCACGCAGGAGCCCAACTCCGCGACGTCCCAGTTCTTCATCAATACGGTGGACAACCAATTTCTCGACTTCAAATCAAAGACGCCTGGCGGCTGGGGATACTGCGTGTTCGGCAAGGTGGTCGAGGGCATGGAAACGGTCGATGCCATCGAAAACCTTCCCACGACTTCGAAAGGCATGTACAGCGACGTTCCGGCCACACCCGTGGCCATCAGGCGCGCATTTGTCGAGACAGGAGATTCAGGGAAAAAATAGCTTCTGCATTCCTATGGTGCGGTGAGATGAAGGGCATGAAGGATCCGGGACGCAGAGCCGTTTTTTCCTGGGCGCTCTACGACTGGGCGAACTCCGCCTTTGCCACCACGGTCATGGCGGGGTTCTTTCCCATCTTCTTCAAGCAGTACTGGTGTGCGGGCATGGACTCCACCGTGAGCACGGCGCGGCTGGGCATGGGGAACTCCCTCTCGGGCATCGTCATCGCCCTGGCGTCGCCGGTACTCGGGGCCATTGCCGACAAAGGCACGGCAAAGAAGCGGTTCCTCGTCTTCTTCGCCCTCACGGGCATCATCATGACGTCGTCCATGGTGCTCATACCCAAGGGCGCGTGGATGCTTGCCCTAGGCGTCTATACCCTTGCCATTATAGGCTTCCTGGGCGGCAATGTGTTCTACGACTCCCTGCTCCCGGGCGTGGCGTCGGGCACCAGGATGCACTTCGTCTCCAGCCTCGGCTTTTCCCTCGGCTACCTCGGAGGCGGGCTCCTCTTCGCCTTCAACGTATGGATGACCTTGAAGCCCTCGCTCTTCGGCCTCTCGAACGCATCCCAGGCCGTGCGGCTCTCCTTCCTGAGCGTGGGCATCTGGTGGCTGGTCTTCTCAACTCCGCTCGTGCTGTTCGTAAGAGAGCGGCGGTCTCCCGGCGAGGCCCTCGGCATCGACATGATAAAGGCCGGGTTCCGGCAGCTGGGGCAGACCTTCCGCACGATCAGGCGCATGAAGACGATCTTCCTCTTTCTCGCGGCATACTGGTTCTATATCGACGGGGTGAACACGATCGTCCTCATGGCCGTAGACTACGGGCTCTCGATCGGCTTCAGGGCGAACGACCTTATCCCGGCGCTCCTCATCACCCAGTTCGTCGGCTTCCCCTGCGCGCTCCTGTTCGGCCGGCTCGGACAGAGGATCGGGGCCAAGCGGTCGATCCTCATCGCCATCGGCGTATACCTTATCATCTCGGTCTTCGGTTCATTCATTACCTTCAAGTATGAATTCTACATCCTGGCCGTCATGATCGGATTCGTCCAGGGAGGCATTCAGTCGCTGTCGCGCTCCTTCTATGCCCGCATCATCCCGGAAGGCAGGTCGGCCGAGTACTTCGGGTTCTACAACATGCTCGGCAAATTCGCCGTGATCATCGGCCCCATCCTCATCGGAACCACAGGGCTGCTCCTGAGGAATTTCGGCATCGTAAGCACTCTGGCATCGAGAATCGGCATCGTCTCCATTTCGCTCCTCTTCCTGACCGGCGGCATCCTCTTTTCCTTCGTCGATGAACAGAAAGGCATCCGGGAGGCAGCCTATTTGAAAAACGATCAGGCTTATATCTGAGGCTACTCCGAGGCTATTAGACCAAAAAAATTTGTTGCCCTTGAAATCGTACAAATTGAGACCCGACCTTACAGCTTAAAAGAAAACAACATCGCTTATAAGGAGCTATGCCTTAAATTCCTCTTTCATCTGCAGTGATCTTCTTATATACATTCAAAGCAGATAAGCCATTGATAATCTCACGAAATCGAAACTTCCCGAATGAATTTGCAAGAAGTCATTCAGGAAGGTATTTGAAAAACCAGACTGGGCAGACAAAGATATCGATTTCTTTAGGTATTGACGACAGTCCAACCTGAGACTTAAAAACAAATCTAAAAACTAAGATGACCATCCTGGTGCATCTGGCCATATTCAATGCACATTCATGCCGTCAGACTCCTGATCGCGGCAAAGTTTACTAATATTCTTTTCCGCTATAGGGGCACATGTGGATAACATGAATTTGGATGTGGCTCCTGTCATCTGGGTCAATCCCTTTTGGAAAATATCTCCTTTGCAATCATAATGGCAGTCATTGCATTGGGCCAACCCGAATAAAAAGCAAGATGGGTGATTGCCTCGAACAATTCCTCCTTCGTAAGGCCATTATCCAGTGCCTTTTCAAGATGAAACCGAAGTTGTTCAGGTCGATATAAGGCAATCAGTGCAGACACGGTTATCAAGCTCCGGTCACGTTTCGATAACTCTTTACGTTCCCAGATATCACCGAAAAGAACATGATCAGTAAGTTCAGCCAGTTTGGGAGCGAAAACACCTATTATCTTTTCAGCTGTAATAGACTCTCTACTCATTCTCCTACTCCTTTCCTTCTTATTTAATATTTAACTATTCAATTATGATTTAGCATTGTTACATGAAGTGGTATAATTCACTAATTGAGTAACATTGTCACAGCATCTCAGTGGGTTTTACTTATCAACAAGCTGGTCATGATTTATATACATAAACACTTGGAAGTTGCGGCCGCATCGCGGAGGCTTCGATGCGACCGCCCGGTGATCAAGCCTTTATCGCTACATATCGAACCTATACTGGATCCCAAGGGCTATATTATTTACGTGTCTCTTGTACTCGATCTCGAATGGTGTTCCTTCATTGACACTGTCTGTGACATACCACGTATGTTCTGCCGCAAGAGTTACATCAAGATTAGGTGTGAAGGTATACGTGAAACCAACAGCTGCACCGCGTGAGTTAAGGTTCGGATTTTCATTTACATATGGGGTATCGTCAGTCTCACCAGATATCGTATACAGGAAGCCTGCACCTATCTTAAGTGGAGGGATAACTCTGTAAGTTGCCCCGAGGCTTATTTCCCACCCATTATGATAGTCTCTTCCATCAACCCGTGCGTCTTCCCATACAGCGTTCTCTATAAAATAATAGTTGAAGCTCGATAAGAGATCGAAGCCTGGGATTACAGTTAGGTCCATTCCGATGCCAAGTACTGCTGGAAGGTCACGACGGAGTTTTTTGCCGTCCTTGTCAAGGGCTGCCAATTGACTTTCGAGAAGTGGGTTGGATACGCCGTTTACGGTGGCAGAACGTCTCTTCATGTCGTATTCAAAATCCAGTTTGGTTACTGTCTCGTACCGGATACCAAACAGCAAATTATCGAGAGGCTTGATATCGAGACCTATGACAGCACCAATGCCGTTGGCCTTATATTCGAATTTGTCATCGATAATAACTCTTGTCTCGTTACCTTCGTAAACAGGACCTACCGCATCCAATACGGCATCCACGTTAAAGTCTGCAAAGGCTGCCGCACTCCGCTCTGAGATAATGTATCGAACTGCAAGGGATGCTGAAACATTATCGTTAATCTTATAAGCGACACCCGGCATCAAGCCCACATAACTACTGTCACCCTCGATCCACTGATCGTTGATCGATGTTGTGCCGCTACCACCAAATCCGGGATTTAAGAGTTCAAATCCTCCTGCTATTGCACCCCCTATTTGCGATATTAGGGGTGCAGTTGTGGCGCTTCCATCCGTCCACTTGGCCTTGCCCCCACCAGCCGTTACACTGAATGCAAAGAATGCAGCGAGCCTGTCCTTCTTGTAAACAGTGTACAAGTTGGGCACATATGAGGGCTCGTTTTGCTCATATCTTACATTCATGAATGTTTCGCTCATAGGCTTGTCGATATATTGCAAGCTCGCATTGAGGTATAGGCCATCCCTTGGAAGAAACGCAAGGCCAGCAGGATTATATACTGCAGCGTCTGCAGAATCTGTTGCTGCGTTCCTACTGAAATTCATAACATACTCTGCACTCTGATTTGAGAGATAATCAATGCTTCCGGCAAACGCTTCGACGCTAAGAAGAATTATCCCAAATATGAATAGAAATGATGCGGCTTTTCTCATGTGAAATCCTCCGATAATTTGTTTGCAACTGACTAGATGCATTGGCATTCCATATTTTCTTAAGAATGAGATTTAGGTCTCCCTTGTATGTAAGAAGACATCAAAAACCGGTTAGGGGTGATCCACGGCAGCACGGCGGAAGACAGGCAGACACCATGAATCCTAAGCGATACTCATTATTCCCCATACACCGCTTACAATTTATTTCTGAGGGACAACCGCTTTCACACTCCAAGGGAGATAATCCTGGAACGAATATCTTTCCTGTACTAAGACCGATGACAATTAAGGTATGGGTTAGTGAGACAAGTACATTTGCGAAGAAAGAATATTTATTAACAGTTTTTCTAGCATTACTGAGCGAACTGGTGCTCCTCCGGAGGAGCAGGCTCATGGACATGCCGCCCCTACTAAAAATCTTCATCCAGTATTCAAGAGCTGGATAAGCCTGTGACAAAGACGACAAAGATAAACGAGGTTCTGCTACTCCCTCAAAGACTTTACTGATAAGCCCCATCGCTTCCTCTCTGCAATTAAACATTTCAAATACCTATCAGTCCATCACGTGGAACCATTTAGTCCTTTAATGGTACTTATTGGTCCTTATTTGTATCTAATTAAGCCTCCATTTCTTCCTTGTCAAGCTATTTCATCATTCATTTATTTTATCATATAGTTACAGGCAGTGTTTCTATATTCGAGCTATACTTAGCTCATGGATTAATGTAGGTTGGACTATAGTTATCATAAACAGCATTGAGGCTCTTTAGAAACTGTTACGAGGAAAAGTCAGAAAGCACAGCATCAACAGCAAGTGTATGATAACGAAAAGCATGTCTTCATAGAAGCAAACGCCATATTGACCGGAATATTTCAGACTAAGATATTTAAATGAGAGTGATATGCAATTGCATATTTGGCGATCTTGATTTAAGAATACTACTAATGAATAAATAAGTTAAAAAAATAAGTTATTAAATTAACTGAGGCACAGTATGATCGAATCAAAATCCCATCTTGGAATTGCCGACCTTTCCACTCGTTCAGGAATTCCCGTTTCAACAATTAAATTCTACCTTCGAGAAGGCCTTTTACCAAAGCCCATAAAGACTAGCAAAACAAGGGCATATTACACCGCAATACACGTTAAGAGACTCAAGCTGATTAAAAAACTTCGGGATGAGGAAAATATCTCCCTCAAAAATATCAAGGAAATCATTAACCTGGTAGAGCTAGAGAACAAAGATTATGCAAGTAAAATGCTAACAAATACAGAGAAAGATAAAATTATCAATAATGCTGTTAGCCTTTTTATTGAGAAGGGATATGAGAGAACTACAATTGCTGATATCGTCAGCTCGTCTGGCATTGGCAGGAGCACCTTCTATAAAAATTATAAAAACAAGAAAGAGCTCTTCACCGATTGTTTCAAAAAAATATTTTGGGACATAACTACAGAGGGGGATAGATTGGCATCAGAAGGAGCTGATGCACTAACGATATTGAAGAAAAGGACCCTTACCTATTTTAAAGCATACCCGGAATGGGCTAGCATGATGAGTCTGCTAAAGGCTGCAGCGATATCTGACCCGGATGAATTTTCCGAACAGTTAAAAGAGACACTTCTCCTATTTGTGGACGAGTGCAACAAATTACTGCAGGCAGGTATTAAGCAGGGGATATTTAGAGAAATTGACTCTGTTCCATTGTCAGTTGTTCTTATGGGTGGAGTTGAATTGTTCTGCTATTATTACTCCTCAATTGAAAATGATGCGGATAGAGAAAAACTCATAGATAACGCTTGGGAAATAATCCTCAAAGGATTATCAAAATAAACCGCCTTCTTATAGTGACCTATCTCTTTCTTATTACTGCTCATCTCTGGTGCAGTCTATGAGGGGGGTTACTATAGAATGGGATATAACCAAAAGTTGTGGATGAGGAGGAATAAGCGTACCTTTCGGTTGAAGTAATCGCCAGAAAACAAACAACCAAAAGAGGTACGCTTATGAAGAAGAATAGTAATCGTGAAACACT
>Ga0116185_1004892_pt1 | contig 10749 bp, 5 predicted proteins | sample AD_JPNNA7_MetaG_FD_89754 | JGI IMG/M metagenome (GOLD analysis project Ga0116185, IMG submission 89754) | Active sludge microbial communities of municipal wastewater-treating anaerobic digesters from Japan - AD_JPNNA7_MetaG | ecosystem: Engineered > Bioreactor > Anaerobic > Digestate | place... | reverse complement strand
GAATTAACAAATTTGTAAAATCTTCCTTGTTCGCCAATTCATTAAATTCCTTTATCGTATAAAAAAGACCGACATATTCAGATTTATACGCACTAAATGAAATCGGAAGTTTTTTAATATCAGAAGTATTATCGTCATTCCTCTTTATGAAATACAAAGGACGTTTATTGCCATTCTTATCATCATTTTTATGACCAAACAAATTTGTATCTAACATAACCGAGAAGAATTCAAAATTGTGAGTCGAAATGAATAATTGAGCATAGTTTTCTTTTTTGAAAAAATTATGCAGTAAAAAACGTACTTGAAAAATATGGTTGCTGTCTAAACTTGAAATTGGGTCGTCAATAAAAACTATTGTTTTTGGCAATTTTGGAGGGTCGTCATTCCTAAGTGCTTTTAGTTCTGTTAGGAAATAAGAAAATGCAATTGCTGATTTTTCTCCCTCGCTCAAATTATTTGCAGGGTGTCCGCTTCTTTCAAGTGTAAATTTATCATTTCGTATTTCAATTTTTATATCGTCACGATGAAGCAATATTTCTAAAATATCATTCAATTCCTTCTGACCTTTCACACTGCTTTTTAGTTGTGTTTCAAGTGCTAATTTATCTGCTTTATTTGTTGTGATTTTAGAATTGACATTCGATATAACTGTTAATGCTTGGTCTTTGTCAGATTCTTTTCTATTGTATTCTTCGGTTTGTAAATATTCAGCAACATAATGATTTAAGATTTTTGTTAATGCTTTTTGCTTATTCACATCAAATTCAGCTAACCAATCATTATGAGCCTTTACAGATTTTTTTATTTCATTAAAATCTTCTTCTAAGGATATAAGTTCTATTTCGTTTACAGGAATATTATTGAAATAGTCAGAAGTTTTTCGTTTTAAATCCTTTTCTAAAATAGTTAGTTGAGTTTTGTATTTTTTAACAGTTTCACCGAAATTATCTATAGCTTTTTGATAAGCAAACTGAAAACCATTACCCAAGTTCTTCTTGTCTGGAAATACGACTTTTAATTTTTCTTTTTCAGACGATATTTTATCCTGTGTGCTGACAATTGCATCTTGTATTTCTTTCAGTTTTATTGAATAGTATGAGTTTAAATCACTAATTCTATTGTCAGGTATGGTTTTAGTGCAAAATTTACATTCAGTTTCTCTTTCGTGAAGTTTTATGCCTTTTTGAACCCAATCAAATAATGCTCTATCGGCATCTAATTCAGGAAATGGAATTGATTTTGGTGCAGTATCCTCTAAAATTCCTTTTACTTCTAATGCAAGTGAATCAAGGCTTACCGAAAAACTGTAATCTTCTTTTTGAATTTCATAAGTGTTTTCAGCTATTGCTTCCGATTTCGTTTTTTCTTTTTCTGTTGCTGATAGAATATGTGTTGGTAAATCAGATTTTATACTATCCGTGATTTGCTGAATTACTCCTTTATTTAGCTTGTTTTGGTCAAGTCTATTATCAAGATAATTTTCTCTTATATCTTTTGCTAATACAGAAAACTTACCGCTTGTTTTATTGTAGTTATTAAATTCATTAACGATTTTCTGATAACGATTATCTCTAATGTTTTCTAATTGACCTTTCTTTTTATCTAATTTCTTAATTTTTTTATCCAATTCGCCCGATGGGTCGCCAAGATAAAATGATATTGGTTGAATGTCTGAATTTGGCACATCGAATGTAAAAATCCGTTTGATATAGTTGGTATTGAATACTTTTACATCATACGGAAAATTCTCAATGTCATTTTGAGTTAGGTTTATTGTTGTATTATCTTTTTCTATTGTAAAGTCAAATTCTGAACCCCCGAAATGTTTGTTATTATCTTTAAATTCTAAATTTTGGAAAAGTTTGGAAAGCGTTGTTTTGCCTGAATAATTCCAACCATAAATCAGATTCTTTTTCTTAAAATTATCTAAGCCATTCCAAGCAAAGTTTTGAAATATCCCAAAGGCTTTAAGTTTATTGATTTTTATAATCATACAACAACCTCCTTTACATCTTTCCGCAAAGCCTCCCTTAAAACCTGTTGCAACAATTTCTCGTTTTGCGCTGCACTTTGTTTGATGCTTGTTTCCAACTCATTGCAATACAGCATCAATTCATCCAATTTTTGAACGATGCGGTTTTGTTCAGCTAATGGTGGAAGGGGAATTGTAAAATTGGCAATATTGCCCATACTTAAATTTGCTCGTCCAGGTGCAAATTGACTTTCAAACATCATTTTTAGAGCTAAATCGGAATTCATTAGGTTAAGCAAAAAGGTTTTATCTATTAGTTCGTGTTCAATTCTTAAAATGCAAACTGCCTGATTAATATTAGCGATAACATCCAAATCAAATAATGCTGTTCTGCCGATAGATGCACCAACGATATTTGTCAATAAGTCACCTTTTTTAAGAATTGAACGTGGCTCTATTTCGTTAAACTTTTCTTCAACATATGTTGCCTTTGTAAGGTCTATCTTAAAACTGTCAACGTTTTTACTTGTAATAAATAATATTCCTTTGTCCTCATCAACATACTGAACCCCTTGCCAATTAGGTGAAGAACCCTTTGTAATTGTATCGCAAATTTCTCCCAACCTACACCACACCCAAGTTGAAGGAATTTCAAATGGTATTCCTTCGGGTTTGATGGCTGGTAGTTCTTTTTCTTTTTTTATTTTCTTTTCAGCAATAAGTTTCTCTTTTTCTGCTTTTATCTTTTTAAGCAATTCGCTGGCTGGTTCGTCTTTGGGGTTTTGCTCTACCAATTTACCTTGCACCGCATCTTGCAATAATTGCTGACGGAGTTTTTTTACTAATATGAGTTGGTGGGTGAGTTCGGTGGAGATTGCATCAACTTTTTCATTTCTGCTTTTCAAAATCTCAACAACTTCTTTCTGGTCTTTAATGTCAGTTGGTATTTCAACCACCAATGGCAATAAATGCTTTGGTTTTATTTCTGTCTTAATTCCGCCAGGAACTTGCTCTTTTAAAGCATTTTTAAATTCTGTGCTTTTTAAGAAGAACTTTAGAAACTCAATATCTATTTCTTTTTCATCAAAACTATATGAGGAATAATGAATTGTTGCGGTTATATCTTCTTCTCCCGTATAAACAGCCATAGCACCTTTTTCTACATTAATTCCAGAAATTACCAAATCACCTTTTTTTATTAAAATCATATCGGTATTTGACGGCTTATCTGAAATAAATATTTCACCTGAAAAGTCTATTTTGTCAATTCTTTTCAAGTCAGCAATGGCTTTGTCATTAGGTTTAAAACGATTGTCCCTGACTTTTAAAAACTCACCTAATTTTACTTTCTTCCAACTCATTTTACTGCTTCTTTAAGTTGGTTAAGTAATAATTGACTTTTATTAAAACTTATCGCAAGCATTTCCATTAATTCAGAACTATTGTATTCGTGTTCTTCCTCTTGTTTAACAGGGTTTTTAATATCCAAGTCGTAACCACGTTCAATAATGGTTTTAATATCTGCTTTCCAGCAAACATCGCTTTCGGTGCGCTGGTTCCACCATTTTTTAATGGCGTCGAATTCTTTTGCCTGTATGGGTTTAGTTTTGCTGTATGCTTTTGCACCTTCGGGCAAGCGGTGTTCGTAATACCAAATTTCTTTAGTGGGCGTGCCTTTGTCGAAAAACAGCAAATTGGTTGCTACTGTGGCATAAGGCTGAAAAACAGAATTTGGCAGGCGTATTATGGTGTGCAGGTTGCAATCTTCGAGAAGTTTTTGGCGTACACGCTGTTTTACGCCATCGCCTGTAAGTGAACCATCGGGCAAAACAATCCCTGCACGTCCGTTCTGCTTTAGCAAATGAATCATCAAGATTAAAAACAAATCGGCACTTTCCTTTGTACGGTAAGTTTGCGGAAAATTACTTTCGTTGCCATTGGCTACAATGCCGCCAAAGGGTGGGTTTGCCAATATTACATTTACACGGTGCTTTTCGGTGAAGTTGCTTAGAGGTTGGTCTAAAGCATCGCCAAATTTAATGTTTGGCACTTCAATGTCGTGTAATATCAAATTGGTTGTTGCCAACAAATACGGAAGTGGTTTGTATTCCCAGCCTGCAATGTTTTCTTCTATGCTTTTGCGTTGTTCAACATTTTTAGCTTGTTTTTTTAAATGTTCAATAGCACAAGTTAAGTAACCACCCGTTCCACAAGCAGGGTCGAGTATTTTTTCGCCTAATTGAGGATTTACCACATCGGTAATAAACTGCGTTATGGCTCTAGGTGTATAAAATTCGCCACTTTTCCCAGCACTTTGTAAATCCTTTAAAATGGTTTCATACAGCTCTCCAAAAGCATGGCGGTCTTTGGCAATGTTGAAATCTATTTCGTTGAGTTTATTCAACACCTTGCGAATGTTGATTCCGCTTTTCATGTAATTGTTGTTTCCCTCAAACACTTCACGAACGATTACTGCTCGTTGATTTCCTGTGCTTAAATCAAGATTACGTAAAGCAGGAAACAATTGGCGGTCGACAAATTCCAATAATTCATCGCCTGTCATTCCTTCATCATCGCCAGCCCAATTACCTTTTTCCTTTACCCAATGAAATTGGTCTGGAATGGGCGATTTATAATTATCGTCGAGCAATTCTAATTCTTTGTCTTTGTCTGAAAAAATCTTCAAAAATAGCATCCAGCCTAGTTGCTCAATGCGTTGAGCATCGCCATTCAATCCTGTGTCTTGCCACATTATTTGCTGAATACTCTTTAAAATGCCTCCTATATTGCTCATAATTATTAAAATCTATTTTTAATATATGAAGCAGTCTCCTCAATATCCAATTCCTGGCTCGTGTTTCCACTTCTCACATAGAACTTTTTCGATGCTGCTCCATTTTTATCCGTTGTTTCACAATAAAGGGGCTTTTTACCAGCCTTTATATCTATTTCACAAATTTCCAAATCATTAACAATTGGAAACCTAACATTAATTTGAGTTGTTGCAAATTCTTTTCCAAATGAATTATTAACGATGTTACGTAGGTGCAATTCAAAATTGTCTTTGTTTGGCTCCTTAAATGTATTGTAATCAGATTCAAGGCCAAGTATTTCACCCTCATCAGTAACCCCTATAAGTAATTTTCCTCCTTCGGCATTTGAAAAAGCTGATAAAGTCTTAAGAATTATTTCTTCCATTTTTTTATCAAGCCTATTCTCTCTCCAGTTCCAACGCATAGTTGATTTAAATTCAAGGAAACCATGTTCTCCTGATTGAATCATATCCATTAAATCAACTTTTGTCGATACATTAACCTGACCTATTGAGATATTTTGAAGGAAGTTATTCAATTCTTTTGCTAGAATTTCCCGCCGAGTTTCTAAGAATTTTTCATAGTTCTCTACTTTCCATAAACTTTCATCCTCAGGAATACATTGTAGTTTTAAAGCATTTGGAAATCGTTTTTTAACTTCGGTTAAATAAATATCTGCAAACATTGCTGATTTTTCTCTATTTTCAATTTTTGTTAAAATAGCCCGGTTTGTTATTTCCTGAGCAATCGCATAATGAAATTGATTACCCATATCATAAATTCCAGAATCTCTTAAAATAGAATATGCAAAAATATGGTCTCTTTCTAGGCAATATTTTTTACCCATATTCTTCCGTAATGACAAACCTGTTCCAAAACAGATAGCTCCTTTGCTTTTAAAATACCATTTCATTAAAGAAAAAAGTGGATGTCTTATATCACGACCAATAAATTCCGAAGGTTTTATTTCAAGAGGTCTTTCTTCATCAATTAATACCAAAAGTGTGTCAAACGGATTAGGATTTTCATTTATGATACTCAAATCCTTATCCAACTTTTGAGGTAACTGACTTATATACCTGTTTCGTATCTGAGAATAATAGAACCATTTAATAGCTTTTTTAATCTCATCCTCATTTAATTTGCTATCGCTTTTATTAAAGGTAAATGCAATGAGAGGTATTAAGGCATAAACAGAATTTATTTCTTCGGTATGGTCAACAAAAGCTTGACTTTGAAGCAAATTACAAACATAATCCAATACTGAATCATCGAGTTTTTTCCAGGCTGCTATTAATTTATCTTTATTGTCGGATGTATGCAATTTTTCCATTTTTGAACCCAATTTGTGGGTAACTGCTAAAAGTGCATAAACAATAAAATCCAATTTAAAAACCCAACCTTGCTTTTCTAAATCTTGCAATTTCTTTTTAAATAAATCTCGCGCATTGGGCCAATAACCTGAAATTTGAGCAAGCGCCAATTCAGCATCAGTTAAATTTACGCCACTCGCATTTACGATATAGAAAATATCAATTGCTTCTTTTATAGTGGCTTTTACAGGAATTATTTGTTCTAAAAAATCTCGTGTTTCAATAAGTTCAATTGCCCGGATATTATTCGAAATTATAGTTTCTCTTTCTCTAGGTAATCGTTCTCCATTATTTCTTTTTTCTAATTCATCAGTAATGTCGCGTTCTCTGATTTTTCTTTTGAATATGTCTGTAATGTTTACCCATAATGGGTTATTCTCCATTACCTTAACCTTATAATACTCAAGTTCTAATGATTCAACGTTTACATAAAGATTCCGAATATCATTTTCAATTTCTTTTTCAGTGTAATATGGTGGAATGTTTCCACGCATCAGCATGTACAATGTAGTTATCCGTTGTTGGCCATCTAAAATTATTTTTACAGCACCTTTATTTGCTTCATATTTGTACTTTCCCTTCAACTCTGGGGGATTGTTCGTTTCCCAAGTAAGCATAGTACCTGTTGGATAATCTTTAATTAACGATGCAATCAAATCCTTTGCATTCTGTCTTTTCCAAACATATTCCCTTTGAAATGCAGGTACAAAGAGTTGATTTTCATCAATTTTGTCCAATATCTGATTTATTTTCATTTATGCCGTTTTATAAAGTTCAATTTCTAATTCTTTTACTGCTTGCAAATATGCCTCTTTGCTGCCAAACTCTCTAATTATCTCGGTTGGCGAACCAAACGAATCGAACGGATTTACCCGCAATACTTCAATACTTTCGATATTGGTAATGCCTTCGTCTGCATATTTATCCAACAGAGCTTCCAATACTTTTTTGGCTTGTTCGCCATATTTTGTAAAGTAATTCCGTTTTTTGACATTGTTGGCTCTTTCTTTCCTTGTCAGGGGTGGTTTATCAAATGCAACATGACATATTAAATCGAATAAATCCACTTTTTTATCTACTGCTTCATACAATGCTTCAACCATAACACCTTGTTCCTGCAATTCGGCAATAATTGCTTCTTTGCGTTCGGTGGAGTTCCATTTGTTTAAAAAATCGTCGAGCGAAACGAATTTCTCTTTTATGATTTCCTTTGTATGGTCTTTTAAACTTGTTGTTATGGGTTTTCCGTGTTGGTCGAAATACATTTCACGACTAATCAAAACAGAAACGTCCACGCCGTTTACATAAACCTTTTGCCGTGGCTCACGCACAACATTTGGCTTTTCTCCATCGGGATAACGTATTTTCGGTTTTTCAACTTTGATTTCATCTCCTGTAACATCGTCAATTATTGGGCTTGTGTCGGTTTCTTCTTCGTCAACAATTCCGCTCAGGTCGGTATCTTCCGAAACAGGTTTAAACCTTATCGGGTCGCCATCGAATTCCTTATCGGCAAACAAATCTGTTGCATTTCTAAAATCTAAAATTGTAAAATAAAGCTTGCCGAATTCTTCATTTATGCGAGTACCACGACCAATAATTTGCTTAAACTTAGTCATTGAATTAATATTGGCATCCAATACTATTACTTTACATGTTTGAGCATCAACGCCAGTTGTCATTAGTTCGGAAGTGGTGGCAATTACAGGATATTTTTCTTCGGGATTAGTGAAGTTTTCTAATTCACGTTTACCCTCGTCATTATCGCCTGTAATCTGCATAACATACTTGTGATTGGCGGCAGCCAAATCACTATTATGTTTTTGGAGAGCCGAACGCATGCGTTCGGCATGGTCGATATCGACACAAAACACAATTGTTTTGGCAAAACGGTCAAATCCTTTTAAAAATTCTGTTAGCTTTTTAGCGACTATATCAGTTCTTTCCTCTATAACTAAATTGCGGTCAAAGTCTTTACGATTATAAATTCTGTCTTCAATTGGATTGCCATCTTTATCAGTTTTCCCTTGTTCTGGTCGCCAACCTTCAGCATCAACATTTAAGGCAATTCTTATAACTCTGTAAGGAGCAAGAAAACCATCGTCAATTCCTTGTTTTAGCGAATAGGTATATACAGGGTCGCCAAAATATTCTGAATTACTTGCCTCGTCTGTTTCTTTAGGCGTAGCGGTTAAACCAATATGTGTGGCATTTTTGAAATAAGTTAATATTTCACGCCACGAACTATCTTCCTTTGCACTGCCACGGTGGCACTCATCAATTATAATAAGGTCGAAAAAATCAGGCGAAAATTGTTTGTAAACATTGGCTTCTTCCTCCGAACCCGACAAACCTTGATACAATGCCAAGTATATTTCATAACTCTTATCAATTTGTCGATGTTTTACAACCGTCATTTTATCTTTAAAATGCTTGAAATCGCCGTTTCGTGTTTGTTGGATTAATGCGTTTCGGTCGGCTAAAAACAGTATGCGTTTTTTAGCTCCACTTTTCCAAAGTCGGTGAATAATTTGAAAAGCTGTGTAGGTTTTGCCGGTACCAGTTGCCATTACTAACAAAATCCTATCTTGTCCGTTTGCAATGGCTTCAACAGTTCTGTTTACTGCAATTTGCTGATAATATCGTGGTTTGCGATTTGTACCATCAAAATAGTAATCTTGCGAAGCAATCTTTTCAGCAGTTGACGTTGTAATGCCTTTGTATTTTTTGTATTTCTCCCAAAGTTGTTCAGGTGTTGGGAAATTGTCTATATCAAGTTCGGTTTCTATATTTCCATCTGTTGCGGTTCTGTCGTGGAATAGAAATCCATCTCCGTTACTACTAAAAACGCAAGGAATATCTAATATTTTCGCATAATCCAAAGCCTGTTGAATACCTGCTCTAACTGAATGTTTGTTGTCTTTTGCCTCAATTATTGCAATCGGAATATTGGGTTTATAATAAAGAATGTAATCAGCCCTTTTTTTATTCCCTCTTGCTGTCAATTTACCACGAACATATATTTTACCGTCCGTGAACGAAACTTCTTCTAATAACTGCGTAAGCTTATTCCACCCCGATTTTTCAACCGCTGGAGTAATAAACTTTGTGCATATATCACGTTCCGATAAACTTTTTTTATCCATTTAAAATTTTTATTTAAAGCTCAAAAGTAACAATTTAGCACGGGTGCGTAAGCAAAATTGCAGCTCTTTTGCAAGCTTTGATTTTGAGCGTTGGCTCGTGGGGCTTGCAAATGTGCTGCAATGTGGGTGGGGTTTCCTTCTTCTTTTTTTGCGGGGGGAAGAAAAAAACAAAATAAATTTCCATCAAATTTGCACTGTCCTGTCAAAAAGCTAAATCCTTTCTTTCGTTATTATTTATCACTATCGTATTTGTCTGCTCGTCTGTCGCTCTTACACTTGTTGCCAACGGTCGGGGCTTTATTTTCGTGCGGCTTCCCTGCATTGTCTTAAAAGCGATACTGTGTCTGTCCACTACTTTCCTGTCTCCGAAGCCCAGGCCGCATGAAATAAAGCCCTTGTTAGCGGCAGTTAATTTTTATTTTGTCAATATTTTCGGGTATTTCTCCTTTAAAGTTTTTAATATTTTCAATTCTTTGTCAATGAATTTTACCATTACTGGTAAGCTCTCTTTATTTGCTTTCTGAAATTCTGTGACAGGTTTTGCAGAATGAAAATAAAATGAATTACTATCTGTATCTTCAAACCAATTTGACTTCTTTACAAGATTCATCCTTATTATGTCAGGTAAATCAGTATTATCAAATTTTCTTTTTGGCAGACGTAAATAGATGCCAAAATAAGGTGGTTCGTCCCACCACCAATAAAAACCTGCTACAAGATAATATTCTTTTGTTTTGTATCTGAAACTTGCATAACCAATATAAAAACTGTCTACAAGTCCATTCTGCCATGAAAATGATTTGAAATTCTTTTGGAACAAAGATTCAACTTGTGCAAGAACCTCATTCATTTTACTTAATGTGCCTGTAAAAGTACACATTGCATTAATTTCTTGTGATGAAAAACTGCTTAGTGACTCCATGCCTAATTCATTTATGAACAATTTAAGATGCTGTGCTATTTCTGAATGTGTGTCATTGATGATATCGTGAATTTGAAACCAACGAATACAAAGAAAATTGACATTCTCTATATTTTTAATTTTGTCCTCATAATGTTTTGTCAGATATATGAGATATTTGTCTTGATACTTTGTCTTTTCTTTAGTCAGAATTGAAGAATAGTCCGTAAGTTGTTTATCACCTTCTTTTGAATCAACCTTACATTCGATAAGAATAGAAGTCTTATCATAATTTATTTCTATGTCTGGTCTGCCATATTTTTTATAATCGCTTTGAGTAAGAACCTCAATATTCTTTGTTTTTATATCTATTGATAATAAGGATTTGAAAAATTCTTTTCTAAAATATTTGTCATTCTCAATGCAAAAGGCAAATATCTCAGTCAAAAAGTTCTCCGTCGGAGAATGATCTTGTCGCTCTCTGTATGGAAATATTCTTGAAAAGATTGATGTATCCATATTCTTTAATTGCCGCTAACGT
>Ga0116185_1004886_pt1 | contig 10759 bp, 12 predicted proteins | sample AD_JPNNA7_MetaG_FD_89754 | JGI IMG/M metagenome (GOLD analysis project Ga0116185, IMG submission 89754) | Active sludge microbial communities of municipal wastewater-treating anaerobic digesters from Japan - AD_JPNNA7_MetaG | ecosystem: Engineered > Bioreactor > Anaerobic > Digestate | place... | reverse complement strand
TCCAAATTGAACAGACTTGTTCATTCAAAAACCTCTCATTTCTTTTAAAATTTACGAGTGTTTACGAACAAAATCCATTACTTCATCAAAGTTCCCAACACCATCGGTAGCTCCCATAGCTTGAACGCACATGGCTCCACAGGCGTTCGCAAATCGGCCAGTTTCATATAAATCCCATTTTTTTAAATAGCCAACTAAGAAACCAGCAGCAAAAGCATCGCCAGCACCGGTTCCATCTACAGCTTTCACTTGGAAGGGAGGAACTAATATTTTTTCGTTTTGAGTCATGATAAAACTCCCTTCTTCTCCCATCTTGATAGCTACAATTTGAATACCATAATCGAGAAAAAATTTGGCATTATCCACTATATTCTGACGACCAGAAATACGGGTAGACTCATCCCGATTAGAAATAAATATATCGAGGAGAGGAAGGTAGGGCTCAATGACGTTGAGCCATTGTCCGCTGTCATCCCAATAAGTATCAATTGAAGTGGTAACGCCGGCTTCTTTAACCCGCTTTAAAAGAGCGGTTGTTTCAGGCCCATCAAAACCAGGCATTAAAAATGTACCTGTAATATGAACGATATCCGAGTCGTGAAAAAATTCATCTTGAATATCAGCATTTCTTAAGCTTTGATTAGCTCCTGCACAGTGAATAAAGGAACGCTCTCCCTGCTCATCGACTAAAACCATAGTTGCCGAGGTTGAATATTCTTGAGTTATGGTTATGCCTTTGGGATCAATCCCCTCTTTTCGAAGTGAATTGATGATAAATTCACCCAAACCATCTTGCCCAACTTTCCCCACCATCACCACTTCTTCGCCTAATTTTTTCAATACCACTCCGGTATTGTTAGCTCCTCCACCCACATGGAGTTCCATTTGTGGAATTAAAACCAATTTCCCTCTTTCTGGTAATCGATTGATAGGCCGACCTAAGAGATCGGCAACCAGGATTCCTATGCAAGTTACTTTGGCCATTTTTATCCCTCCAGAACTGATATTCGACTCATAATTTTCATTGCGGTCTTTTCATCGGTGATAAGTATATTGATAAAATGACCCCGGAGAGCTCCAAGAATAGCATCGGCTTTTTCTTCGCCACCAGCCACCCCGATTACATTGTGCATTTTTTGAATATTTTCAAGTGGCACTGCAACTGTTCTTCGATGTAAGGGCGTATCTAAAATGGTTCCATCAATGGTATAAAATTGACCCAAAATATCTCCTACTGCTCCTTTTTGTTTTAATGCTTCTAACTCATGATAATCTATAAATCCAGTTAAAGAGTAAATTGAATAACGAACATCAACCGTACCAATACCCACTAAAGACCATTTAGCCTGACAGGCAAGTTGAAGAGTATTTTGATTTATTCTTTCATTCAAATAAAAATTTCTTATTTCTTCACTTTCAACCACGGCTGGTGCATAAAGATAATAGCACTCACCTTCAAATATTGAAGCCAGTTTTTCCCCGATAGTATAGGGATTAAGCGAAGCTGAGGAAGTCAAGCCTCCAACCATGGTAACGAATTTAAGATTCTTGACTTTTGCCGAACGAATCGCTAAGGCCAGGTGTTTTAGGGTCCGCCCCCAGGCAATTCCAACCAAATCTCCATTATTTAAAACCTTTTCCATATACCAAGCCCCTGCTCGACCAATGCTTTCATAAATCTCTTTTTCCTGAGGGGTTGGGATTACTACAACATCTTGTAGCCCAAATTGTTTACGAATTGTCGATTCAATTTTTAAACAATTGGAAAGAGGTGATTCAATCGATATCTTTATAATTCCATTTTTTTGCGCTTTGTCGATAAGTCTGGCAACTTTAGGTTGAGAAAGTTTTAATTGTTGGCCAATTTCATTTTGGGTGAGACCTTCCATATAATGAAGCCAAGCAATTCGAGTCATCAATTCAACATTTTCATCGGTAAGATTCATGGCTTATCCTTTAATTAAAAAATCAAAATATGAATAATCATTCATATTTTTAATATCCATTCAAATCTATTTTATATTTTTCCTTAATAATGTCAATATTTTATAAAATTATGAATATTATTTCAGCTTTAATTTATTAAATCACCCTTATTTTTTATTTTCCAGTTGCTAAAGCTAAAACTAATATGGTTTGACTTCCTGCTCGACGTAATACCAAGGAAAGACTATCCACAGTGGAACGAGAGGTTAAAACATCATCGATGATTAATATTTTTTTCTTTGCTAAAAATTTTTCATTCTCCACCCGAAAGGCGCCTTGGAGATTGAGCCTTCTCTCTTTCATGCTTAGCCCTACTTGTGGTAGAGTTTTCTTTTTCCGGGTTACGGCTTTACTGATGAGAGGTTTTTGTAAAACTTCAGAAATACCTCGTGCTAAGATTTCGGCTTGATTAAACTCTCTTTCACGAAGACGAGATTGATGGAGTGGTACCGGCAGAATTCCATCAATATCACGAAAGAAGGGATTTGAAGATAAAAATTCGACCAATAAATGAATAAATAAAATTCGTAACGATAGAATCTTTCGATACTTAAAAGCATGAATAGCATTTTTAATCGGGGGCTCATATAGAGTAATGGCTCGGGCAAGATCAAAAGAAAAAGGTTTTTCTCGGCACCGTCGACATTTGATTTGGCGATTACTTTGTACTGGCCTTCCACAAGTCAAACAATAGGGGGAAATATCTTTTCGAATCATTTTTTCGCATACTTCGCATAAGGGATAGCCTGCCGACTCAGTAATATATTTTTTACAATTTACACAATTTTGAGGGAAAAAAAAGTGAAGTAACCCCTCACCGACTCCTTGTCGATTAAGCAAAACATTTCCTCCTTTCACAAAAAACAGTGATAAGTATAAATATCATTCCCCCCATACTCGTCTTCTTTTATTAAAAAAGAAGGATTTATTTGATTGTTTTGATTAATTTCCCACCCCCGAGAGAGATTCAAAGTTAATCGATGAACAATTCCCCTCATCTTCAGTCAGAAGGCGTTCATTTCTTTTCAAAAATATATTCGGAATAGATAATAATCTTTATATTTTCTGACAGCGAGGGCAAAAATACGTGCTTCGTTGAGCCATTTTAATTCTTACAATTGGAGTTCCACATACCAAACACGGCTTTCCTTCCCGATCATATACTTGCAAACAATTTTGAAAAAAACCACTTGAACCATTGGTGTGTTGATAATCACGAATAGTAGTTCCCTCGCATATAATTGCCTGATTAAGGATTAAGGGAATTGAATCAAATAATGATTTTCTCTCTTGGACGGTTAATTCTTTCATTCTTTTTTCCGGATGAATTTTACTTAAAAATAGAATCTCGCTGGCATAAATATTTCCAATTCCAGTTATCCAGGCTTGATTCATGAGAAAATTTTTTACTGGAAGTGTTTTGTTTATTAAGAGTTTTTCAAAATTATTCCAGGAATACTCGCTAAGCAACGGATCGAACCCAAGGCTTTCCATGACTTTTTCTCTTTCATTTTCAGTTAAATATTTAATTTTTCCAAAACGGCGGGCATCACAAAAAGAAATAAAACCCTGTGATAAAGTGATACGAGCTCTTTGAAACCGGAGATTTTCCTTGGCTTTGGTATATATTAAACTCCCAGTCATTCCCATATGAAAAAGGAGAGAACTTGAGTCATTAAAAATTAGGAAAAGATATTTCCCTTTTCGTATCAGGTCGGTAATAACCTTATTAAGGATATCCATGGAATGAATCTGAATTTTTTTATCATCTATTTCTAAATCAACTATTCTTTCTCCTAACAAAGGAAGTAAGAGTTCCCTTCTAATTATTTCAACTTCAGGCAGTTCCGGCATTCCTTTCCTCCTTTTCTATTTAAACCATAAAATACTGCTCAAAAAGTGGTTTTGATACGTCCAGCGTTTCTTAAAACATATTAAAAGAAGAATTTTAATCAATATGGGAACGGTTAACCAACATTTACACTATAAATAGTATAAAATAATCAATGAATTTATTTAATCCAAAGAATTAATAAAAAGATAAATTCCGAAGCACGTTTTAGTGATATTGAAAGGAGGACATAAAACTGTTCTATGATACAAACTGAAAATCTATGCAAGGCCTATAATGATTTACTGGTAGTGAACGAATTAAACCTCAAGGTAGAAAAAAACGATATTTATGGGTTTTTAGGTCCAAATGGGGCAGGAAAAACAACAACTATTATGATGCTTCTTGGGCTTGTTCCTAAATCCAGTGGAAAAATTTTTCTCCTTGGAAATGAAATGAAAACCAATGATGTCAAACTAAAAAGAAAGGTTGGTGTTGTTTCAGAAAGCCAGTATTTTTATCTTGACATGACCGCCTTAGAATACCTTAATTTCTTTGGTGAAATTTATGAAGTTGAAAATCGACCGAAGCGGATAGACAAATTAATGAATGCCGTTGGTTTAGAAAAAGAAAAAAATAAAAATCTCGGTGCTTATTCTAAAGGAATGCAACAAAAATTAGCCTTTGTGAAAGCTCTGCTCCATGATCCAGAGTTACTCATCCTTGATGAACCGGTAGCCAACCTCGACCCAACCGGTATTAAGCAAATACGTGATCTGATCGAAGAAGAGCATGAAACCGGTCGGACCGTGTTTGTCTCCTCTCATCTTCTCTCCGAAGTTGAAAAATTGTGTAAAAAAGTAGGAATTATCAATCAGGGGAAATTACTTGCCGAAGATAATATGGATAATATTAAAAGAAAATTATCTGATACGGTGACTATACGCATTGAATTGAATCAGGAAGCCCAAAATTTAGAGCCGGTTTTAAGCAATCTTCCCTTTATCCAAGCTTTTCAATGCAAAGAGAACAAAGTTGAAGTCCAGCTGAAAACCGATCGAGATTACCGTAAAGACCTTTCAGAAGCTATTTTTAATTCTGGGTATATCATCCTTGCTATGCAAGCGAAAGAAATGAGCTTAGAAGAAGCTTTTATCACTATCACCCAACAAAACATTTCGTTATTAACCAACCGAGGGAATGGACAATGAAAAAGAAAAAAACAACCATCCTTATTTCTACATTTATACTTGTTGTCTTGGCAGTTTTGTTCGTTTTCGTCTACTTCACCACCAGTACTAAATGGGGAACTCTCCAAGGTAAGGTGGTCGACGAGATATCTCAGGATGTGGTAAAGAAACTTCAAATTACTATTGATAGAAAATCGGACATTTTATATATGAGTAAAGATTATAAATTAACCCGGATTCCCCCAGGAAAACACACCCTTAAAGCTATTGCTCCCTATTACGAAGAAATCCAACAGGAAATAGACATTAAAAAAGGAATAAATGTGTTTGATTTTACCATGAAAGGGAAGGAAATCCCTGGTTTAGCTGGTATCATATGTTTCTCTGAGCCATCTGAGCAGGGTATTGAAGTTGAAATCCGCTTTAAAAATCATGAAGGGCAAGGCATATCCGATTATCCAGCCCTCCCCCTCACGCTTGAAGGTAAATTATATGTTCGTGATGGAGATGAAGATAATTATAGCCGGGGAAGAAAGCTTTTTGACGGCTTCATGAAGCTTTTCTGGGACCCAACTTCTTATTTAGCTCGAAATAAAGCTATTATACCCTGGAATGCTCTTGATATTGATACAGAAAACGAGAAATACGGTCTTATGGAGTTATTATTAACCACTCCACAGGGAATTTTTGAAGATGTCATTGAAAATGTAGAGCTTACTAAGAAGGAGGATCAATAGCTGTGGCAAGCCAAGGAAGAATTACCAAGATTCTCTTAAAAAGAGACCTTTTATATAGCTTGTATAGTTGGGGTTATTATGGTGTGTTGTTTGTTTCCTTCTTCGCCTCATCTTTTATTTTAAAGAATTTTCTTGATGGAATTAGAGAAGACGATATTTTAGTGAGTGCATTTCCTCTTAATTATCCATTGTATATCACCATCATCATCATCTCACTCTACTTGGTACTCATTTCGGCGATTTCGATATCAAGGGAACGCGAACAAGGAACCTTAGAAGTTCTCTTCTACGGACCAGTTACTTCAAAGAATTTTCTAATGGCTAAATTTTGGAAAGACTTTTTTTTGGGTGTAATTTCATTAGGTTTTACTGCTGTTTACTTCTTCTTGGTGAGCTTTTTTACCAATTTAGGATTTACTCCTGGTCTGGTTCGTGCCTTGATTATGGGAGTATTTCTCATATCTTGTGTGGTTAGTTTTGGGCTTTTCATCTCCTCACTGACCAGCCGGGTAAGAAGTTCGGTCATCACGCTCATTGCGGTTTTTGGGGCATTCCTTGCCATCCAGTTTTCTTATAGTACCCTTTTAGGATTAGAAAAAGAATCCCTCCCGACTTCGCTTTTTTATGTTCGAGAAACACTTCAATTAGTTTTTAAGGGAATCAATTGGGTTTCACCCTTTGCCTATTTATCACGAGGTTTAGATTCGGTAATATTGGATAATTGGTCATTGTTCTTTACTAATGTTCTATATTGCATCGTGTATGTAGTGATTTTTCTCTCTCTTTCCATCTTCATCATGAACCGAAGAGGTGTCAAGGCATGAAAAAAAATTCTTTAACATTATTTATCATCATTGTTATAAGCCTATTTGGAGTCTCAACTATTGCTATGGCTGAAGCTCCGGTTTTGCGAGAACAACTGGTATTTTCTTTGACTTCCTTTAACGGTTCAGGATACAGCAAAAGCTTCTGCCCAGCTACCGAAGAAACAATTTATCTGATTGCTAATGAATCCAGCATAATAAGCCCTCGAAAAACTATTGTCTATTTCTGGCCGATTACTCAAAAATATATGGCTGGTTTTAGTACTCTTAATGAAGAGGTTGCCGGTAAGCTGGAGTTAATACAAAATGGAAAAATTATTGAAACTCTCGATAAGGTTTCTTATTCACTCTATTACCCGAAAGGGTACTATTCAGAAAAAGCCGTGGTCTACACCGAGGCTTCTGCTATAGAATCCTTTGAAAAATATCAGTCGGCCGTTGAGCAATTTAATGCTCAATTACGACAATACTATGAAAATATGGCCCAATATCGTGAATCTTTTAATCGTTTTTTAGAAGAAGTAAGACGTCGTCGTGAAGCTGGAGACACTGGACCAATTAATATCCCCATCCCTCAAGAACCAAAGCCACCTGAGTTTGTTCAATTCTATTCAACCGAATTAGCTCAAGGCTTTGTTTTACAACTTCCGGTTGGATCTTATGAAATTCAACTTCGAGCCGAAGATGGTACGCTGGTCGAAGGGAGCGAAAAAAAAGTTATCGTTTTTGCTTCCCGTCGCCAAGGGGGCACTGGTTACGAAATAATTCCGGGAAACCGCTGGACGAAAAAAGAAAATTGTGATGAACCTTCATGGATTATCCATGCGATAGGAAAAAATGAACTTTACTTTAATCCTTTCCTTCAAGATGAATACAATGAGCTATACCACAACAAGCTAGTTGATCCTCAAAATGTCGGGCGATTAGAACGCTGGAAGTGGGTTCATGTTGATCCAATCGATAACATCAAAACCATTCTGGGATTTAAGCAACAAATTCTCCAGTCAGTTGATAAGCAACCTTACTTTGTAAAGCAAATTCCCGGTGCTGAATTGGGATATGAAATTCTCAATTATAGCGATGAGCTTAAACAGCAGGGATACCAACCGACTTTCGAAAGTTATAAAGTTATTTTAGATCCAAATCTTCCTAAACGTGACTATTCTGTCTCATTGGTCCAATCCGATAACAACCAACCTGTTTCCAAAAGCGAGCGAGTAATAAGGTTATTGAAAAAAGATAACGCCGGCTATTTATATGCAATTCCATTTTTTCCTTTAATTGTTGCGCTAATCGTTATCCTATCCCGACGGAGTCATATTGAGAAATAATTTCTTTTGGTTGGACAAAAAAAGCTGGAGAATTTTGTTACTCCAGCTTTTTTATACACTCAGTACCACTTAATTTTAAAAAATTCTCAGTTTTCCAAGAAAAAGAGGCAAATTTAAAAACCTATTTTACTTTTGGTTTTGGGAATTTACCTTGAAGTGCATTATAAACTAATTTTTTGACATCGGGTGAAAAATCCGAAGATAACATCCATTGCAGATAATCAGGGGTTTGTGATGCAAGTTGTTTTAGAGTCCAACCGAAATTTCTCCCAAAGTTGCATACAATCTCCCCGTTCGACCAGATGAACTTCCCTTCCGGATCCACATAATTATTAAGTTCTGGACGACATAATGCATGTAAACCCGCCACATTTTTTGGTAAATTCTGGTGAATTTCTAATTGCTTATCCAAAATTTCAGCAGCTGCTGTTGCATCGCCTTGAGCAGTATGGGCTAATTCCATCTCTTTCCCACAGTACTTCAAATAAGCGCTTTTTAAATCTCTTGGTTCGAGTAAATGGTAAAGTATTTGAACATCAACGCATTTCCGATCTTTATTTTGGAAAGGAATACCCGCTCTTCTAAATTCTGCTTCAAGAAAAGGTATATCAAATTTCAACACATTGAATCCGGCTATATCGCAACCATCAAGAAAATCATTAATGATTGAGGCGTATTCTTGAAATTTTCGTTCATTTACTACATCTTCATCGGTAATACCGTGTATTGCTGTTGCTTGGTCAGGAATAGGTATTTCTGGATTTATTCGATGGCTTTTATACTCGTAATTTCCATCAGGAAATATTTTAAGAATCGATAGCTCAACTATTCTATCGACATTCGGTTGAAGACCAGTGGTTTCAACATCGATAAATGCAAGTGGTTTATCTAAAATCAAGTTTTTAAACATCAGGTTTCCAGCCCTCCTCAACAAACTATTATCTAAAGATAAATAATAAATCTTAGCTAACTATCCTTTTCATAAATCAAACCTTCATATTTCTTTAAAACCCGATCTCTCCATACCATAAAATCATTTTCAATCTCCTGTAGGATGGCAGCGTTTTTTGTTCTGCTGGAAGAATATTCGAGCATTTTATTTTTTATTTCCCGAGCTTCTCGATCTGGGGCGGGGAGGTTTTCCAGAAGGTGAACTGGAGGTGGATTTCCATTTTGGGCAATCCAAATATAATTTTGCATTTGATTATGAAACGTAATCACTGAATCAATTGAGGATTTTTGCCAAGTGTTGGGGATAAAAAAAGTGACCACACTTACAGCAATAAAAACCACCATAGCCCACTGAATGATTTCCTCGGCTTTTTTCTTCCATGCAAACCAACTTTCTCCAGGAGAAACCAGGTAACCCAAAAGCATTCCACTCAGCAAACCACCGATATGAGCACCATTATCTACTACCGGAGTTACAAAACCGATAAGTAAATTTATAAGGATAAAAGGAAGTAAACTTCTGGCGAGTCTATTTAAAGATGTGTTCCGGTATTTTAATCCACTAGCAAATAACGCACCAGCCAAACCGAAGATGGCACCACTCGCTCCAACGCTTACATTGGAATAATTCATTAAAAGCGAAAGCAGGCTCCCTCCCATTCCAGTGACAATGTAAATTATAAAAAACTTCTTTGCTCCATAGACTCCTTCAGCTAATCGGCCTAAATTATAGAGTGCATACATATTAAAGAAAAGGTGCCAGATGCTCCCATGAAGAAACATGCATAACAGAAGTCTTTGCCATTCTCCAGCAACAATGAGGGGGCCAAATTTCGCACCTAAACGGAGGAGTATTGGAACGGAAAAACCACCACTTATTAATGTTGTAAGAAAAAAAACTAAATTTAGTAGTATCAAAAAAAATACCATACAATAAATCCTCAATTTGAAATTAAAATGCGGGGTAATAGGCATTACCCCGCATTTCGCTCATATTATGAACCAACCTAAGTCGTTAACATTTTTTCCAATTCAGGTCGAACTTTTTCATCGCTGGCAACGTACTCATTTATTTCCATACTTAATTTAATCAGAATATATGCCCAATATATTCCTAAAGTTATAACACTTAATATAATAACCAAAGCCACACTTCGTTGTGGTATTCGGAAGATATAGCTTTCTGAATTATATCCCTTGGCTCCCTTGAGATATGAATATATCTTATCTTTCATGTCTGAAACCTTGCTGGTTGCTTTAAAAATATTCGATAAGTATATTGCCAGAAAAACAAAACCGATCAAGTAGAGAAGGAATGAATACCAGCCAACAAATTGGGCAATAATATACAATACCAAATAGATATAAAATGGCCATGCTTGAACCAAAAAATCTTCCAATCGATTCACAAAAAAACCAATTTCTCCACGAAGTGGATCTTGCAACTGATCTTTGGCATGGGTAAAAATATGTTTGGTATTCTTGATATTGTTGTTAATAACATTCCCCCATTGATAAAGCACTACTGCTTGGAGAATCGCACTGATTAATGCAAATACCACTGCAATAACTACCGTGCCACCTGCCGCCACCGCCCCAGTTGCAACATCTCCAGTTGTGACCTCAGAAACTGCTGCAAAACCACCAATTATAGATACTATTGGTGTTAAAATAATAAATATAACCGCTAAAACAGCAGAAACTACACTTACGCGGTTTTCTTGTAAGAAACCTGAAACTGCCATTACACAACCCCCCTCAACCAATTTTTGATTCACTTTAAAATACCATAAGAATGAAAAAAATAAAAACCCCTCATTAACTATTTTTTCGAAAAAGATAAGGTTTTCTCTTCTTTTTCAGAAAATTTTTCATCAACTAATTCAGGAATCCATTTTCCACAGCGACT